>Ga0307433_1000018_pt1 | contig 157372 bp, 127 predicted proteins | sample SalMarWE160210MG_FD_202166 | JGI IMG/M metagenome (GOLD analysis project Ga0307433, IMG submission 202166) | Salt marsh sediment microbial communities from the Plum Island Ecosystem LTER, Massachusetts, United States - WE1603-210 | ecosystem: Environmental > Aquatic > Marine > Intertidal zone...
TCTACCCCCGTAAAGTAGTGGCTCAAGGCTAGCCCTAAAGCTATTTCGGAGAGAACGAGATATCTCCAGGTTTGATTAGACTTTTACTCCTCCCCACAGCTCATCCCCTAACTTTTCAACGTTAGTGGGTTCGGTCGTCCAGGGATTTTTACATCCCCTTCCACCTGGCCATGGGTAGATCACCTGGCTTCGCGTCTACCACCTGCGACTAAATTCGCCCTATTAAGACTCGCTTTCGCTACGGCTCCGTCCCTGAGAGACTTAACCTTGCCACAGACGGTAACTCGCCGGCTCATTATGCAAAAGGCACGCGGTCACCCGTTGAATCCCGCCGAAGCGGAAAACCATAGGGCTCCCACAGCTTGTAAGTGTATGGTTTCAGGTACTTTTAACTCCCCTAATAGGGGTACTTTTCATCTTTCGCTCACGCTACTTTTCACTATCGGTCGTCGAGTAGTACTTAGCCTTGGAGGGTGGACCCCCCAGCTTCACACAGAGTTCCACGAGCTCCGTGCTACTCTGGTACGCCGGCAGTAACACAGGGCTCTCGCTTTCGCATACAGGACTATCACCTTCTACGGTCGGACTTTCCAGACCATTCTGCTTGCGATGCCTTTGTAACTGTTTACCGGCGCCCGCAACCCCAAAGAGCAAGCTCTCTGGTTTGGGCTGATCCGCTTTCGCTCGCCGCTACTTACGGAGTCTCGGTTGATTTCTACTCCTGCAGGTACTTAGATGTTTCAGTTCCCTGCGTTCGCTTCACATGGCCTATGCATTCAGCCATGGATGATGCCATCTGGTTGCCCAGTGACAACGGGTTTCCCCATTCGGAAATCCCGGGATTAGCGGTTGTTCGGCACCTGCCCCGGGCTTATCGCAGCCTACCACGTCCTTCATCGCCTCTCGACGCCTAGACATCCCCCATACACCCTTAGTAACTTGACCATATCAATCTTTGATTGAACAAGGTCATAAAAATTTCGCCTATTGCGCGCTCATATTCACAAACTCTTCGCCTCGGCAGACGAAAAGCTTGATCGGAATTATATTGTATAATCCCACGCATCTGCATATTAACTTGTAAAAGAACACTCTATATTCGAAAAAGACGGCTAATCATCTCACTATACTAATCAATAGACGCTTAACCTGCCAGTTTCTTCAAAATTAATCGTTAGTTTTCAGCATTAAATTCGCTATCCACCAACGACTATTAACCAATCAATGGAGACGACCGGGCTCGAACCGGCAACCTCCGGCTTGCAAAGCCGGCGCTCTCCCAGTTGAGCTACGTCCCCGGGCCAGCAAAGCTGGAATCTCAAATCTGAAATCTCAAATTTGAAATTCTTAGTGGGCCCGGGTAGATTCGAACTACCGACCTCACGCTTATCAGGCGTGCGCTCTAACCAGCTGAGCTACGAGCCCCAGGGCAATTTTCGATTTCCGATCTTCGTTTGACGATTTTAATAAAGAAATCGCAAATTGGCAACCGTAAACCGACAATCCTGCCGGGCTCGTCGGTTATAACTATATACTTAAAAAAGAGCAACAAAAAAAACCGCTGCTCGAAACTGCCAGCGGTCTAAAATACGGACATTAACAATTGTCCGTCAACAGTTCAGAGCAAATTAAAGGTTCTCAAAATTTCTTTCAAAACCCTAACCAAATCCTTTCTTAATGGTTTGGTACAATCATCATCCCACGCCCAAAACTCCAATATACTACGCTATCGACATACCGTCAACATTATTTTTAAATATTTTTTTTATTTTCTTCCCAACCATTCTTCTACGTCCATCCCGGCCAAAAGTTCGTTTCCTTGACGGAATCAACTACAATAGTCAATCGTATAGAAAATAGTCAATTCCAATGGCCCCAAACACACCGTTTTGAACGCTTGAGATCTCCGCCGCACGTCATCCAGAGCCCATCCGAGGGATTTGTTCGAAAGCAGTCATTGCGAGCGAAATGCGGCAATCTCCCTTACCGACTTTTCCCGCACAATTAACGAATTCGCCGTTTATTAACCTTCGACATTCGATATTAAGAGTTCGTTATTTGATATTCACCACTCCCTCCCCTTTTACGGTAAGCTCCCTTTCTCGTTTCACAATCTCCTCAAGTCTATGTCCTAAAGTGGAAATACTTCATCGCCTTGAATTTCTCCTTTGGTTGGTCGCCCTCTCTATAAAGTTGGCCCCTTATCACCGCCGTAAATCCGTATCTGCCTCGATATCGGCACGAAACGCCGGGATAAAAGGGCTTGCGGAGAAATGTAGCCTGTGGTAGAAGGACATGCTTCGTGGTTCTTAGTGTCCCATTCGGCTACGCTCAGGGCATGCTTTTTGGTGAATACAAAACATTGTTAATCCGGCGGGAATTGTCTTCATAATCCATTATTTGTGCTCTGAGCGACGAGCAACAAAAAGCCTGCTGAATCTTCTGATTGAATTAACTTGGACGATTGCTAAAATGGTCAGGCGATATCACGAAAATGCTCTTTATATAAAGGTGATTTTATGAAAGCTAAAACGTACTGGATTTGTGTTACGGCGGGATTGCTGGTTTTTTTGAGTTTCTTCGCCGGAGCGATAACCTTCGCCCAGGTTGCAGACAAGGTGGCAATCCAGCAGGAGTTTCGCAGACGCCTGAGCGAGTCCGATGGGATTTCTGTGCATGTGAGCGTTATTACGAAGGAAAAGTCCGATGAAGATTCTATGACGAGTAAATTGCAGGAGGATGTCGAACGGGAACTGGAGGATGCGGAGATAAAAATTATACCAAAAGAGGATTTAGAATTTGCTCCCGGCCGGCCGCGTCTGGGAGTATATCTTGTAATGTATCAAGAGCCCCAGCTCAAAGATATGTATCTTTTTTCTTTTCGAGTGGTCCATTTCGAGGATGCATCTCTGGCGAGAAACTACAAATTTGCCGAGGGCGTCTGCTGGGACAGCGGCCTATATATAGGTAGGGAAAGAACATCTGTAATGAGAGGAGTCGTGAAAACTCACGTTCGCAAGTACATAAATGACTATCTTTCAGCCAATCCCAAGCCGCCGAAGCGGAAGGAACAAGGGCAGCTAAGATACTAAGGCCGTTATTCGTATCCCACATACTTTCAGTACTGAACATTGGTTATTCGATATTCATAAGCCCTGACTCGTGCCCCATGCCAGGGCCTCGTTATCCTCTAAACACTATCTGCTCCCCGCTATGCTCAGAACCTGCTTTGAACGAAGTTGAGGATAGTCTTAATTTTTTTATTCCCTAACTCCTTTTCATTGAATGAGATACGAAAATAATGTAAAAAAATGCGAATTTTTAAGATTTTATTATCAACATTTTGGCCTTCTCAAACGCTTACTCTAATAGTAACGGGGAATATGTATATATATAAGCTAAATTTATGGCCGGCACGGCCGGAATGGAGGTGCTATTATGAGACATGCATTTTTTTCATATTTGCTGGTGGGGCTGTTTTTCGCCTCGGTTTGCGGGGCGGAGTTTCAGGTCAATACGCATACTTCGAACGATCAGAGAAACGCTGCGATTGCTATGGATAAGGCCGGGAATTTTATCGTGGTCTGGAGCAGTTATCTCCAGGACGGTAGCTCAAACGGCGTTTTTGCCCAGCGTTTCGACCCGAATTGTGGCCAACTCGGCGAGGAGTTTCAGGTAAATGCGACCTCCTCCGGTAATCAGGCAGAACCGGCCGTGGCAATGGACGCAGCGGCCGGTTTTGTCGTCGCATGGCAGGGGCCGGGGCTTATCGAAGAGGACCGGGAGGATATCTTCGCACAGCGATTCGATCCGAACGGTTCGGCTGTCGGCGAAGAGTTTCGCGTCAACAGCCATACGGACGACCAGCAACTTTTCCCCAGCGTGGCTTTGAATGACGATGGCACGTTTATCGTCGTTTGGGAGCGTAGCAATACCCCGATGGAAAGCGACAAAGCAATATGCGGCCGATTGTACGATAGCAACGGAGTAGGATTTGAAGCCGAATTTCCTGTAAGCGCCGAATCCGCTGTTTGCCGCTATCCGGATGTGGCGGCAGATGCCAATGGAAACTTCGCAGTGGTCTGGATGGAGGACAACAGCAGCAATTCGATAATAGGCAGATTGTTTGATCCGAACGGTACGCCTCGAACGGATGCTTTCGAGGTGAGCACAATCCGCTTTGGCTCGGTCACGAGGCCGTCAATTGCGATGGATAACGCCGGCCGTTTTGTTGTGACCTGGGACGGCGATCCGAATCTTGCCGGCCTGGACGATATTCACGCCCGGCTGTATGATCCGAACGGCACGCCTTTGGGCGAGCAGTTTCTCGTCAATACGACCACCACATGCGCCCAGCAATATCCCCAGGCAGCAATGAACGACGATGGGGAGTTTGTCATAGTCTGGGATTGCAGGATCGATCCGAACGCTGACAATCAAAGAGACATATTCGGCCAGCGATTCAGCAGTTCCGGCGAATTTATCGGTGACGAATTCCAGATTAACACTTTTGAGCTGAACGACCAGCGATATCCCGCCGTCGCAATAAACGAAGCCGACCGGTTCGTCACCGTCTGGCAAAGCCAAACACAGGACGACTCACGCTACGGCATCTTCGCCCGCCCCGGCCCAATAATCGGCTTGGCCGATTTTGATGACGACGGCTTGGTCGATTTTCGCGATTACAACATACTTGCCGGCGAATGGCACAAAAATGGAAATCCACTGACAGTGGATTTAATCGACGACAATAAAATCGACGAGCAGGACCTGGCCGAATTCTGCCGCCAGTGGCTGATTGGTGCTGATGATTAGTCAATAAATATTGAATTTCACACGCCTTCCGACTATATTATACTATTGCCGCGAATCGGTAAGAATGAATGAATTGGTAATAACGGTACTATCGAAAGGTGTGAAAAGATGAAGAGGATATTGACAGCCCTGTTTGTTTTATCGTTTGTTGTTAATTCGCTGGCTTCTGAAAGTGCTTTCACCAAATTTGTTTATCGTCAAGGCGATAAGCTCATGGATGAAAACGGCGAGCTTCGATTCGTCAGTTTCAATATACCCAACCTGCACTATGTCGAAGACAACATGCCTTTCACCGAGATGAATCCGTGGCGGCTGCCGGACGAGTTCGAGATTGCCGATGCGCTCGAAGCGGTCAGGCAGATGGGAGGCCAAGTCGTACGCACCTATGCCTTATCCGTTCGGGTCGCCGGCGAAGATGAGAATATACCGCGATATATAACCGGCCCGAGGCAGTTCGACGAAAAGGCTTTCCAGGCTCTCGATATGGTTCTGGCCGTCGCAAATCGAAAAGGCATACGCCTAATTATTCCTTTTATCGATAACTGGAAATGGTGGGGTGGAATCGAAGCGGCCGCGGCGTTTAGAGATAAGAAACCGCAGGACTTCTGGATCGATCCGCAACTGTTCGAGGATTATAAAAAAATCGTCAGTTTTGTAGTAAACCGGACGAATACGATCACGGGTGTAAAGTATCGTGATGACAAGGCGGTTCTCGCATGGGAGACAGGAAACGAGCTTGAATGTCCGCACGAATGGACGACGAAAGCCGCCGCTTATATGAAGAGCCTTGATAATAATCATCTTGTTCTTGACGGTTTTCACATTACAAACCTGCGGGACGAGTCCATTCAGGATGAAAACATCGATATTGTCACTACCCATCACTATTCGAAGAATCCCAAAGAGACGGTCGGCCAGATCAAGAGCAATATAGCCAAAGCCCGCGGTAAAAAGCCGTACTTTGTCGGTGAATTCGGTTTCATACCTACCGACGCGGTAGAAACTGTTCTTCAAACCGTAATAGAAGAAAACGTAAGCGGCGCGCTGATCTGGTCGCTGCGATACCGCAGCCGGGATGGCGGCTTCTACTGGCACAGCGAGCCTTATGGCGGCGATTTGTTCAAATCCTATCACTGGCCCGGCTTTGCCTCCAATGCTGCGTTCGATGAGACCGGCCTGCTCAAGCTTATGCGTCAAAAAGCCTTTGAAATCAGGGGCATTGACGCTTCGGCGATTGAGAAACCAGCCCCGCCGGTTCTGCTTGATATTAAAGATGTCGCCGCGATTTCATGGCAGGGAAGCGCCGGCGCCCAGAGCTACATCGTCGAAAGGACGCAGAGCAAGGACGGCCCGTGGCTGGCCGCAAAATGCAACATATCCGACGCCGCACTTCAGCATCGACCTTTGTTTAACGACGTCGGCGTAGAGATCGGAAAGAATTATTATTACCGTGTCATCGCCCTAAATTCGGCCGGTATTTCCAAACCGTCCAACGTTGTAGGACCCGTTTCGGTCTCATACAAAACGCTTGTCGATGAAATGCAGGACATGCAATCCATTCACGAGCACAGCGGGAATCTGTCGCTGGAAGTCAAACAGGCGCGTAATTTCAAGGAGGATGCACACAGACTAAAGGGCAAATCGGGAGATTACATAATCTATGAAGTTGAGGCTCCGATTAATTCATGGAAGGTATATTCATTCTTTCCCGGGGAGATTACAGATTTCAAGTTCTCCGTCTCAGCGGATGGCAAAGACTTCGAGCAAATCAAATTCGAACGTAAGGATTACTTCGTTGGCAAAGGCGAGTATGACTACTATAAGCCGGTTCTCTACAACGGAACCGGTTCCGGCGAAGAAGCCAAATATCTGAAAATCGAGTACACCTCAGAATCACAAATCTCTTGTGTCGAAATAAAATATGGAAACCACAGCGGCTAATCCTGACGCCTTCGAGATAAATGTTTGACAGTATCGGCGTAAGTCTTGTTAATTGGCTGCGAAGACGCAGAGCGCTGTAAGAGTATTATCAGATTGAAAGCTTAATAAGCTTGATAAGGGCTGTAAGTGACACTTGCGGCCCTTTTTTCATTGCCTGAATGTCTAGGAAAAAGCCTGATAAATTCGCATAATATGTCCCTTCCGGCAGAGTTATCCCTGTTTAATCGATTTAACTTACTAAATCATCATTTATGAATCAATACCGATAATCTCAAATGATAACTAACAGGGTTTTTAAAGATGTTCTTTTATTTCAGCCAGAATGAGTTTTTTAGCATTTTCGAGGGGGCCGGGCAGGAATGTTCCGGCGGCTTTTGTGTGGCCTCCGCCGCCGAACTTGGCAGCGATTATGCTGACATCGAGAGGGCCCCTGCTTCTCAGCGAGCACCGGATTCGGCCGTCTTTGAGCTCGATGAACAAGGCCGAGGCCTTGACAGAGTCGATGCGGTGACATTCATTGATGAGGTTCTCCGTGTCGCTGTAAGCGGCGCCGGTCCGCTCGAAATCCTGCCGTGTTATCTGCATGGCGGCGTACCGGCCGTCCAGGTTCAGCTCGAGTTTGTCGAGCATCCCGGCCATCAGTTTGAAACGCGGATATGAGAAGTTCAAATACAAATGGTCGTAGATTTGCGTCGGTTTTACGCCGGCGTCAATCAGCTCGGCACAAGCGAGATAGACCCTGCTGTTTGAATTGCTGAACTGGAACCAGCCGGTATCGGTCGCCAGTGCGACGAACAGCGATTCGGCAATTTTCTCGGTGACGGGCCAGCCTGCGAATTTGAGCAAGTCGAGCACAATCAGACTCGTCGCGGCGGCATCGGAATCGACCAGTTCCACGTCTCCGAGACCGTCCGAGGTTTCGTGATGGTCGAGGACCAGGACCGGCTTGTCGTTCTGTTTGAGGTAGTCATTGAATTTCGCTAATTGGCTGTGGCTGTTGGTATCGACGATGAGGACAAGGTCGAATTGACCGAACCGCCCTGCTGTCAGCTCATCGAGCTGTACATCTATGTCGAGGACGGCGGGTTTTTCAGTAAATAAAAACTCATACCACTGCGGCACCGTCGAGAGCATCAGCGGCGTGACATTCTTGCCGAGCGTCCCCAGCGCCTCGTACATCGCCGTAACGCATCCGCATGCATCTCCATCCGGCTTGGTATGAGACGTGATTAAGATACACTTGGATTTGCTTATTAGATCTATTGCTTTCTTAAAATTGTCATTGCTTATCATATGCAAATCCTTTGCAATCCAAATCTGCGCCCGGCACGCTGGATGTGCCATAAACGAGATGTGTTTCAATATTTTGTTGACGGCCTCAATTCAGCGTCTAATCTTTCGGCCAAGAACATTTTTAAGAGCGATTTATAATGTATATCTCTCTTGTTCGCAAGAAGCTTAAGTTGTTCTAACATCATTTCCGGTAGTCTAATTGAAATTGTTTTGACCGATGGCTTTAGATTCGGGAGTGTTATCTTTTGGACACTTCTTTTATCGAAGAAATCCAAAGGTGAATGTGTAGCCCAAAATTCACGCTCCTCGTCTTCATTCTTGAATTTGGGTATGCGTTTTTTATTTGTTTTCCTCATAAAACTATCTTTCTCTGCGGTTCATATTTCTTGCCGAGACAGGTAGGGTGTGCACTGCACACCTTCATATTTTATTTCTGGACCTTGCTGTTAATTTTTACGTTATCCATGGCCAGGTTTTTCACTCCGACGAGGATGTTGGATTTTTCGACGTTATTGAAGATACAATTCTTAAGGTGGATACCGGTAATCGGCGAACGTTCGTAACCGCTGATAGACAAGGCGTATTTACTCTTGCTGCTGGTAATGTTCTCCATGTTTATATTGCGAACGGTCGGCGTAAACTTGCCTGTGTCACCTTCGCCGTAGTTGAAGTTGATCTTGAGCACTGCCTCGGCGACCTGGCCGATTGTGACGTTCCTCATATAAATGTTTTCGACTGTCCCACCACGAACCGAGTTGGTTTTGATCCGCAGGGCCCGGTCCAGGTTCGGGCTGTCCATCGTGCAGTTCTCGGCGAAGATATTCCTGGCGCCTCCCGTCATTTCACTGCCGATGACCACGCCACCGTGCCCATCTTTCATCTGGCAGTTTCTAATAACGATATTTTCGCTGGGTTTGTTTACCCGCCTGCCGTCGTTGTTTCTGCCCGACTTGATGGCGATACAGTCATCTCCCGTGTCGAAATAACAACCTTCAATGAGAACGTCTTTGCAGGATTCGGGATTGCAGCCGTCGTTGTTCGGCCCGTGGCCGACGACCTTAACATTTCTGACCGTGATATTTGTCGAAAGGACGGGGTGGATGTGCCACATGGGCGAATTTTTGATTGTCACACCCTCTATCAGGACGTTTTTGCATTTGTAGGGCTGGATCATATTAGGGCGCAGTTGTTTGCCGGCTCCGAAGATTCTCTCCGAAACAGGAACGCCGGTATCGCCCATTTTTCCTAATGTCTTGACATCACTGCTCTGTGTCCGTTTCCATTGCCACCAGTTTTCGTCGCTTGCCCGGCCGTCGAGAGTTCCTTTGCCGGTTATAGCGATATTTTCCTGCTCATACGCATAGACCGGGGGCGAATAGTTCAAGCACTCGATGCCCTCGAATCGGCTATAGACGACCGGCATATACTTGCCGGGCTCAACAAAGAAGTTAATGACCGCTCCGTCTGAAACATGCAGGTTGACGTTGCTTTTCAGGTGAATCGGCCCGGTCATGAACGATCCCGCAGGGACAATGACGCGGCCGCCGCCTGCCTCGTGGGCGGCAGATATCGCTCGCCTGAAGGCTTCGGTGCAATCCTTTTCATTATCCGCGAGGGCACCGTAATCCGTAATATTGAAATCCCGATTCGGAAACTGCGGAGCCTTTATCCGGCTCAGAATCTCGCCCAACTGCTCCCACCCGGCACTTGCCCGCCCGGTTGGTATAACCAAAAGACAAAGGCAGAACAAAACCGAAAAGATTCTACTCTTGGAAGATATGGTTCTTTGTTGTTTTTTTGAGTTTCTATTCTTCATAACGACCTCCAATATCTACCATCTCGTAACCAAAACCTATATTATTCGCCAATGAATTTACCAGAAACATCGCTGCCATGCAAATGACAAACCGGTTAAATCTTTCATATCGCCAGGCGGAAAGGGAGGCATAGGACCCTGCATTTATTGTTTTACTTTTTCTGCACAAGGATTAAACCGTTGGCAATATGTCTTTCGTGTCCGTCTGATGGGCTGTTCATGATTTTACCATCGAGCCAGAAGGTGGAAGATCCGCCACCATCGAGATTCATGGCCTCGGTGCATCCAAGCCTGAGCATAAAGTCCGCCAGTTCCGGCAGAGTCATGCCAATTGACAAATCATTCCGGCGGCCGTCGACTACGAGCAGGAAGAAGTACATATCGTTGAAGCCTATCGCGGTCCGCGGATGACGCGGCTGGTAGCCGGAGAATTGCCGCACTTTTGCATCCCTGATAAGGATGGGCCCGCCACCGATTGCGATATCGACATCTTTGAGATCAGGGCTTGTTTGGAAAGATAAAGATACAGCAGTCCCGATTTTGGTATTTATAATTTTCTTTGCAAGAGCAAAGCCAAGAGACAGGACTATCTTGTCCATCGGAATGACGGAATTTGGTTCGTGGTTTACCGAAACAATGCGTCCATTATATGTTTGTCCGGATTCTATAGGCAGCCATCCTGAATCGTCGTTTTTTTCCAGAATAAGCTCGACAGCTTTTTCGGTACGTGTCGATGAACCCATGACGGGCGTGTAAAGAACGGCTTTATCTTCGGTGCACTCCTGATTGATATCGAATTTAACACTTGTACCGTTGGGCCAGGTTGCTCTAAAAGCAGGTTGTACGTAGGCAATATGAGGTTGTCCGTTTGGATCGATCCAGAAGCATGTATTGTGTGGTGAGCTGACAAGTTCGCCCCGGACAATTTGCAGACCCAGCGGATCGCCTTGATATGGTCCCGGCCTGATTCTAAAAAAGTCACCATTGACTGCGACCAGCGGCTTGCCGAGTGTTGCGTCGAGGGATTGGATTTGCAGACTAAGAGGCTCCAGTTCAAAAACACTCTTTTGGGCGAGGGACGATATAAATACAAACTGTTTATGCGAGCGGTCGATTTTTACCCAGTGGATTGACAACGGCCCTTCGCTTCTTTGCTGGTGAAAGTATTCCAGTCCGGGCGGTATCGACAGGGCCGGTGCTTCATTATTCGATTGCGAAAAAGAAACGCTTGTAACGAGCAATATAAAAGTAAAGTTACAGAAGTATTTACAGAAGGACAGCATGTGTATTCCGAAAAATCGTTATATTTTTGACTATCGTAATAACTGTTCTATTTATCTCCATCTGTTGCAGGAACGGTGCCGGTTGAGGTAATTCCGGTCAGTTTTTTTCGGATCGTAGGTCTTTAATGGTCACCGGGCAATTCTCGAAGGTATTGCCCTGTATCATAATTCGCTCAGCATCCCGGCCGATACGAATGCCTATATTCTGATTTTTGCCCGTTGCATTTTCAATTCTTGTGTTGTGAATGGCGATGTCCCGTATTTTTCCCTGAATATCGATTCCGATCCCCTGCTCTTTCGAACCATTATCACGAATAATACAATTCTCAATCTTGTTTCGACTGCCGCTGCGAAATTCATTCGCCTCCTTACGAAAGAGGATCCCGACCTGGCCGTTACGCTCAATTGTGCATTGCCGAATAATGTTGTCTGTGTCACGGTGCCCGATACTGATTCCATATCTGCTGTTCTCCGACAACACACAATTCTCTGCAAGTCCATCCGAAACGCTCCAGCAAAAGAAAATCCCCTGACTATTGCCCCGGGACAAGCACTTTTGGAAGACGGGCCGTTGGGAGCCGCTTCCGGGGTGGAATCCCAAATCGGCGTTGTTTATCGCTTTGCAGTTTACGAATCGGATATCATCGCAGACCTGGAAGCTGAAACCATCGCCGTTATAGTTTCGGGAAGTGACATTTTTGAAGCTCCACCGGTTGCAATGCTGGATGAAAACTCCGCCGGCGAAGTTGCCGTTAATGTGCTCGTTTTCATCGCGGTTGCCTTCGAGCACAATATCTTCCACAACAACGTCGTTCACGTTTTCAGCGGTAAGAATGGGAAAGATAGTCGCAGCCGTGGCGTCTTTTTCCAGCCAGAAATTCTCTTCGGTCAGCCGGTCCAAAAAGATTACGTCCCCTTCAATGGCGGTGACCGTGGCACGCAGCACATCGTACTGCCAGTCTCCATCTCCCGTTTTCGATCTGAGCATGATTCCACCTCCGGGCACGAATCCTTTCGTATCGGCCACCTGAACGCCGTACTCGAACCAATCCGAATCCCTCGCCAGAGCGGTCACGACGCTGCCGGCTTTTCTCAGGATGGTTTCTTCGCCCGAGCCCCTCAGGGTAATGTTGGGACGCAGATAGATTGCATTCCGCAGATTATACACACCCGGCAAAACTTTAAGTGTGCCTCCGCCCAACCGGTGCAGGTATTCTATGCCGGCCTGGATGACTTTGTCATCGTTACCCTTCAGGTCGCCTTCGCTCTGGCCGACAGTTATTGCCAGGGCCTGTCGATTTCGCATAGGACGATTGGTCGATGTCACTGATTGTTCGCTTGCTGTTTCCCGGTTACCTGCGTCTGCAGCAGCATATATCAACATCGCAGGAATGAACAATGACAGCATCAATCTATTTGAGAATTTTACGTTGTTTTCCCACATCTTTATACCTTTCGTAAATTGAAGTTCGACAGCCTCCTCGATCCGCTATATATGCCCTAAAAATTTCGCCGCTATAACAAACATTGTATGAGACCAAAGTAGCGGAGTAATAGACGGGCGAGATTTATCTTCGAATATTTGTTCTGGAATGTATTTATCTATTTGCTCGACAGGCCGGTCGAAGAATTTTCTCGCATTTTCATTGTCGCCGCAAAGGCTGTAGTAAATGGACATCCAAAAGCTGAGCAAAGGCCATGTCCCCGCGCCGGTAAGTGTCACCCATCCTTTCCGAACTCCGCCGCAATATCTATCGGCCGGATATCTCAACAGGCCTCCGCTATCCGTCGTGTTCGTTTTTATTATTTCAAGAACGGTACTCCTCATCTTCTCATCCTGCGGGTCCAATATCCCCGAGGGGTAGACCAATCCCAGCAGCGACGTATCGGGTTTCAAGTCATCCGCTCTTGTTTTACGGTTTTTGGCTATCGCTCCTCTGCGATATGTCCTCGGAATGGATTTTGTGTCGCTCGAATAAATCTCCGCGAAAGTTTTCGACATTTCCTTTTCTGTTTGCAGCCACTTTCTCTTTTTGCCCAGCAGCTCGATTGCCGCTCTGAGTCCGGCGATGCACATAGCTAACGAGTAGGTGTGACAACCTCGATGTTCGGGAAGAACACATCTTTCCTCCCATAAATCATAACAGGGCAAAACAAACGCATCGCTCTTCCAGGAACGGGAGATGCCGGAGGCGGTTTTCTCTATCAATTTCTGGAACTTCGAGACATCGGCGTCGAAATGTTTTATATGGTGAGCTATCGCGATTAATAAAGAACCGCTCTGGTCCGGCTGGAATTGTGTTCCGCAGTGTACCAGATCGATGCAACTTTCCCGCAGGTGTCGAGGCACTTTCGGCCCATCGGGCGGAATCAATGTGCCGTGAATCGTCCCATTGACATTATATGCATTGGAGAAAAAGCCCGTTTCTTTAAAATCCTCTGCTCGATTGAGGCACCAGTCAAAGAACCTTTCCGGGATGTCCCTGAGTTTCAGCAGATCGGCAGCCATGCACACATACGCCGCGTCCCGAACCCAAACGTAGCGGTAATCCTGGGTGGTAGCCGGATAGATTGCCTTATCAGAATTGGCGGCGACAATCGCCCCGTTTTCCAGCGAACCATCTGCAATTACATCTTTGCTGACTTTGATAAGCTCTTTGATTTTTTGCTTTTTCATAGCGGTCGATTCCCGATTCTTTTTGCCCGGCCATAATTTGACAAGTCCGTACTTACCCGATAGCATAGCATAATCTTGCTTAGTTGCCTAATATAAGTAGAAGTGGTACTGACGCATCGCTCGTCCAGGGCGGTGTCGATTTTTGTAAAAGCTGAATTATGGAAAGGGATATAAAATGAATCGTATTAACAGGTGTTTGGATATTCAAAAGTCTGCCGAGAGCTGCTCTGTTACACGCCGCGAGATTCTCACAATCGCGACAGGGTTTGTCGGTGCTTCGTCTGTGTTGGCGGGATTGCCCCGGGTTGTGAGGGGCCAAACCAAAAAAGTCGTGAAGAATGGACGTATCAAACAGTCCATCTGTGGCGGCTGTTTGCGAGGGGCCGGCCTGGATGCCGAGCAAACGGCAACACTTCTCGTAGAGATGGGGTTGGCCGGCAGGGACCTGGTGCGCCAGAATGACTGGCCCACGCTCAGGAAACACGGACTCGTAGCGACGATGGTACCCGGTGCCGGCTCGATTAAGAAGGGCCTTAACGATAAATCGATGCATCCTAAATTCCTCGAAGGTTTCAAAAATAACATCAAAGCAGCGGCCGAGTATAAGTGGCCTAACGTGATCTGCATGGCCGGCGACCGCAAGGGAATCAGCGACGAGCAGGGAATGGAGAATTGCCATACCATTCTCAAGGAGGCGGTCAAAATCGCCGAGGATTCCGGCGTGACTATCTGCATGGAACTGCTCAACAGCAGAGTTAACCACCCCGGGTACATGTGCGACAAATCCGCGTGGGGCTTCGAGCTGTGCCGGCGGGTAAACTCGCCGCGCTTCAAAATGCTGTACGACATTTATCACATGCAGATTATGGAAGGCGACCTTATTGCCACAATCCGAAAGAACATTGACATGATTGGCCATTTCCATACTGCCGGCGTTCCCGGCCGGCATGAACTCGATGAGAACCAGGAGATTTATTATCCCGCGGTAATGAGGGCAATTGCCGAGACCGGTTATCAGGGCTATGTCGCCCACGAGTACACACCTGTGCGAGATCCGATGAAATCGCTCGTGCAGGCCGTGCAGGCTTGCGATGTTTAGGTCGAATCCGGAGCCGGAATAGTCAAAGCATGATCCGAAAAGATTTTTCTTTATGATTGTGATTGGCCACCCGGAATATTATGCTCGATTTGGCTTTGAACAGGCCGGACGGTTCGGAATCAGCAGTGAATGGGACGTGCCGGATGAGGCGTTTATGATTCTGATACTGGACAGGAAAGTTATGAATGGTATAACTGGTGTGGCCAGATATCGGGAAGAGTGGGCCGAGGCAATGTAGCGATGGTTGGTGAATATATATTCGGGAGCCGGTCATGTATGAATTGCTTATCAGGATTGAGACAATCTGTGTGGAAGCCCAGCTACTGACGTTACTCGGCGTTGGGGCGGTAGCGACAATTGCCGGCCTGCTGCTCTGGTTGGCGGGCACATATTTCAGTTCGGTAATCATCGGAATCCTCGGGGCCGCAGTGGGATCGTTTTGCGGCTTGCTGGTTTCTCAATGGTTTGATGTAAGCTCGCTGTTGAGCATGGGTATAGGAGCTGCCGTCTTCTGTGTTGCGGCAGTTCTTCTTCGAAATATCATAATCATAGTGCTTGCCATAATTGTCTTCGCCCTGGCGGGAGGAACCGGCTATTCGAGCACGATTCTGGGAAGTCCTGCTCAGCAACAAGAACAGGAAGCAGAGCTGGAGCCTGTGGCAGTCAACTCGTTCAGCCAGATGGACTCAACTACGCGATTATCCTATGTCAATGAGATTTCAGAGCAGCAGGACGGTTTCTTTGAGAAGCTCAAGGCGATGTTGAAGGATACGTTTGGTACTATGAGTCCGTATAAATGGAAGCTTCTGCTGTCCACACTTATTGGAGGTCTCGGCGGCTTGCTTCTGGTCTGGCTTATCAAGAGATTTGTAATTGCTTTGTGCTGCAGTGTTGTGGGGGCCCTGTTGGTTCTTGTGGGTATCGAGAGTCTGCTCATGGCGGCCGGCTTTCAGATGTGCAATGCATTCGGAGAACATCGGCTCGCACTGACGGTGACATATTTTTCAATGGTGGGAATTGGTGCCGTAGTGCAGCTCCTGATAGCCAGGTCTCAAAAGCCCAAAGAGGCTGAAGCTAAGAAGAAGTAACATTCTAACAGTCTGTAATTTGGTAACGGCAAATTGTACGGTTCGCATTGACCGATTACCCTTGGCAGAAGGGAAGGAACTTAGTCGAATCGCCATGAGAGCCGTGCTCAGAGCCACGACAGTGAGGGAGCGGTTCCTATCTTATTCAGATGCAAAAATCCGCCCCTGTGCAGACAATATTCTTCTTGCCTGGTGACAGTCTTTTGCGATTTGTTTGGAAAGGTCTTCGGGAGTCTTGAATTTGCGCTGGTTGCGAATACGCTGAATGAAATCCATTGTCATATAGTGACCTATCATATCTCCGACGTCTTTAATCAGCAGATGCGCCTCTATCAGCAGCGGAAAATCATCGCCGTATGTCCTTGCCTGGCCGATACTGTAAACGGCAGGAAGTTCTTCTTTGGAAGTCAGAGCGTCATCGATGTATTCACCGGTTTTCACGAAACCGGCATAAACGCCTTCGGTGGGAATAACCTGCTTTGGTTTTTTCATATTCAGGGTGGGAAAGCCCAGTTTTATCCCGACCCCGCGGCCAGGTATAATTCTCCCGGCGATTCGATAAGGCCTGCCTAAAGCAACAGCGGCGTCGGCTATGTGGCCGCCTTCGAGCATATAGCGAATCATCGTACTCGAAACCCTGACGGTTTGGCCGGTGGAAAGTTTAATTTTTTTCGGTTTGATTACGCGTACTTCGAAGCCCTCCTCCGTAATGAGTTTCTCCAGTGTATCGATATTGCCGGCCCGTCCCGCGCCGAAATTAAAATCTTCGCCCTCAACGATCACGCCCGGTTTAATATGCTCAATGAGAAACCGTCCTACAAAATTTTCGGGTGACAGGTCGAGCAGCTTGCGGTTGGTTCTCAGCACGATCAGCCTGTTTACGCCGCACTTTGCCAGCAGGTGCTTTTTGATGTCCAGGGGAGTCAGCACCCCCGGTGCCATTTCCGGATGCAGAATAGCAACCGGATGCGGATCGAAAACCATCGCTATTAATTCCGCATCATTTGTTTCGGCAGCTTGTCGGGCGACGGCCAAAATCTCCTGATGGCCGACGTGGACACCATCGAAATTCCCAATGGTCAGCACGCAGCCCTTTGGAATATGCTGGAACTGTGATATTGTCTGGATGATTTTCATTCAGTTTTGCCCGCTCTTTCGTAAGTCCCTTTTTGTCTGTGCAGCCGCACGAACCAGGGCTCCGTAAATAGCGTCGCGATGAGCGGTGTCACTCATAGATTCCGGATGCCACTGCACGAATAAACCGAAACCGCCGTCGATTCGCTCAGCCGCCTCGATGACACCATCATCGGCGTGAGCGATAACCTTCAGATTCTCTCCGAGCTTATCGACCGCCTGATGGTGACTTGAATACACCATTGTCTCTTCATTGTCAAGAAATTTTCCCAATAAGCTGTTCGGCTCGATTCGCACACGATGATACTTTCGGCGATGGGCCACCTCTGTCCCTACCTGCGAAGGAATGTCCTGGATGAGCGTACCGCCTGAGACAACGTTCGTGAACTGCATACCGAGACAAACGCCGAGTATGGGTTTGCCGCTGGATAACCACGCCGGGATAAGCTGCCTTTCAAAATCATATCGCTGGTTTGGCATTACCTTAACCGTTTCGTGCGGCTGCCGGCCGTAAGCATCAGGTGGAATATCATCGCCGCCGATGAGAACCAAACCGTCCAGCTCCTCGACATATCGCAGCAAAATCTCTTCATCGGTTATGGTCGGCAGTATTACCGGCACGCCTCCGTTCTCGGCTACGGCTTTCACATAATCGAAGCCGGTCACAGTTGAAACCGAGCCGTTGTCCTCGTCTACGTGATAAACGCTCGTAATGCCGATAAGCGGCCGGGAAGAGCTGCCGTTGCTTTGGCAGCCAAAACATACCGAAACAACCACCAACGACAGCAGTATGAGAATATTTTTCTCCGCCCGCCGCTGTTTAAATACAATATTCTTCTGCACAAAAATGCCTCCAGTTACCTTAAGCCTTCTCATGAAATGCTTAATTTACCCTTAAAGAGGGAAATCTGCAATGCTTTTTGACCTGTGCAAATTGCAAATCCAGCCCCGTTTTATGATTTAAAATTCCCTTTGCAGAAAAAATCTGACAAAATATTTGCAACTAAGTTGCATATTTTACGTATAGCCGGTAGGATAATTTGATCTTATAGAAAATATCATTAGATAAATTTTGGAGAAGAACTAAGTGCAGCCACGGAAAAAACTAACAATCATTTTATCAGAATTGAAAAACCACGCCCCGTTTACGCTTTTCGGAGCCGCTACCGGTTTGGTTTGTATGCTCTTGTTCAAGAACGTTGGGCCGGAGATAAATCACCGGCTCTTCCAGGTGTTTCACCCGGGTCACGTGGTTCTCTCGGCCATCGTAACCGCTTCGCTATACAAATTTTATGAAGGCAAGGCAGGTTTTGTGAAGATCCTTCTCATAGGCTATATTGGCTCCATTGGGATTGCCACGTTGAGCGATTGTATTTTTCCCTTTTTCGGCGAGAGCATTTTGGGAGTGGCTGTTCCCGTGCATGCGGACCTGCACGAGCATGATGAGGCACCCGGCCACAGCAACGATGAGGATGTTCACCATGAGAATGGATCGGGGTCCGAATCGAGCAAGGGAACGCCCGGTATCCGGGAGCGACTGCATTTGGGCTTTATCGAGGATTGGTATCTGGTCAATCCAGCCGCATTGCTGGGGATTTTCATCGCTTATTTCTGGCCCCGGACCAGATTCCCGCACGCCGGCCACGTTTTGATCAGTACCTGGGCCTCTTCATTCCACGTTCTGATGAATACGCATCGAGAACTGACAACTGTCATGTTTTTAGGTGTCTTTGTGGTTCTGTTTATTGCGGTCTGGTTGCCATGCTGTATTAGTGATATTGTTTTTCCGCTGCTATTTGTAGGCTCGGATTGCGATTTGCCACACGGACACCACCACTAAAAAAGAATAGAAATTCGACCTTAAGAAGCGGCACGGGAGCAAAAATGACAAAGTCAAATTTGGAAATAAAAGCACGCGAGATGCTGAAGGCCGCTAAGCTTTACTGCACCGCCGGCAGAGTCGCCATACTAATAGTGCTTATGAAGGCGGGCAAACCTCTCAGCCATGACCAGATTGCCCGGCGATCGGGAAAAAATCACTTCGACAAGGTCACAATCTATCGAACCCTCGAAAGCCTGCTGGGCGTCGGGCTGGTGCATAAGGTATTTATTGACAAACGGGCCCGGCATTTTGAACTGTCCCATAACTGCACTGAGAGCCAATGCCATCCTCATTTTACCTGTACGAGCTGCGGTGAGACGACCTGCCTGACAGGGGTAATATTGCCGATGGTAAAAAGCCCGTACAAAGGCTTTGTCATCCGCCGCCAGCAGGTCCGGCTCGAAGGCCTCTGCCCGGCCTGTGCTTGAAAACGCAATAGAGTATATGTGGAGTATTACAATTTGGGTCGTCTGAATCGACAAGCCGTTCTGATATGTATAACCGCTTGCTTTGTGGCTATGGTGACAGGGATATCGCTGCAACTGCACCTTCTGAGCGACACACATCCCGAGGAGCATGATTCAAAACACTGCTCAGTTTGCCAGCAATTACTCATCGCGCACGGCAAATTTCTTCTGGAGCCGGAAGTTGCAATCGAAATGGGCGGCCAAATTGAGTGTTACGTCAACTTTCATTCCGCTATTTGCATAAAACAAATTCACTATCAGCAATTCAATCCGCGGCCACCTCCGGTAGCTATTTAAGTACCAAAACATATATTTTGCCGACACTTTCAAGCGTGACAGATATCCTGAACTTTATAATCCCACGTTTGAGTGATTATTTCTCGTCGAACAAGCATTACAAGGAGCATAAGATGCTGAAGAGACTTGTTGAAGTGTTAGTGCCGCTTGTACTGGTGGTTTTTCAGAATATTGCGTTTGCACAAAACAAAACAGATGATGTAAATTCTGTTGAAGAACCAAATCAACAGATTCTGGAACTGCAGCAGCGCATCAACGAAATGCAAAGAAAATACGATGCTGAAATACGTGTTCTAAAAGAACGAATCAACAGAAACAACGCCATATCCGGAGAGCCGAAAAAAGAGGCGGAGATTCAATCGCTGCAAGAATTAGCTGAAACCGAAGCTGCAAAAGAAACTACCGTCGAAGAGGAATCCGGTGAACAAACCTTTACATCGGGATCTCTTGGCCTGCAGGCTTTGAATCCGGAAATTAGCGTCACAGGTGATTTACTTTTCTCGTATAGAGACGATGCCGCGAGCGATCAGAACAGCGATTTTAGCTTTCGCAATCTTGGCGTTCACCTCGAATCCTGGCTCGATCCTTATTCAAGATTTAAGGGTGCTGTGGAATTTCATGAAGGAGAAACCGAGCTTGGCGAGGCATATTTGACATTATATAACGTCCATGAGGATTTGAATGTGACACTCGGTAAATTCCGACAGCAGTTCGGCGTGGTCAATCGATGGCACAAACACGGCCTGGAGCAGGTCGACTTTCCTCTGGCCCTTCGGAAAATTTTCGGAGAGGGCGGATTGAATCAAGCCGGCCTGTCGCTGGATTGGATGATGCCCCCTGCCGGTGTTTCATCACAGCAGTTTACTTTCCAGGTCACCGACGGATCAAATAGTCGTTTGTTCGATGAAAATGCCGGTAACAGACCCAGCCTTCTGGCTCACTACAAGAACTACCGGGACCTGTCGAAAGATACCTATATGGAATGGGGGCTTAGCGGCTTGCTGGGGTGGAATAATGAATGGGACATGCTGGGCGACACCGAAGAAAGCAGCAGCAAAACAACAACTGTTTTGGGTTCGGATTTTTCCGTCCTTTGGGAACCGACGGAAAAAATGCGTTATCGAAATGTGGAGTGGCGAAGTGAGGTGTATTTACTGAATAAAAGGCTCCTTGCACCGGACGGTTCCGGCACAGACAACATCAATGCCTGGGGATTGTACAGCTATCTTCAGTCCAAAATCTCTCGCACGGTAGATATTGGAATAAGATATGACTATTATGTTCCCGATACCAAAGGCTATGCGGATCTGCCCGGCCCGTTATCATTGTCACCTTTAGCAGTGGTGTCGGACAGTCCGTACATCCGGCAAGTCGGACCTTATATTACCTGGTGGCAAAGCCCCTTTGTCAAATTTCGCATCGAGTATGATTACAGCCACAGCAAAGGAATAGATAACCCGGAACATGTAGTCTGGTTGCAGTGTATATTCGCTGCCGGACCACACAAGCATGAACGTTATTAACGGAAGGAGCATAGATATTATGAAAAAATTATTATGCATGTTAACAGCAGCTTTGGTTCTTCCGTTAGCTGCTCTATACGCTACACCACGAACTTCACCAGCTCAAAAAGGCAGTCTACAGGTTGTCACGTCATTACCGGATTACGCCTTTCTCGCCGAGTCTTTGGGAGCGGATCGGGTGAATGTCAAAGCCATCGTCCGGGGCGATCAGGATGCGCACTTCATTCGTCCCAAGCCGTCATTTGCCACAGCATTGCGAAACGCCGATGTTCTCGTTACTACAGGTCTGGACCTGGAATTGTGGATTCAGACGGTCATAGATAACTCCGGGAACAATAAAATTCGAAGCGGCCAATCGGGCTATGTTTCGGCCGCCGCGGGGATAAATCTTCGCGAGAAGCCGAAAGTCCTGTCAAGGGTCGAGGGCGGTGTACACATCCATGGAAATCCACATATTACCTGCAGTCCGTTAAACATGAAAATAGTCGCTCAGAACATAACAACGGGCTTGATGAAGAACGATCCGCAGGGCAGACAAATGTATCTCGACAACTTGAAGAAACTTCATCTGCAAATTGACGAGCGTTTATTTGGTGCGGAACTGGTGGAAATATTGGGCGGTGAAAACCTTTGCAGCCTTGCCGAAGCAGGCAGGCTGATCCCATTTCTAAAAGAGCGGAAATACGAAGGAAAGCCGCTCATAGAGTTTCTGGGTGGTTGGATGAAAAAGATGCTCCCTCTAAGAGGTACTCCCATCGTGACTTATCATAAGAATTGGATATATTTTGTTAGCCTCTTTGGTTTGGAGGAAGCGGGAACCGTCGAGCCGAGGCCGGGGATACCGCCCGTGCCCAAACATGTGACCGGCCTAATTAACCTCATGCGAGAAAGGGACATAAAGATAATTCTGGCTGCGAACTATTTCGATGAGCAGAAAATCAAAACGGTAGCGTCCCGAACCAATGCCGAAGCGGTTATTGTCCCGATGTATGTTGGTGGAGCAGAAGGCATTGATAATTATTTTGATCTGGTCGATTATTGGGTGGATGAACTCTTAAAGGCGGCGGAAATGAAAGGCATAGTAAAAAAAACATGATTTAAAAACTGAGGCGACAAGCGTGGAAACGGTACGATTCTTTTCAGTTCAAATAGCGTTAATAGCTGTTGTATTGGTCTTGCATACCTATATAGGCTTGCACATCATCAGGCGAACCTTAATATTTTCTGACCTTGTACTCGACCAGTTGGCGGCGTTTGGCGCTCTTGCGGCAATAGGCCTGGGGATAGAATACGGCACAATGCAGTCGTATGCAGCCTCGATGACGGCCGTACTATTTGGCGCGACATTGTTAACCTTGATAAAATCAAAACGCCAGGTGATACCTCGTGAGGCAATCATAGGTATCATGTATGTGCTGAGTCTGGTGGCCTGCCTTTTGTTGGCAGATAAAATCCGCGGCGGAGAAGTCTACGTCGCCAAGACCCTTTCCGGATCCATGCTGTGGGTAACCTGGCCTCTGGTATGTATAACAGCCGTGACATATATCTTGCTATTGCTCTTTCACTATAAGTTTCGGCTTAAGTTCATTGGGCTCGCTGAGAATCCACAGAAGATGAGCAACGAAAAGTTCTGGGATTTTCTGCTGTTTACAACTCAGGGTATTATTACCGTGCTGATCGTTCCTATCGCAGGCGTCCTTCTGGCATACGCATTTTTGATGATACCCGCGGCTATAGCGGCTATGTTTACGAAAAAATGGGCCGGAGCTGTAGTTATCGGCTGGAGCGCCGGATTTATCGCCTGTTTAGCGGGCCTTTGCTCATCGTATTTCTTGAATATGCCGTATGGTCCCACTTTGGTTTTATCTTTGGGTCTGGTTTTTGTGTGTGCGGCGGTTCTTCGTGCCGTGCTTAATCGGAAAGCCTTCGTTTGATAAGAAAGGAACTCGGCGATGCTCCAGTTAATTCAAATAGTCGGCTTACCTTTTCTCGTATGTGTCATGATGAGTTCTATTTTAGGGTATCTCGGTATACACGTGCTGAAAAGAGAGGTCATATTTGTTGATATTGCGCTGGCTCAGGTTGCCGCGGTAGGCGTTATCGTTTCCCATCTTGTTTTCGATGTCCATGGGGACTCGGCAATTTCATATTTATGCTCTCTGGCAGCCATTTTCGTTATGGCGGTTTTTTATGCCGTAGCTCGAACCTGTATCGTTCAAATCTCTATTGAAGCGATTATCGGAATTTCCTATGCGATCGCTGCTGCGGCAGCCCTTTTCCTGGTTGGAATGCAACCCGGAGGCCACGTACACATTCAGCATATACTATCCGGAAGTCTTTTATGGACAGATGGGCGAGATGTTGTCACTGGAGCGATAGCTTTTTCTGCAGTAGGCTTTTGTTTATATCTTGTTCGAAAGCCTTTAATGGGCCTCTCCGAAAGTTATCGACACACCCGCTCTAAGGGAGCCGGGGCAATATTCTGGGATTTCGTTTTTTATTTACTGATTGGTTTGGTTATTACGTTTTCCGTCCAAATGGGCGGTGTGGTTCTTGTATTTGCGTACCTTATTATACCGGCGACAATCTCCGCTGTTTTCACTTCGCAACTTCGTATACAGTTAATTATTATTTGGATAGCAGCTATAGCAGCATCGATATCGGGCCTTTTATTCGCATATTATCTTGATTTTTCGGTTGGACCGGCTGTTGCTCTGCTGTTGGGAATCGAATTAATAATTGCCGCTATCATTGGCAAATTAATAAGAGTTTAATGTAAAACGGCCGGAAATACCGATATGAACTCGGGAATGGGTAAACGAATAAAACTATTTGTACTCGCTGCCTCGGCAGCTATTGTTATCGTAGGCTGCCAAAATACTGTTGATGGCCCCGTAATTGAGGATAATGTGCCTCTGGGCGAACAGAAAATCAGCATTCGCCAGCTTGCCGCGGCACTGGGACTGCGCGTCAGCGAGTCGAAGCCGACGCATGTGACTTTGAAGAACTCGGCGAATACCGTAATGATTTGTACGCTCAGCGGAGGAAAGATTTACGTCAATACAAAGCCGGTCACCACGGTGGGGACAGTCGAGAAAACTGGCGGGCGGGTCTACGTCTCGAAGTCGCTCGTATCAACAATACGCTCGGCGATGTGCACTTATACCCCCCCACCCGTGCCTGTGCCTCGAAGGATGAATGGAACTGTTGTAATCGACGCCGGGCATGGCGGCAAAGATCCCGGGGCGACCAGCATTCTCGGTTTTTACGAAAAAAGCGTCAATCTATCTGTTGCTCACAAAGTCGCCCGGCTGCTCGAACAAAGGGGGCTGAGAGTTAAAATGACACGGACGGATGACTACTTCGTCGAGCTTGAAGATCGTGCCGCGATAGCCAACAATCTCAACGCGGATTTGTTTGTGAGTATCCATTCGGACTCTTTCCCGAAAAGCTCAAGGCGGGGTTTCACGGTTTACATAGCTCGTTCGGCATCATCATCCTCACGCCGGGCGGCAAGCGCCATCTCCCGTTCGATGTCCGGCACAGGCCTGAACAGCTTTGGAGTTCAGACAGCCGGTTACCACGTCCTGACCGGTACTCGCGGCCCCGCCGTCCTTGTCGAATTAGGCTACCTCTCGAACCGTCGCGAAGCCGCCCTGCTTCGAAGCAGTTCCTTCCAGAACCGCCTCGCAGAGGCAGTAGCAGACGGCATCAACGATTATTTCAACTAACCGGCCGTTGACTTTGTCCGGAATTTTCGTATATTCACACCATGCAGCGAGAAAAAACCTAAAATTATTCGTGACTTCTCTACCTTATGCTGCCTTATAGTCAGGTAGGAACTATACAATGAAACTGAACAGACTTTTTTGCATGATTTTAGCGTTAATGCTTCTTGTCGCAGGATGTAGGAAGCAGCCACAAAAGAAAGCTGAATCCCTACATCGTGCAGCGAGGGCAGGCAATATAACACAGGTCCAAACACTTCTTGCCAAGGGAGCCGATGTAAATGCGAAAGACGAGAATACCTGGACACCTTTGCACTACGCTGCTAAATACGGACACAAGGACATAGCCGAGTTCCTTTTGGCTAATCGTGCTGAGGTTAACTCCAAAGCCTATAGTGGTGTAACGCCGCTATTTGGGGCATCACAAAGAGGGCACAAGAGCGTTGTTGAGCTACTGCTTCTCAAAGGGGCCGAAATTAATGTTTCGGACAATGGTGGCCGTACACCTTTGCACAATGCAGCAGAAAGCGGACATCTTGAAGTAGTGGACTTGCTCATTGCTGATGGAGCAATTATTGATGTGAATGACTATTCTGGAGCGACGCCTCTTTTTAATGCGGCCTGTAATGGCCATCACAGTATCGTTGAGCGGCTTGCAACCGAGGGGGCAGACGTTGATGTTAAGAGCAGTCCACCCAGATATTCGAAACTGTTCTGGGAATTGAGTGATGGCCATTGGCCTGCTCTTTGCTGGGCGATTGCCGCAGGCCATACAGAGGTGGCCAGAGTGCTACTCACTCATGGCGCCGATCCCAATGCTGTGGATGGTTCAGATGACTGGACTGTCCTGCACATTGCTGCGAGCAAAGGTGATGTAGATTCGGCGAGGGTATTGATCGACAAAGGTGTTAACGTGAAAGCGCGAAACATATACAACGATACGCCTCTGCATTTAGCAGCCCGTACTGGCAACAAAGATATAGTTGAGTTATTGATCGCTCATGGCGCTGATGTGAATTCAAGAGATGGTTCCTTCAATACTCCACTGCACGAGGCAATCGCTTGGGGGCATTACAAAGAGGTCGTGAAGATTCTTATCGATCACGGCGCCAATATTAACGAAACAAACAGCGATGGCTGGACACCCCTACATGAGGCATGTACCAGTGGACACCCTCGTGATTTGATAACGCATGTCGACAAATACATAGCAGAAATACTGATACGAGAAGGTGCTGAAGTGAATGTGAAGGATAAAAGTGGCGATACACCGCTACACAACTCTGCCTTGTACGGTAATAAAGATCTCGTAAAACTGCTATTAGACCATGGGGCTGATCCTAATGTTGCGAACATATATGGAGAAATTCCTTTACATGTTGCAGTGTTCTATGAGAACAAGGATGCTGTTGAGCTTCTCGTAGCCAGCGGTTCTGACGTTAATGCAAAGCGTAAGGATGGCCAAACGCCACTTATTGAGGCACTGTCTAATAATGTCGAAGTAGCAAAACTACTTATAAATGGTGGTGCTGACGTCCATGCCAAAACAGAAAATGGTACTACACCTTTGCACCTTGCATCTTATTATGACGATGAGGATATTATTAGAATTCTTCTTGCGAAAGGTGCCAATGTGAACGCAGTAACTTTAGATGGCATGGCACCAATTCACAATGCGTCCATCAAGGGTAATACAAAAATACTTGAACTTCTTATTTCCAGAGGTGCTGATGTAAATGCAAAGATAATAACAGGTAAAAGAGGTACATGGAAATCATGGTGGAAAGGCAGTACACCACTTCATATTACAGCTTATAAAGGACTTTTGGAAGCTGCTCAGCTTCTTATTGACCGGGGTGCTGATATAAATGCCGCGGATGTGTACGGATCGACGCCACTTCATCTTGCAGCGTACAAAGGACATTATGACGTTGTTACAGTTCTGGTATCTAATAATGCTGATGTGAGTATAAAGGATAGGGATGGTGGAACACCTATATTTGAAGCGGCTCGTCGACGCCATAAGAAGATTACTGAGTATTTGGTTGAACATGGCGCCAAGTTTGACACAACGATAAAAGACCTCATGAAGACGGGCTCTACGCGGCTGCATAAAGCAGCCGTCACAGGTGATGTTAAGAAAGTGCAATCATTTATCTCCAGTGGCGATGATATCAATGTAAAAGATCGAAGGGATGCTTGGCCCATTCATTTTGCAACCGCGTATGGTCATTCGAAAGTAGTTGAACTGCTTTTGACAAATGGTGCCAGAATGTCTGATGAAGCAATGATAAATATACCCATTAGTGAGCACGGCGTAAGATCCGTTGTTGGTAAAACACCACTGCATATAGCCGCAGGTGAGGGGCACAAAGATGTTGCAGCAATTCTTATCAAAAACGGCGCTGATGTGAATATCATAGGTAGCGGACTTAAAGAAACACCTCTACATTTGGCGGCTCGTGAAGGATATAATGAAATAGTCAAATTACTTATTGAGAATGGCGCCGACATTCATCAATTGTATGAAGGTGAAGGAGATTTAAGGGGCTGTACAGCTTTGCATCTTGCTGCCGATAATGGATGTAGTGATGTAGTAGAAACACTCTTATTAAGTGGAGCAAAAGTTGACGCCTTGAGTGGGTGGTCTTCCACACCACTGGGAATGGCGATCCAGCACGGGCATTTGGACGTTGTAAAGATTCTGATCAAATACGGAGCCGATGTAAATATCGAATCACACAATGAGGCACCGCTTGATTTGGCTCGAATCCATGGTCATACAGAAATTACCGATCTTCTCATAGTCGCTGGCGCTGCTGAATCTAATTAAGTCGTGAGGACGATGCCTTCGTATTTAATCTCAATCTCCATTCAGATGTGGTTGTCAGCCATTAATCTGCGGTTATTGAAAACAATTATTGATTATCCATAGAACGCAATACACACTCCGCAATACGAACAAAGAACGCTGTCTCACGGAGATTTATTTGGAATTCTTGTGACATTTTGTGTTAATATTCGTATAATATGTATATAACAAATATTGAATACAGAATTTCGATTTATGAATTAAGAATGGCCAATAGCGTATAGCGTGGAGCGGATAGAGTAAAATCACATGTCAAACAAGATGCTCACACTGCCAATATGGGCTGGCCCAGTGGTGCTGATAAGGCTCTGTGGTACTACTACTCAGGCCGGAACCCGCGCAACAAAGCTGAACGCCTGTTCTGCGCATGTGTATATCACTCACAAGGTGGTTTCAATTCTGCTTCCGCTCCTCTGGGTACAACGCATATAAAGCCCAACGGCCTGTTTTTACTTGTATTTATCCATTGATGCTCTTCGCCTCCAGAGACGAACACAGCCAGGCCTGGTCGCAGTTTTTCCTGACCATCTTTAAGTCTTATACTGCCCTCACCCTCTATCACAAAGACTTCGTGTTCGTGCGCATGGTGGCCGTAGCTGCTTTTACCACCGGGAGGAATTTCTACGTAACGAAGCTCGAAATTCTCGGTTCCGATCTCGCTGGTCAACATCCAGTAAATCTTGTTGCCAGATTTGCTAATGCACATTATGTCATCATTTCTGTCGGTTATGTACATACACATCATCTCCTGGTAATCGGCATGCAAAACAGCCATAGGTCGGCACGCAAATCGGCCACACCCAGGCCACATAATAAACCTCCATTGGGAGGCGTACAAGTACAATTCTACTTCTTCTTGTTCTTACTCTTTCCTGCAGACCGTTTGAACCTATAGCTCTCGCCGTTCATCTCGAAGATGTGACAATGATGCGTAAGGCGGTCCAGCAAAGCCGCCGTCATTCGTTCCCCTTCGGAAACTAAGGAAACTGTGGACAGCTACCGGTTTTTATCTTGACACTATGCTTACTTAGCCATTGTCAATCCTGCCCCATTCGGCTTCGCTCAGAGCCTGCCCTTATCTTGTCGAATGGCCGTTCGCGCCAATTCCAGCCGACCTTTTTGGACAAGATTTACATGATTTACGCAGATTTTGTATGGATTGATTATCCATAGCGCGCAACACGCACGACGTAGCACGCAGTACGAATAATGGACGCCGTCTCACGGAGATTTATTTAAAATATGCCCGCTATTTTGTGGAACGGTTCGTATAATACTTAACGAAATAGAATACAGGAGACAAGATAACAGGATAAAAGGGATATATAGAACAAAATAATAAAAAACCTAATAAAAGAATTCATGTTTATCGTGAAAATCCTGTCTATATTGTATGCTATTTGAAAAAACAAAGCCAATGTTAAAATAGGCAAAATAGTATTAAGTCAGTAATGGCAAAGATTTATGGAGATTTTGGTGATTTTGGGCGGTTTTGGGTAGCGAAAAACAAACCCAAACAAAGCCAATCTCAGTTAGCCCCCAGCACTGCTGTGGGGTTGAAAACCTAATTTGAAAAAACAAAGCCAATTTGCCAGGGATTAAAATAAACGCAAAGTCAGTTATAACAAAGGATTATGAAGAAATATCATGGTTTTAGTACGAAAAAAACAAACCCAATTCAAACCCAATTTTGGAGGTTATTGGTGTTTATTCGTGTGAATTCGTGGTTAATTTTACAAAACAAAGCCAATTTCGAGCCACACCGCAACGACATTACTGGAATTGCATTGGACTGGACGATAGGTTTGAGGTTAGAATAATTGATATGAAAGCGTATCCATTAAAATTCGAGCCGATATATAAGCAGCGGATCTGGGGCGGGCAGAAGCTGCGGGAAGTTTTCGGCAAGGAACTGCCGGCTGACCAGAAGATCGGGGAAAGCTGGGAACTGGCCGATCTGCCGGAGGATAAATCCGTCATTGCCAACGGCGAACTGGCCGGGCAGACTCTTCGCTCGGTAATAGGGCAATATCCGAAAGAAATAACCGCCGATGTGAATTTTCCGCTGCCGTTTCCGTTGCTGATAAAAATATTGGATGCCGAGGATGTTCTGAGCGTGCAGGTGCATCCCGACCCGGAAACTTGCCGGCGGATGGGTAAAGGCGATCCGAAGACCGAGTGTTGGTATATCATCGCAGCCGAGCCGGGAGCGGTGATTTATAAAGGGCTCAAGAAAGGCGTAACGAAAGAAAAGTTTGCCGAGGCGATTGAAAAAGGGACCGTCGCCGAGACGCTGGTCAAGGTTCCGGTCGAGGCCGGTGAGTGTCACTTTCTGCCGGCGGGGACCGCCCATGCGATTGGGCCGGGCCTGTTGATTGCCGAGATTCAGACGCCGTCGGATACGACTTACCGGGTATTCGACTGGAACCGTGTAGACGATGCCGGCAAGGCTCGGGAGCTGCACATCGAGCAGGCGCTGGAGAGCATCCATTTCGGTCAATCCAGCGACGATCTTTTCGTAACGACGATTGGCCTGCTGGCAGATAGCGAGTACTTTACTATCAATAAGGGTCACCAGGGCAAAAACTGCGAGCTGCTGCTGGCGCCCGGTAAAATGAAAACGCTGATTATGTTGTCCGGCCGCGGGACGATTCTGGGAACCAAAGGAGACATCGTCGAATTCATCGCTGGCGATTGTCTGCTAATCCCGGCTGCTTACGAAGGCGTAGTGCGCTTCACCGCCGATACGGAATACCTGACGGTGACATGCTGATTTTTAAGGATTAGTGACTGAAGCAGGAATGTCCGCCCAGTTAGCGACTGTATCATTTTGGATATGATTACCGTCGGGCACGGTGAGTAATCGATTGGGGATTTCCTCGCCTTCCGTGCCTTTTTCTACTTTCGGCCAACTGCCGCGAGTATATTTATATTCAATATTTTCACCGGCCGGAAATGACAGGGTAATTTGCCAACGGTTGTCACCCACGGCGGTCATCGGCAGATCATGATCCATGCCGTCAATGCCCGTTTGTCCCGGGCCGGGGTCCCAATAATTGAAAGTTCCGGCGATATAAATAATGTCCGAGTCGGGCGTCGAAAACGGAACAGTGACATGAAAAGTCGTGCTATCAGGAACAACCGGTGCTGCTACTGTCCGGTATGTCACTTCGAAATGGCCGCTCACATCGGCGGGCAATTTTAGTATTCGATCATTGGGATCGTAGTTAGTGTACGGTTGCCCTTGCCATAAAACCTGCGTGATTATCAGGTCGGAATCGGCGATAGCCAGGGGTGTCAGGAGAATGCTTCTGTCTTCTGATGACTCTACAAAATTGTAATGCAGGGTTACCGGCTCATGTTTTACAAATAAATTACCGTACAAATATACATAATATCCCATTTCGATAGAGTGGTATGCGGCTTTCCATTCATTGCCCTTATCTTCATTCCAGGCGAAACCACCGGTACGAGTCCTGTCCAGATATACTTCACCGTACTCATGGTCTACAAAGTATGTCATGAAAAAATCCAAACTCTCATCAGCCATTTGTAGATAATGAGTATCGCCGGTGATTCCATATAACTGTAGCCCGGACGTCAAGGCTTGTTCCATCGCCCACTCTGTTTTTATAATATCCGGATTGTCCCACATCAACATTTCGCCGGTTATTCGGTTGTAATCCTTATAAGGGCCGCCAAATTCGTGATCGTAGCCTTTTTCCAAAACCTCAGAGACTAATTTCTCGGCCGCGGGAATGTATGCGTTATTCGGGTCGATATGATAAATGCGTGCTAAACACCAGGCGGCTTTTAGAACATGCCCCATGATGGTCATGGGTTCATCATCATTCCAGTTCCAGTCCGAGTCGAATTTTTCCACGAATCCAATCGCCTGATAATCCATGCTGGCAACAAGATGATTGATAATCTGATCGGCAAGTTGTTCCAGCCGGATTTTATAAGCTTCATCTTCGGTCAACAGGTAGAGATACAACATATGTGTCGTAATGGCATCAACCGTGGCATTAAAACTTTTATTCCGACCATTGAGTCCGTTGAAATCTGCCAAGTCGAAATATCCCAGATAGGATGGGCGATTATCCCAAAAAAAGTTTTCATTATAATCATATCCATCCATCAGCCACTGAAAATCTCCTGTATCGGCGGTTGCCTCATAATAAGCGGAGATCCCCAGAAGCGCATAGAGCTGATCGAAGGCGATTTTGTCGGCATAGCGGTCAGTTGGATTCCCGTTAATGTCCAATGCTCTATACCATCCGCCGTATGTACTATCCCATGCGTGTCGATACATGAAATCCAGACCCTTTCGAGCCATTGATAAATAAGTTATGTCCCCGGTCAACATATAGGCCCTGACAAAACCATAGGCATTTCTCGTTTGAGTCAGCATGTACTTATTGGGAGCTGTTACGTTTCCATATTTATCGATATAAGTATAAAATCCATCCCGTGTATTATCGTATGTGTTCAACCAGAATTTTGCACAGCTATCAACATAGTCGATTGCTTTTTCCGGATTTTGTAAATAGGGTGATTTTATTAAATATTGTGCGTTAGCAGGTATGCTGAAAATGAATATTGTAAGCAACAATCCAATAACAGTTTTCATAATGGACCATTAATTTATAAGCATGAATTTCTCATAACATACAATCCGGTTGTTATAAAAACTCCTGTTATTCCCACATATCAGATTAAGTTTTTCTGCTAATCATTGACATTTTATATAATTGGAGTGGAGAATTCAAGAAAAAAATATTTCTTTTTGCTGTGACAAACTTTATTGCAGACAATCAGAGACTGAATTTTTACAGCCAGACTTCGCTGTCGTAGCGGAGCATAATCAGGCCGTCCTTGAAACCATCCGGGCGGATATTCGGTTTTCTGCCGGTTAGTTCCTGCAATATCCATTTCGGGAAGTCGGCGCCGGCCTTGATCGACAGCGGCGCGCCGCCCCCGAAGCGGGGATTTATCTCGATGTATTTGACCTTGCCGTCGTCGGTCAGGAACAGTTGGAGCGTTATAACGCCGGGACCGGCTCCGAGTTTCTCGACCAGCGTGACTGCTTCGCTCATGATGCGGGCGTTTTTTGCTACTTGTCCCTTGCTCACCTCGCCCGCTCTTACCTCGATGCGTTTTCTCGGAACGACACAGCGGACTTTCATGCCGAAATCGACATATACATCACACGTGTATTCGGTGCCTTCGACCAGCTCCTGGCAGATGGCGTTCGGGATCCTTTTAGCGTAGAACAGCAGCTCATTACGATTTTTGACGACGGCATTTCCTCTGCCGGCGTAGCCATCCCAGGGCTTCAGAAAACATGGCCATTCGATGTTCGTTTTCGACAGTGCCGAGCGAACGCTTATCGTCAGGGCCGTGTCAAAGCCGTTTTTGACTAAGAACCGATACGTGTTCCTCTTGTCCTGGCAGATGTCGATTACTTCCGGATTCGAGACAAGGACCCGGCAGCCCAGCGTGGCGAATTTCGACTTGTTCTGCGCCAGACGTTTGAGGTCCAGGTCAACCGTCGGAACGAGCAGGTTAACTTTGTTGGCTTTGACGATCGACAGGATTTGTTTGATATAGCCTGCGTGCGTGGTGGGTTTTACGCTGAAGCGTTGATCGCACAGTTGCAGAGCGGGGCTTAGCTCGGTGGTATCAGTGCCGAGCAGCGATGCATTTATCTTCAGATGTTTAGACGCCCGGCGGAAGCTTTCGAGCAATGAGACGCGCCTGCCGATGCACGTAAACAACACGTTCAAATGATTTTTGGTCTTCGATTTTCGATTCTTCAATGTACGATTCCCAGACCTTAAATACGAATGTCCAGATTTTTGATTGAAAACGGATAATAGTCAATCTTTAATTTCGAATTTCAAATTCTTTTGACATTTTGCTCATATAGCTCTAAACTAACGGTTTTGAATAAATGACAGGTATGATTTATGAGTCAATGGAAAGACAAAGTAGAGAATAAGAAAGCCGTCGTTGGCGTATTAGGGCTGGGCTACGTAGGTCTTCCTTTGGCCAGGGAGTTCGCCTCGGCGGGCCTGAAGGTCGTAGGCTTCGACATTGATGAGAAGAAAGTCCGGATTCTCAATTCCGGGCGCAGCATCATCAAGCACGTGCCTCATTCACAGGTCAAGCAGATGGTAAAGGCCGGCCGGTTTCATGCCACGATCGATATGGCGCGTCTCAAAAAGGTCGATGCCATCTTAGTTTGTGTTCCAACGCCGCTGACGGAAAACCGTGAGCCGGATATGCAGTTTATTGTCGGCAGCACCGAAACAATTGCAAAATACCTGCGGCCCGGCCAGTTGGTCGTTCTCGAAAGCACGACGTATCCCGGTACGACAAAAGAGCTTGTGGCGCCGATACTGGAGAACAGCGGGCTGAAAGCCGGCAAGGATTTCTATCTGGCGTATTCGCCAGAACGAGAGGATCCGGGTAATAAGGATTTTACGACCAAGACTATCCCGAAGGTGGTTGGCGGTCTGACAAAGAAATGCTGCCGGATGGCCTGTGAGCTTTACGGTGCTGCCATCGTTCGAACCATTCCCGTATCGAGTCTCGAAGCGGCCGAGGCGGCGAAAATCCTCGAAAATATCTATCGCTGTGTCAACATTGCGATGGTCAACGAGTTGAAAATCGTCTTTGACAGGATGGGTATCGATGTCTGGGAGGTAATCGACGCCGCGAGTACCAAGCCGTTCGGCTTCAAAGCCTTTTACCCGGGACCGGGACTTGGCGGCCACTGCATCCCGATCGATCCGTTTTATCTGACGTGGAAGGCCCGGCAGTACGGCATGCCCACGCGATTTATTGAGCTGGCCGGCGAAATCAATACGAGCATGCCTCACTACGTCATTACGAAAACCATTGAAGCGCTGAACGAGCATCGCAAGAGCCTCAAAGGCTCCAGGGTGCTTGTGCTGGGTCTGGCGTACAAGAAGGACATAGACGATTTGCGGGAATCGCCTTCGATCGAGCTGATTGAGCTGCTTCGGGAAAAGGGTGCGAAGGTCGACTATAATGATCCTTACATCCCTAAAACACATAAGCAGCGCCAGCACGATTTGAAGATGACCAGTAAAAAATTGTCGGCGAAAATTTTAGCCGGTTATGACGTTGTTCTGATCTCGACCGACCACAGTGATTACGATTACGAATGGATTGTGAAGAATGCGAAGCTCGTTGTCGATACACGAAACGCTGTGGCAGCGGTTCGCGGTGCAGGGAAAAAAGTTGTTAAAGCATAAGATGTAAATGGAGTGTGAATGCGGATTCCAATTCTGGATTTAAAGGCTCAGTATGCGGCCATCAAGGATGAAGTCATGCAGGCGATCAGCAAGGTCTGTGAGAGTCAGGCTTTTGCTCTCGGTCCGGCTGTGGCGGAGTTTGAAAACAATGTCGCTGCATACTGCGACAGCAAACATGCAATCGGCGTTTCGAGCGGAACCGATGCGCTGCTTGTCAGCCTGATGGCTCTGGATGTGAAACCCGGTGACGAAGTCATTACGACGCCGTTTTCCTTTTTCTCGACGGCCGGCTGTGTCGTCAGGGTTGGTGCCAGGCCGGTTTTTGTCGATGTTGATCCCGACTTCTACAATATTGATCCGGCCGGCATTGAAGAGAAAATCACCGAAAAAACGTCTGCCATTATCCCTGTGCATTTATTCGGACAATTGGCCGGGATGAAGGCCATTACGGAAATTGCTCAGCAGCACAATCTTGCCGTGATAGAAGACGCTGCCCAGGCGATCGGTGCAAGCAGGGATGGAACGCTGGCCGGGAATTTCGGCGACTGCGGATGCTTCTCGTTCTACCCGACCAAGAATCTCGGCGGCTTCGGCGACGGAGGGTTGGTAACGACAAACTCCGACTCGCTGGCGGATGACATCAGGACGCTTCGCGACCACGGGCAGAGACCGCGGTACTTCTACAAAGTGATCGGCGGCAATTTCCGCCTGGACGGCATCCAGGGTGCGGTCCTGAACGTCAAGCTCAAATACCTCGATGACTGGAACGAGAAACGAAGGCAAAACGCCGCCATCTACGACCGCCTGTTTGCCGGTTCGCCGGTCAGGACGCCTGCGATTGATTCAGGCAACGTGAGCATTTATCACCAGTACACTATAACCGTGCCGGAAAGGGACAAGCTGCAGAAATACCTGGCGGATAATGATATAGGCTCGGCGGTGTTTTATCCGAAGCCGTTACATTTACAGGATTGCTTTAAGGAGCTTGGCTGCAAACAAGGTGACATGCCGGTTGCCGAAAAGCTTTGCAACGAAGTCTTGTCGCTGCCGGTTTACCCGGAGCTGTCGCCGGAGGATATCGAATACGTTGCCGGGACGGTACTAAAGTTTTACGGAATAAATTAGGACTAATAAAATTGCTGAAAGTAAGTGAAAATCCTCCGATAATCTGGCCGGAAGCCGTATCGATTAGTGGTTTCCAGGGTGAATGGTGGGTAGCTCATACCAAGAGCAGGAATGAAAAGGCCCTTGCTCATGATCTGATTCGCAGAAATATATGTTACTTTCTTCCTATGAGCTGGAAGGTTCGGCGCAAGAGCCGGCGGAAAATAAAATCTCTGCTGCCTTTGTTTGGCGGGTACCTGTTTTTTTGCGGCAACGAGGACGAGCGAAGTGAGCTGTGGCGAACCGATCGTGTGGCGAACCTGATAGAAGTCAGGGACCAGGAGAAGTTGCTCAAAGAGCTGCTGCAAATTGAGCAGGCACTTCGAGCCGGTGCTCCGCTGATACCTGATAAATACATCAAAACAGGCCAGAAGTGCAGGGTTATGGCTGGCCCCCTGCTTGGCCTGCAGGGCGTTGTAGTCAAAACCAGAGGCACAATGCGCCTAGTCCTGCAGGTAGATATGCTCGGCCAGGCGGCAAGTGTGGAAATAGATATCGATATGATAGAGGTCGTCGATTGAACGAGCTTGTCAATCTGAACGCGATACGGAAATGAAGGAGCCGATAGAATGCAGATTTGTGTGGTTGGCATTGGTTATGTAGGACTGGTAACTTCCGCGTGCCTTGCGGAAGCGGGCAGCAAAGTCGTATGCGTGGATAATGACAGCGGAAAAATTGCCGATTTGAAAAATGGAACAATCCCGATTTACGAACCGGGCTTAGCCGAAATGGTCAAGCGCAATGAAAAGCTCGGCCGGCTGGAATTTACCACCGATTTGAAATACGGCGTGGACAATTCGCTTATTGTTTTTATTGCGGTCGGGACACCATCGGCGCCGGATGGCTCATCCGATATATCTGCAGTCCTTTCGGTTGCCGACGACATCGCCGAACATATCAGTGACTATCGAATCATAGCGACGAAAAGTACCGTGCCGGTCGGTACTTCTCAAAAGGTGACCGATGTTATAAAATCGAAAACCGAAGTTCCGTTCGATTATGTCAGCAATCCCGAGTTTTTGAAGGAAGGGGCCGCCGTCGAAGATTTTATGAGCCCGGACAGAATAGTCATTGGCACAACCAATCCCCCGGTACGGACGATAATGCAGCAATTATACAGTCCCTTTATGCGAAAGAGCAGCCGAATACTTTTCATGGACCCGGTATCGGCAGAAATGACAAAATATGCGGCTAACACAATGCTGGCGACGAGAATTTCGTTTATGAACGAGCTCTCGGGACTGTGTGAGAAGCTCGGCGCGGATATCGAGCTTGTCCGGCATGGTCTCGGTAGTGACTCACGGATCGGCTCGGCGTTTCTGTTTCCGGGTGTCGGTTACGGCGGCGCCTGTTTCCCGAAAGATATCCGGGCACTGGTTCATACCGGCTCCGAGCACGGCGTTGAAATGACGATAGCCAGGGCCGTCCAGCAGGTGAATATAAACCAGCAGGAGCGATTTGCAGAACGGATTCTGAATTATTTCAACGGCGTCGAAGACCGGACGACTTTGGCAGTTTGGGGCCTGGCGTTTAAGGCGAGGACCGATGATGTCAGAGAATCGCCGGCAATTTCCTGTATTAAGAAGTTTCTCGATTGCCGGATGAAAATAAAGGCTTATGATCCCGAGGCGGCCTCCTCGGCGATGGCGGCTCTGGACGGTCAGATCGAAACCGTCCAAAATGGATACGATACGCTTGATGGCGCCGACGCCCTTGTTATATTCACCGACTGGCAGGAATTCCGCAATCCCGACTTTGAAGTCATCGCAAAGAAACTTAACAAGCCTGTCATTTTTGACGGCAGAAACCTTTACAATCCCGATGTAATCAAAAAAGCAGGAATTGAGTATCACAGTATAGGTAGAGCATCCGTTTGAAAATCTCTTCCATCGCGGGCCTGAGGAAAGGATAAACCAGTGCGTATTGATATAGTTATTAAGAGTTTGGGTATGCTCTTCGCTCTTATGGGAATTGCGTATCTGCTCAGGCCCGATATCATTAAAAAGTTGATGGGATTTTTTAAAAAGGGCAAACGGATATACTTTGCCGGACTGATAAGATTTGCCCTGGCGGTTGTCTTTTTCGTCGCCGCTCGTGAATGCAGATACCCGTGGATAATATTTGCCTCCGGGATTATTTTCCTGATAAGTGGTTTATTGATATTCATGCTCGGGCCTGAAAAAATAAGGCGCATGCTCGATTGGTATCAATACCAGACGACTCTTTTTTTTCGGATTATCGCCCTGATCGTTTTGGCTTTCGGAGCAATCATTATTTTTTCAGCATAATCGCGCAATAATGACAGGCACTAATCACATTAAATAGAGGACACAGACTGCATGAAAGCACTAATTACGGGAGTTGCCGGATTCATCGGTTCGCATTTATGTCAGCGGCTTCTTGCCGATGGCTGGAACGTGGTCGGCGTTGATAATTTCGACGACTTTTATGACCCGCAAATCAAACGTCGGAATATTAGCGACTGTCTGAAAAACAATAATTTCCGGCTTATCGAAGCCGACATCCGTGATGGCGAAGCAATGGGTAAGGCGGCCGGCGAAGATGTTCAAATAATCGTGCACTTAGCGGCTATGGCTGGTGTTCGCCCGTCAATCGCTCAGCCGTTGCTCTACGGCGATGTCAATGTGAACGGAACAATAGTTTTGCTTGAGTTGGCGAAAAAGCATAGGATAGACAAGTTCATTTTCGGCTCAAGCTCCAGCGTCTACGGCAATAACGAAAAAGTCCCTTTTTCCGAGGACGACAACGTTGATTTTCCTATCTCGCCTTATGCCGCTACAAAAAAGGCCGGCGAATTGATCTGTCACACATACCACCACCTTTGTGACATGTCCATAACATGCCTGCGTTTTTTCACCGTTTACGGCCCCCGGCAAAGGCCGGACCTGGCCATCCACAAATTCGCTAAACTTATCGAGCAGGACAATCCCATTCCCGTCTATGGCGACGGCTCGATGATGCGCGATTTTACATACATCGATGATATCGTCAACGGGATCGTCGCTGCGATGGGCCGGTGCGATGGTTTCAATATCTACAATCTCGGCGAATCCCAACCAATCTCAGTCAACGATTTAATTACCGAAATAGAAAAAGCCCTCGGCAAAAAAGCGATCAGGCAGTACCAACCCCTTCAGCCTGGTGACGTCAAGCGCACTTATGCCGACGTTACCAAAGCCGCCAGAGACCTCAACTACAATCCGTCAACTTCCATCCAGGCCGGCCTGAAACAATTCTCCGCATGGTTGAGAGATGAATGTTAAAATGCAGGCAATATCAAGTCTGAGTTTGTTTGTTAAGTGTTTCGGTATTGGGAATCAAAACTGAACTGGAGGTGCCGAAGTGGCAAGCCCAGAAGACAGGGCGGCAAAACAACGTGGAGGGATGAAAATCTCTTTCTGGATTATTTCATTTTGGGCTGGCACTACAGTCATGGCCTTCGAGTTGGTTGGCGCCCGTCTGCTAATGCCGCTCTTTGGTATGGGGATCCAGGTTTGGACCATAGTAATTGCGACGTCGCTCGCGGCACTTGCCGTCGGTTATTGGACCGGAGGTAAAATCGCCGATACACGACCCTCTGTGATAACACTGGCCGTAGTATTGTTTCTTGCCGCTGTTTCGCTGGTTTTTGTCCGCTCCTCCGGCCGGAACATACCTGCGGTGTTTCAAAACATGCCCCTTGTTGCCGGAGCATGTTGTTCTGCAATCTCTATTCTGGTTGCACCTCTTGTTCTGCTGGGTATGGTTCAGCCTATCCTGGTCCGCCTCTTGATCCGAACAGTCGCTCGGACCGGCAAGGTAGTTGGAGGCCTGATGGCGGTCGGCACTATAGGGGGCATATTCGGAACCTCGCTGACGGGTTTGATTTTGATACCGCACTTGGGCTTATCCAAGATCCTGTTGGTTCTGGTGGTCGGGACGCTGGCCGTAGCGGTTGCTGCGCTATGTGTCGTTCGCCAGTGGATGATAACAGCCGCTGTGATTATTATCGGTCTTCCCAGCATCCTGGCGGGATGGACTTTCGAGTCTGGTCCACGAGGAGTGGGCTTAATGAGCGTTCTGAAAGAGGTTGAGGGTCTATATGGCCACCTTGAGGTACTTGAACATCACGGAACGCGAGCACTGGCGTGCAATGGCATTTTCCAGACAGTTGTGCCAACCTTTGGCCTGGGCATTGTCAGAGGAACGCTTATTTGTGGTCGTGATTATGTTGAGCTAATACCTTACTTCCGGCCGGGTGCCCGTAAGGCTTTGCTTATCGGCGTTGGCGCAGGATTGCATGAGAGGACGCTGGCGCTGTATGGGCTTGAGGTTTATGGTGTCGAGATCGACCCGGCGGTGATTCGACTGGCTACTGAGTACTTCGATTTGGCAGTTGAAGTAACGGTGGCGGATGGCCGCGCATTTCTTGTTCGCGACCAGCAGCAGTACGATGCAGTCATCATAGACACATTTCTGGGTGGTATTCCACCGGAGCACTTATACACGAAAGAAGCTTTCGAGTTGACCGACGAACATCTGAGTCCTGACGGAGTTCTGGTTATTCGGCTCATTGGTCATCCGAAACATCCGGCAATATGTGCGGTGACCAAGACACTTCAGGCAGTTTTTCCGCACATCCAGGCGGTACGAAGCGGTATCGCCAACGAGCCACAGCACGTGTTTCTTTTTGCAAGCCGGACTGCTCTGGAATTGGGAGGCAGCAAGCGTTTAGAATTGGGAATGTACGGATTCACAGGTGAGGAATTATGTGATATAAACACGCAAGGTGCGGTGCTGCTGACAGACAATAGATCAGGGCTGACACTTTTGAGCAGTGACCTTGTGGCTGAGCATCGCCGCTATTCGTTACAATTAAGGAGAGAACCGCTATGGTAAACAGAAACTGTCTATCGTTATTCTTGGTCACTGTTTTGTCCGTTAGCAATATTGTGGCTCAGGATGAGGGCGACCTAAAGAAGAAGCGGTTTGATAACTGCCTGCTGCATGAAGTCGATGGTCGGATATGGCTGCAAAAGCCGATGGTCTATCTGGGCATGTGGGGAGTGATGGCTACTCCGCCGTTCTGTCTTAGTAAGGATCTGACAACGAGGTTCGCATCGCTTGTCAGCAATGTTAACGGTGAAGACAAACATTCGGCGCAGCGTTTCTATTGTTCCGACGAGGTATTGCGTGAACAGAAAGGGCATTTGATTCTGGTTTCGATGAATGCAGGAATGCGGGCTATTTATGATGAACAAGCTGAAGAAATTGAACGGACTCAGAGGATTGTCCGGCCGGAATATTACGAAATTGTCGAGACAGAAATGATCACAGCGGAATTTGTCGGTGCGGACTGGATTGGGGCATGGCGCAGAGTAGACGAGTCTCTGAAAGAGATTGTCACGGAGAGCCAAACTGCGCCCAGCAAAGAGAAGATAAAACGCCTCGCTGCGGCCGTTGAGAAGGGCAACAGTGCTCTTAATGCTATGATCCAAGCTAAGCCAAGTGATAATTTCCAGACCTTGGTGGGTAAGGTCGATCCTAACGCACGGATAGTACAGACATTTGCCAGAGGAGTTACTTACCGATGGCAGGAATGGCTGGAAAAATTCTCGACTCGACTTGGCATTAAAATTAACAATCCGCTGCCAGAAAAACCAAAGTTATGGATTGCATTGGAAGTGCTAGCTGATAGTAAATCAGTTGCAGAGTTTAAATCAGCGAAAGAAAAAATCCCTCAAGAAAGTCTCGAATTATTGTACAGTTTTGAGCTTGGCCAAAAAGTTAGAGCATTGGAAATCGGGCAAACAAAAAACTATAAATTTGAAACACTTCGTGCTTCTGCAGAAGAGATGCTCCCAGAAGTGCGGGAATCGGAGGAACGCTCAGATAGCCCGCCCGAAACAACGCAAAAAGAGACCATAAAAGAGTTCGGTCTTATACTAAGACCAGTGGAGGAAACAGTCTTAGCGGAAAAACAGATACTGTTAGGCTTAGAAATCGAGAGCATATCTGATAAGCATGATGATATTGGACTTCAAACAGGGGATATCATCATATATTATGAACGTGTTAATGATGTGGTAATGGGCTGGAATAATTTAAGCTGGCAAACACGAATACTGACCAACAGAATAAAACACAGAATAAAACAAGGATCCAAGTTGCGGATAATTCGCAACAACCAGATTGTCAACCTTCCCGCTAATGGCAAGCAGTGATTGTCTTCTGATAATGAAAGCTATACAGCCGAATGTTTCAAGGATGGAAGTGTAACCTGTGATACAATAGATTGTGAAATATATTGGCAGCGTTCTAAGCAGCCGGTATCTGCTATACTAAACCTGTGACATTAATCGCACTTATGCCGATATAGCTAAAGCTGTCAGGTAACTTGGCTACAATCCCTCTTCTCCGATCCAAACCGGGCAGGTCAAATTCACATAGTTTAGAAAAACAACTAATTTAAAATAACTTCTACTAATTTGGTGAAAGAATCTTGAAAACCAACACCGCCTCCATTATTATTTGTAGCACCAAAGTGACGAAACGTGACAGTTTTGAACTTTATCCATGAAAAATATTTAGGAGAAATACAGTGACAGACGAAAAGAAAGCGGATTTGGCCGGGCCGGGGATTGGAGATTACGATGAATTGGAGAAAATTCTGCCGCAGGATTACAGTTCTCTATTGAATCCAAAGGAGACCCAGCTTGCCACCTATGCCGTCAAAGACTACATAGAAGAAAACCTCTGCAAAGAACTTAACCTTATTCGCGTGACCGTCCCGCTGATTGTGGACGTCGAGAGCGGCGTTAACGACATGCTAGACCGCGACGGTTCCCGGACACCGATTCAGTTCCACGTATCGAACGATCGCGACAAGAACCCGGTTGACGCTCAGGTTGTCCAGGCCGCCACCAAGTGGAAACGCATGGCACTGAAGCAATTCGATATGCAGATTGGCGAGGGGCTGCTAACCGATATGCGTGCCATACGGAAGGACTATTTTCTCGATCACGACCACAGTGCGTATGTCGACCAGTGGGACTGGGAGCTGGCTATCAGTGCCGAGCAGCGCAACCTGAACCTGCTGCGTGAGGTGGTACGGAAAATCTGGAAGGTCCTCAAAGGCGCCGAAACACACGTCCAGGAAATCTTCCCGCAATTGAAGACCGACAAATATCCCGACATGCCCGACGAGCTGACCTTTATTCACGCCGAAGAGATACTGGAGCGATTTCCCGACCTGCCGCGTAAACAGCGAGAGATGGCGATCCTGCAGGAATACCCCGCTGTCTTCATTATCGGCATTGGCTGGGCCCTCGAAGATGGCTATCCGCATGAAATGCGTGCCGCCGACTACGACGACTGGGTGACCGAGACTACAAGCGAAGCCGGCCAGCCCATGCACGGCCTGAACGGCGACATTCTCGTCTGGAATCCTGTAACGAAACGCCGGCACGAACTCACCTCGATGGGTATCCGTATAAACGCAGAGACACTCGTGCAACAATTGAAGCTTTCGGGTCAGATCAATATGCTCGAGTATCCGTACCATCAGGCTATTGTTAACAACGAGATTCCGCTGAGCATCGGCGGCGGTATCGGCCAGTCACGAACCTTTATGCTAATCCTGAAGAAGGCCCATATCGGCGAAGTCAGCGCTACTATCTGGCCAAAAAAACTAAAGGATATTTGCAGGGCCAAGAATATCCACGTAATCGAATAATACGCTAAAATGCCAACGGCGACCGATCCCACCGTCACAGAATCAGGACGCCCGGCACATGAAGCTCTCGAAAAAAGACTTACTTGACATACCGGTTGTCTCGCTCATAGCGGCGAATGCGATACCGGTGTGGGGTGTTTTATTTCTCGGCTGGGATGCTTTTTATATTGTTCTGCTGTACTGGGCGGAGAACATTGTCGTCGGATTCTATAATGTCCTAAAGATGGTATTCGCTGGGGTGGCCCACCCAGTCGCGCACCTGGGCAAACTCTTTCTAATTCCATTCTTTATCGTTCACTATGGTGGCTTCACGGCTGTCCACGGCTTTTTCGTGCTGGCACTGTTCCACGACGGAGGGCAAGGCCCTCCCATGGGCCGAATGGATTGGCCGTGCTTTCTGATCTTCGTCCAGATGCTGTTCAATGTCGTCAAGTATATGTATTCGGTGGTACCTCCACAGGTAAGATTTGCCGTGCTGGCGTTGTTTATCAGTCACGGTGTCTCCTTCGTTCAGAATTATCTGCTCAAAGGTGAGTACGCCACCGCCAGGCCCGAAAAGCTGATGGGCAGCCCCTACGGTCGCGTCGTCGTAATGCACATTGCCATACTGGCCGGCGGCTTTTTGACGATGGCAATCGGTTCTCCTGCCCCCCTGCTCGTCGTACTGGTCGTTCTAAAAACCGTCCTCGACGTGAGCCTGCACAACCGCGCACACAAAAAAGCAAAAACTAATGCCCATGCTTAGTAAACTCGATGCCCAATGAAGCCAGATTTTACGCAAACTCGGCGAAGACACGCCTGGCGTACTGAGAGCTTTTCCGGGAGGCTTCAATTGTGGACATTGTTTTGGGTGAGTTGGCCTCTACGGCCTGCTCCATCACCAGGTGCGGGCGGACGTTGATCTTCAGCAGATGCTTTGCCACCGCTTCGTAGTCGATGTCGCCGTCGCACATTGCTTCGGTCCAGATGTTGTCCTTCGACTGGCGAAGGTGAAGTTCGGTGATTCTCGAGCCGTAAAGTTTCAGTACGTCGAACAGTGCTACCGCCGAGTTTCCCGCTCCGCGGTAAATCCAGTGGGCGTCGAGGCACAGCGTAACGTACGCCGGGTCGGTTCCGGCCATCATGTGGTGAAATTCGCGCGCAGCGTTTCGCAGTTCGATGTCATGATTATGATACGCCAGCATCAGTCCGATTTCTTTTAACTCTCGTCCTAATTTTTCAATCGCCGCGGCCTGTACTCTGAGTTGGGCATCGTCCTTATTTTCCGGGCCGCCCCAGCGAATCGGGCTGGGATTCGTCACGATGATTTTTGTGCCGAGTTCTTTGGCCTTGTGTGCAATCGCAAGCACGGATTCGATGCTTGCCTGGGCCTTGTCGCGTTCGTGAAGGATGCTGTTGACATACAGCGACCGAATTTCGAGGCCGTGCTTTTTCAGCAGCGGCCCGAGCCGGTCAAGCTCCTGCGGATTATTAGCCAGAGGCTCATAGCCATCGAACTGGCTGGCGGCTACTTCGCTTAGTCCCTTATCCAGTTCCTGGTTGAAATCGCGGTTGTCCCGCGCGTAGAATACGGTCCATGGATATTGGTTGCAGGCTAAGTGCAGCTTACCGCTACGGTTTTGACCGGCAATACCGGCTGAACTGGCGCCCATCGCAAGCGCTCCGCCTGCGATGGCGAAATTTTTGATAAATCCTCGACGTGAAATTGTCTCATTCAACATAATCAAAAGCTCCTATTGAAAAGTTCGGCCGAATGTTAATAACCATTTCCCAAGCTTAATTCAAACCGGCCATGCTCGGCAAGAATATTTCTATATACATTCGTCGAATTATCAACCCATTAAAAAAGGGGCCTATACCAAACTGATTGGCATAGACCCCGAAATCATTCAATTGGTGCTGTTATTTTCGCTAAAGCGAATTTTACTCTTCAGCAGCTTCGCTCGGCCGATACAGACAGATATCGTCAATATACATCTTGCCCGAACCGCCGGGCGTTGCCATGTTGCCCTGGTTTCCAAGACCAATCGCAATGCTGTCGACGTTGGTCAGATTGATGCCCAGATCGGCAAAAGCCTGGAGCGGGATAATCCACTCGGTCCAGGTGTCGATATTCGCTGCGGCCGGATTATCGTGGACCACGACCGCCGGTGTGCCGGTACTGTTGGACAACGCCACATACAGCGGCTCAGTATCGTTGCTTACGATGCCGATATCCTGATTTGCCCACTGCTGCTCTACCGTGCCGGTAGTCGTGACGTTTGTGAATACACCTTCGCATGTGGCTCCTGCATTGTGAGCGGTCACTGCCAAGCCTATGTAGACGTTTGTACCCATCTGAATGGACTCTGACACACCCAGCTTTTGCCATGAAGAACCGTTGGCTGAACTGTATGCCGAGAAATTGCCGGCTAAGCCGCGCTCTATCTTCACCCAGTATGGAGCGGTGATACCAACAGTATCATCGTTGGTACTAACACCGCTCGTCTCGAGGCGTCGCTGGAAGGAAATGCCCGAACCAGGGGTAACGACCATCATCGCATGTCTCGAGTCCGCATCCAGAGTCTCACGAATCATCACACCGGCCTTGGCCCAGTCGTCCGTATCACCAACGCTCTCGACTTTTGCTACAATCGAGCCGGCTCCTGCAAGAGTTTTGTAAGCGAAGTGGAACTCATCGAACTGATCCCAGATATCTGTTCCGGAGCCGGTTATAGTGTAAGTACCAACCGGGCCCTCGACAAAGCTGCCGACGGATGCCGGGTTACCTCTGAACCACAGCGACAAATTCGCAACACCTTCCTCTGTCCAGTCTCGCTGATCTGTCAATGTTAGCTCCACCTCCGAATAGTAAGCGTAGCCCTGCTTGTTGTTGTCGTATGCAATCGGCATTGACTGGCTGCCTCCATGGACGATAGTTTCCTCGGTATAAGAAAGGGTATTTTCATCACCAACCGCAGCGCCTGTTCCATTGCCGGCAAAGTAATCCGCCGACCCAGGTGTACCATAGCCAAGCCCATCATGCCATGCAAACCATATCTGATTCTCGCCCGCATCGTAATCCTCGAAATCGTTTATGACAAAGAAGTCACTTGTTGTAAAACTCCAAACGTTGCCGGCCCAGGGACTATCGGGATTCACGCCGTTAACCTCATCAATCCGCCAGTAGTACGTTGTATTCAATGTAAGCTTGCCGGGATCATAACTCTCCTCACCGAGGGCCTTTGGCCCTTTATACTCGGGCGAGGTTGTTGTGGCGTTCTTGACCGTATCCGCGTCCGAGCCGAAGTACACCTCGTGCGAATCGGCGACGGCACCCGCATCCCATCGCAGAGTCACTGACGGTTTTACGCCTACTGCACCACTGGCGGGATTCGGGCCACTGACGGCACCTTCAGTAGTGAAGCTCCATATCTCGCCTTTATGCGTTTCTATGCCATCGAACTCATCGACACGCCAGTAGTAAGTCTTAGCCAGTTTAAGAAGTCCGGGATTGTAATTCGCTAAGCCGTTAGGAACACCCGCAACAACGTTGTTCACTTCGTCAAAATCTTCGCCAAAAACTATATAGTGTAATTTTGCACCGAAACCTGCCGTCCAGCTAAGCGTTACATCAAGATCAATAAATTCGGCTCCGTCAGCCGGATTGGGTATGTAAGCAGTCTTGGGTGTGACAGTAAAGCTCCAGACGTCACCCTTCCAGGGACTGTTCGGATCCGCATCATTAACCTCATCGATTCGCCAATAGTAAGTCGTGCCGTTCACGAGACCGTCCGGAAAAGCATATCCGGGAAAACCGGCGACGTAAAAGTCATCAATCTGGTTGCCTCGGAACGTATCATCGGCGCCATCGTTCACGTCATCGAAATTATCGCCCACGTAAACATCGTGTGAGACTGCTAAATTTCCCGCCGTCCAGCCAAGAGTTGCCCATGTTTGATCGAGGAATGAGCCATCGGCCGGGTTCGGTTCAGAAGCCTTCACTGGTGGAGTGGGACCAATTCCTGGAACATAGTCTCCTTCATAGACATGAAAAAAATCCAACCAAAAGGGAGCTTCAGAGCCGGAACACAATATCTCAAGTTTTACATCATCGATCAGAACTTCTGAGCCATAGTGATACTCGGCCCACTCGGTTGTCAGATCGAAGTCTGTTGCTCCCCAGGCATTAATGGAGTTATCCGTTGCTTTCAACTGTGCGGTCAAAGGGCGTGGTTCTTCCGCTTTGGCCCAGAAGCTGATAGTGTAGTCTTTGTCAATATCGACGTATATAGGTAGACTCAGCACAATAAAATACCAGTTGGTATCTCCTTTGGGGATAATCCGAAGGCTTCTTTTGCCGTCAATGAACTCGGTTTCATCGATTTCAACGCTGCTGCCAGCACCCGCTGCGTCATTCCAGGTAGCCCATTGTAGCCATTCCGGGTCGTCTAAGATGACCTCATCCTCTTCAAAACTTGGATTTAGAACTAAGTTCTCGACTTGTGCATGAGTTACAAGTGGGACAGCAACCAGCATTAAAACGAAGCAAGTTAAAAAGATTTGTCTTTTATACATAATAATCCTCCTTATGAAAACATGGGTATCTGTACTTTAGCTACATACCAAAGCGATTAACAGGGATTGTCACTTCTACAATATTGTTTCAATATTCATCTTGAAGTTTTCTGGACCTGAGCCACCTCCTTTAATCCAATGCACAGTACGGATTGGTCATTAGAAATCTATATACTATACTAATTTCTGCAGAGATAGTAAAAACCATAGATGCTAATAATCTTATTTATACCAGATTAGCCGCCTTTCCGTCAAGTAAAATCGCCGGATTCAAGGATTTATTGTTTTCATGATATGTTCTGCGGAAACACCGGACTTTTCAGTTTTGAGAAACGGCGTTGCATTTGATGTTTCTGTGAAGTACAGTATGGTCTCGACAAAATGCCAATCCGGACAGGTATCCGGAAGATTTTGGAGGTTTTCAAATGTTGCTCAAAAGCACAAAACAAGCTTCAGGAAGTCATCAGACGGCAGAAAATCAAGGTTTTTCACACAAAGATTCCGGCAAGTGCCCTCGACCGGGCGGCCTCGCTGCCTGGATCAGGAAGCGCCCATGGCTGATATGGTTGCTTCCAATTGCGGGACTGGCATCACTGATCTGGTTTCTGATTCGTGTCGTGCCGAAGCCTTCGCGTGCGACATACCCATGCCAACGACTGGCTGGGCCGCTGGCAGGCGGCTTTGTGGTCTGGATTGCGGGACTGATTGGCTCAACTTTAGCATATCGCAGAGCGAAGCGGCTGATGGAGAAGTCACGATATGTGCTGGCCGGGATTTGTGCCGCAGCGGCTGTCGCCATCGTATGGTGTGCAGTCTCCATCACGGATAATAGTCCGGCCAATGCGGCTGTGTTTGAACCCTCGGAGCCGGCAAACAGCCCGATTGGCACGGCAAAAGGGATTCATCCGGGGCGCGTCGTATGGATTCGCGATCCCGAGGCCGCCGGTTGGGATGGCTCAAACGGAAGCTGGTGGGATGACAATAATACCGACCAGAAGACGGTCGACGCTATGCTTTCTAAAGCCATTCAGGGACTGACCGGCCGGTCGAGCGACTCTCAGGCATGGGATGCGCTCTTTAAGGACTTCAACAAGAGCAGGGACCTTGGCGAAGTAGGCTACCGCAAGCCGGAGAAGATCGCTGTCAAGCTCAATATGAACCAGGATCGCCGGGCCGACTGGACGCCGGACATCGGCAATCCGAGCCCTCATGTTGTTTATTCGCTTGTGGAACAGCTTATAAACAAGGCTGGAGTGCCCGGCTCGGCGATTACGTTGTTTGATGCCACGCGGTCTATCGGCGATCCGATTTACAATAAGATTAGGGGCAATCCGGACGCTGACTTTCAAAGCGTAAGATTCGTGGTCAGTCCGGACAGAGCCGGCAGCGGGCGCATCGCCGCGCAGCACGATACGAGCAACCCGCTTCATACCAGGGCAGGCACCGCGTACCTGCCGAAGTGCGTGACCGAAGCAAGCTACTTGATAAACCTGGCGCTGATGAGAGCACATACTCTGTTTGGCATGACGTTATGCGGGAAGAACCACTTCGGCACGACGTATTTCCCCAACGATCGAGGCTGGTCGCCCAGCCTGCTGCACAAATACGGCAACCGAAGGAATCCGATGGGCTCATATAACTGCCTTGTGAATCTGAACGGGCACGAACACCTGGGCGGCAAAACGCTACTGTACATGGTCGACGCATTATACCCGGCACGAAATCAGACGGGCAACGTGATACGCTTTGCGAGTTTTGACAACGACTGGTTCTCCAGCATCCTCGTCTCACAGGACATGGTGGCCATAGATTCAGTGGGCCTGGACTTTCTGCGAAATGAGCAGGTTCTGAACCCGAAGGTTGTGGACGTGACCGGCAATCCCGACAATTATCTCCACGAGGCGGCGCTGGCCGATAAGCCGCCGTCCGGGACGAAGTACGATCCGGAACAAGACGGCACGGCCTTGAAAAGCCTCGGCGTCCACGAGCACTGGAACAATCCGAAGGACAGGAAATATTCACGCAATCTAAAAACCGGCAACGGCATTGAACTGCTTACACAGAACTGATTAGAAAGCACTTTACTTTTTAAGCTTTACCTTTTCAAGCTCTTCTTCAGCCTCTTTGCGTGACGTAATGTCCCGGATACTCTCTCGGTGTCCCAGCGAATTGCTTTCGTCGTCGTAGATCGGCTGCCAGGACATTTCCACCCAGATGATCTTCCCGTCTTTCCTTACAATTCTGAATTGAACATCGTTGCCGGTACTGCCTTTTAATGCCGAACGAAAGGCTCGTTCTATTCTGTCGCGGTCTTGCTCGTAAACTACCGAGCCCGGGTAATCCGACATAGCCATGATCTCTTTGATGCTGTAGCCTGTGACACGCTGTGCCGCCGGGTTAGTCCACAACACGCGGCCGGGCGGGCCTACCCAAATCTCCCAGTCGTACGTATAGTCCGCGATTGCACGAAAGCACTGGTCGGTCATGCGAGCGACTAATTCCGTGCGTTTTCGCGTGCTGACGTCGTCGTAGACGGCAACAATCTGCCCGGAAGGCAGTCGATATACGTAGTTTTCCCGCCAGCCTGCGACCCTTTCATCTTTGTAAACTGAAACGGGGAGGTGTTCCGGCGTGCCGGTCTTATACACCCGGCGGAACACGTCGAACAGGCCGAACTGCCTGACACCGGGAAAGACCTCCGTGACGCTTTTACCGATGATTTCTTCTTTCTTGATATGCTCGATTTGTTCAGCGGCCGGGTTGAAATCCACGAACACGAAATCTTCGCCGTCGTTGCGGGCTTCGTAGATTGCCACGCCGCTGCACATGTTCTCGAACAGAACCTCGAATTTCGCCTGATATTCTTTAAGTTTTTCCTCTTGATGCCGGTCACTGCTGCAAGGCGCTTCCTTTTTATCGCGGTTGGTTTCCATACTTTACCTCCGCTTGAAATCTCCGGATTAACGCATACATGACTCTATATACTTAAGTTTTAAGTTGCTTGTTCGAAGTTTCGATATCCGTTGGAACTTATTTTACATTTGTCCCGCCAATATTGGCAAATCAGAAATCTCAACATCTTTCGGTTTTTGTTGGATATATCTAACCAGCCCTGGCTCCAATACCCTTGTCAGCTTGGTATTGATGCGGCGGTATTACTTTTCTGGAACCGCTTATGGGCGAGGTGTTTTTTTTTGAACGCTGTTTTGTTTCGGGTTTATGTATCCGGTTAACCGGCTATTCGGCTGCCGATTTGATAGACGGCAAGTGTTATGATATAGGCCAGCACAGTCAGGCCGAAGAACTGGAACATCGCCCATTTCCATGAATTTGTCTCCTGTTTTGTCATCGCTATCGTTGCCACACAAGGCGCGTAGATCAAACAGAACAGCATAATGCAAAAGCCGGTTAACGGCGTATAATTGGCTCTCAATCGCTGCCGGAGAGTCGCGGTTCCTTCGTCCGCGCTTCCGACTGCGTATACGATTGCTAATTGTGATACGAAGACTTCCTTGGCCGCGGTTGCGCCTATCAGGGCGGTTCCGATCTTCCAGTCGAAGCCGAGCGGCTTAATGGCCGGTTCTATCGCTTGTCCCAATGTTCCGATGACCGAATGTTCCAGCCTAACTTGCTGGGCCTGCTCGGCCGAAAGGCCCGCCAGAGACTCCGCGTGGGGTTTAGGATAGCTGCTCGCAAGCCAGAGCAGGATCGATATGGCGAGGATTATCGTGCCGGCCTTTTTCAGATACATCCAGCCTCTGTGCCACATATGGAGACTGACCGATTTGAGCGTGGGCATGCGATAAGGAGGCAGCTCCATTACGAACGGGATGGTCTCGCCCTTAAAAAAGGTCAAACGCAGGACTTTGATTAAGATAATCGCCAGAACGATGCCGATGAAATAAATAAGCCACATCATCGGCCCGTGCCAGTTCTCCGGGAAGAAAGCCGGGATGACCAGCGCGTAAATAGTCAGTCTGGCGCCGCAGCTCATCAGTGGGATGACCATGATTGTTGTCAATCGACTCCGCCGGTTTTCAAGGATTCGCGTGGCCATGATAGCCGGCACGGAGCATCCGAAGCCGATGAGCATCGGGATGAAACTTTTGCCGTGCAGGCCGATTTTGTGCATGATGCGGTCCATGATAAACGCCGCCCGGGCCATGTAGCCACTGTCTTCGAGCATAGCGATGGCCAGGAACAGCAGCAGAATATTGGGCAGGAAGATAATCACCCCCCCTACTCCGCCGATGATGCCGTCCACTAAAAGAGAGCTTAGCCAGCTTTCACTGCCGGGGGGCCATAAGCCTGTGATGGCCCGGCCGGCCCACTCGAAGAACATTTCCAGCCAGCCCATCGGATATTTGCCGATCTTGAATGTCAGCAGGAAGACCAGGTACATCAGGATCAGAAATATCGGCAGCCCCAGCATTCGATTTGTGACGACCGCATCAATCATGTCGCTGTAGCTGTGGCGCAATTCGACGGTGGTTCTGATTGTCTCCTGGCAGGCGCCTGAGATGAAACCGTACCGACGATCGGCCATGACGACTTCCGGCCCATCGTCGAAAATGCTCTTTAGGTGTTCCGTGCCGGCTTTGACGGCGTCGATTAGTTCCCGGCTCCGGACTTTTTTCGTGATGTCGTCGTCCTGCTCCAGCAGTTTGATCGCCGACCATCTTGAGCCGTACTTTTCCGCCAGGTGATGCTCTTTGTCGGTAATCATTGTTTCGATTTTTGCCAGCTCGTGCTCGATTTCTTCGCCGTAACGGATGTTATGAATGCGCCGGCCCCTGCCCTTTTTTGCTATTTCCACAATCGCTTCGAGCAGCTCTTTTTTGCCTTTGCCTTTGTTGCCGATCATCGGGACAATCGGCGCTTCAAAAAGCCTGGATAGCTGCTTGATATCGAACAGCAGCCCTTTCTGCTCGGCAACGTCACTCATATTGAAGGCTAGGATCAGCGGGACATTCATTTCGATAAGCTGCATTGCCAGATAAAGGTTTCGTTCGATATTGGATGCGTCGACGATATCGACTACAACGTCCGGCTGCTCATCGATGATGAAGTTTCGAGTAACTATCTCTTCAATTGTGTAAGCGGTCAGGCTGTATGTTCCCGGCAGGTCGACGAATGTAATCTCATGCCCTTCGTATTTGCACAGACCTTCCTTCTTCTCAACTGTCACGCCGGGATAATTGCCCACGTGCTGGCGGGCACCCGTCAACAGGTTAAATATAGTGGTTTTTCCGCTATTTGGATTGCCGGCCAGGGCGACCGTTATCTTTTTCATAATCGCTGTTACTTACCAAAATTTTATCTGCCATCCCCCTGCCCAGCATCATCCTGGAGCCTTTGACGCTGATTACAGAAGGCCCGGTGTGGCCATTGCTTACGACGGTTATTTCCACGTTGGGCAAAAGGCCCATTGCGGCAAGCCGGCTGTTCAAACCGCGACCGGCTTCGACGCCGGCTAATTTCACCGTCTGGCCGGACTTAATTGTCGACAGAGGTATTACTTTTTTCTGCTCCATTTTCGCTGTCTCGTTTACCTGTACTTTTTGACATCTGCTCTTTGCAGAATTTTTGGAACTGGTCCGCCAGATCGCAGCCGTTTTGGCTGCTATGGCTTACGAATTCGATAAAACATAATAGCTTTTCGATGATTTCCGGCCCGAGTGTGTGCTCGGTCTTGCATGCGGCTTCCTGGGCGATGTTCGGCTCGATGCCCAAAAGGTCGATGAAAAAAGATTCCAGAATTTTGTGCTTTTTGGCGATTTCAGCCGCAGTGGCCCGGCCGGTTTCGGTCAGCGTTACATAATCGTAAGGTTTGTAATTGGCCAGACCCTTTTCCTTAAGAACCCGCAATGCTCCGGTAACCGAGGACCTGGATACGCCCAGAGATTTCGCTATGTCCTTGCTGCGAGCGATGTTAGACTCTTTAGAAAGGTTGAAAATCGCTTCGAGATAATCTTCCAAAGATGAACTTAAATTAGCATTTTCTGCTGCCATTACTGTTTTTCCTGCATTTTCTTCGGTTAGCCTAATATAGTTAGTCTGACCTAACTATGTCAAGGCTTTTTTTGAAAATATTTAGTATCATTCATTTAATTAGCAGGTACTCCATGGATAGAAGACGAAAGGATGATTGACGAGGGATGGTGGATGAATGTCCATTGTCCATCGTTATCTAACCTCGGAGTTCTGTTCTACCCTTTTGAGGGTAGTTTGGGCCTTGAAATTGGCTTTGTTTTGGCTTTGTTTTTTCGCTGCCTCCAATCGTAAAAATTCCATAAACCATTGTTATTAAAGACTTAGCATAAATTTGCCCTCCGGTAAATTGGCTTTGTTTTTTCAAATAGCCATTCCGGAGAAACGACGGATTATTTATTATTGACTATTTGCTTATCCCCTTCTGTCATTTGCCATCCCCTATACGAAATACTAATCTTCGACTTTCCCTTCAACTTTGCTTAGAACTTCGGCTAATTCAGGAGAGATTTGCTATTGTCTAAGAACAACAAACTATGAACCACGAACCATCCATTAGTTCGATGTATATTATACAAAGCGGCAAGTTGTCCGTCAAGTTAAATGAATTAATAATTGGAAAATTGTCAAATAGTTTAGACTGCTTATTTGCCGGCAGGCGGGCTGGAATGATCGGAGACCTGAGGTTGTTTGGAGGGGAAAATAGTTTATGCAGGGGCTCAGAAGAAGATCAGGCAGAGCCAGCAGGAGCAGATTCGTGCCTACGCGGCTCCGAAGCAGCCTGCCCGTTACAAGTAAGAACTAAAAATTATTGATATTTATTGAAAATCAATGGTTTCTTATCGTTCGACAGCCCCTTGCTTGCGGAGCAGTTCGGCTATTTCCTCATAACCTTGCCAGACAGCGCAACTAAGAGGAGTAATACCATCTTTATCTTTAGAGTTGACTTTCGCCCCATTGGCGATGAGAAGCTCAATCATTTCTTTGTATCCTCTTATCGCCGCCCAGTGTAAAGGAGTGACTCCCGTGATATCTCTTGCATTTACATCCGCTCGGTTGGCAATAAGAAGCTCGGCAACATTCTTGTGGCCCTCAACGACTGCCAGGTGTAACGGGGTACTGCCTTTGGCTCTTAATATTCTTCTTGTTGAAGAAAAAAGCCGGGACGTGGTTTTCGCGTTAACATTCGCTCCCTTTGCGATGAGAAGCTCTGCAATTTCCTTATGCCCGTTAATGGCTGCCCGGTGCAGCGTATCGCCCTCAATCTTAGCCCCATTTGCGATGATAAGCTCGGCCACTTCCTTATGCCCGGCCATGACCGCCCGATGTAGAGGAGTAACACCGCCTTTATCTACGGCGTCAACCTTAGCTCCTTTGGCGATTAGAATCTCAACCACATCCTTGCTGCCCTGCTTAGCCGCCCAGTGCAGGGGGCTCGCTCCCCTTCCGGTTTCGTTTTTTGTGCCGACATTCGCTCCCTTGTTAATGAGAAGCTCGGCCACTTCCTTATGCCCCTCGATGGACGCCCAGGATAATGGCGATAGTGACAGGTAGGAATCTTTGGCGTTGACGAGTTTAGGATTTTCAGTTAAGAGAACCGTCAATGTGCCAAGGTCGCCCTGCTGAACCGCATCGAAAATCTCCGAGCCCATGCTGGCGCCATGTTTGCGGAGAAGTTTGACCAACTCTTTATGGCCTTCTAAGGCTGCAACGTGCAGAGCAGTTCTGCTGCTGTCGTCTTTGACGTTAATATCCGCTCGGTTGGCAATCAGCAGCTCAGCTATTTCTATCCGGTCGTCACGAGCTGCGAAATGCAGAGGAGTTCTGCCGTTATCGTCTTTAACGTTAATCTTTGCTCCTTTGGCAATCAGAAGCTCGGCCATATCTTTATGTCCACCTGCGGCTGCAGCGTGCAGAGGAGTCCACATGAATTTATCTTTGACGTTAACATTCGTTCCGTAATCGATAAGAAGTCCGGCTATATCCCTGTGACCATATTGAGCCGCATCGTGCAGGGGTGTCTGGCGGAAGCGATTTTCTCGTGTAGTAACTTTTGCTCCTTCGACCAGTAGAAACTCCACTAAATCCTTATGGCCTTTATAAGCCGCCATATGCAGAGAAGTCCAGCCGTCTTCGTTTTGAGCGTTAATCAGTTCCGGCTTTGTTGTCAGGATTGCTTGAACTGTCGCGAGGTCTCCGTTTATCGAAGCTTTCGTCAGTTCAGGGGGAGCCTGGACTGCACAACCCGCTAAGGTTAAACCGGCAACTACAACCGCCATTCTTATGATTGCATTTTTTTGATTAGTCATGATAATCCCCATGTAATCTTTCCGATTTTTCTCAATAATAGCGGATTGCGAGTCACTTTATTTAGGATTTATGATGATTTTATGTAACTGAATATTATTCGTCAAGAACGATTAAGTACCGGTGAATTTTGAAAATTTGTTTGTTTAACAGTTGTTTTGTGTTAGAATACGGTTGTTTGTACGGGGCGTAGCGCAGTTTGGTAGCGCGCTTGACTGGGGGTCAAGAGGTCGCTGGTTCAAGTCCAGTCGCCCCGATTTGCTCGAGATTACAGGTATTAGCAACATGTGCACTTTTTGGCGTGTAGTTTTTTAAGGACAGGAGGCGTCGCAGACATTTATTCAACATCGTTTCTAAAGGAGGCAAAATGCTGCCGTTAATAAAAAAAACTGTTTCATCTGTTCGTTCAAAAATGGATAAGTTTTCTGCTCGTAAGCAAAAAGGTCGCTGGTTGATCTGGCTTTTTCCGTTGGCCGGATTTGTCGCGTTTATATGGTTCCTTGTGCGTGTTATACCGAAACCTTCGCGGGCGACTTATCCCTGTCAGCGGGTGGCCTTTCCACTGGCTTCGGGTTTTATCATCTGGCTTTTGGGGCTGGCCGGTTCGGTGAGTGCTTTTCGTAAAGCCAAACGCTATCGAGCGCAAGCACGTTTTGTGCTGTGTGCGGTATTCATTGCCGCGAGCGTTGGGTTTGTGTGGCTGGCTTTGAGCTCGACCGAAGAAAAGATGGCTCTGGCTGCCGCGCATACGCCTAACGATCCCATCGGCGTTGCTCAGGGTGTACAACCGGGGCGGGTCGTGTGGATACATGATCCGAACGCTACGGATTGGGACGGCTATTCTTCACCCGAACACTGGTACGATGACAATCATACGGACCAGGCGGTGGTGGACAGGATGGTTTCGCGAGCGATTCGCGGCCTTGCCGGTGAGGGTTCGGATGCGGCGGCGTGGGATGCGATTTTCCGGAATTTCAACATCCGCCGGGGCAAAGGTGACGTTGGATATACCGCCGGCGAAAAGATTGCTATCAAGGTAAACAATACTATGTGTTACAACGCGAACACGAACACGTTCGAGCAGCGGTCCAGCAATAAAAACAGGATTGACAATTCGCCGCAGATGACCATCTCGCTGCTGGGCCAATTGGTGAATGTGGCCGGAGCGGAACAGGCGGATATTACTATTGGCGATCCGGGCCGGATATTTCCGAATTTTTACTATAATATCGTTTATCCGCTGTTCCCAGACGTCTGCTATGTGTCCGTTTACGGCGGGCACGGGCGAACTGAATCGACATTTTCCGACGTGGAGTTTTACTGGAGCGCGCCCGCAGCCAATGGCAAGAGGCAGGATTATATACCGAGTTCGTTTGCCGAGGCGGACTATATGATTAACTTTGCCATTCTCAAGAGCCATGACAGCGGCGGAATAACGGTGTGCGGCAAAAACCATTACGGCTCGCTTCTAAGGAACCCGGACCGCACGCTTAAGGGCCAGCGATATGACTATTACGATATGCACGCCAGCCTGCCGGTAAATCGCAGGGGCATGGGATATTACCGTGCTCTCGTGGATCTGATGGGCCATCCCGAACTGGGCGGCAAGACGGTTCTATATCTTGTCGATGGTCTTTTCGCCGGGCGGAACTGGGATTCGCGGCCGGTTAAGTGGAACATGGCGCCATTCGACGGCGATTGGCCGTCGAGCGTGTTTGTCTCGCAGGACCCGGTTGCTATCGATTCGGTTTGCTGCGATTTTCTCCAGGCCGAGTGGGATGATTACCCGCACTACGATGGTGCCGACGACTACCTGCACGAAGCGGCGCTGGCCGACAATCCACCATCGGGGACATTTTATGACCCGAACAATGACGGCATTGGGCTGGCCAGCCTGGGGGTTCACGAGCATTGGAATGATTCGTTGTTAAAACAATACTCCCGTAATCTTGGCATCGGCGAAGGCATCGAGTTGACATTACCGGTGCTGGCTGACTTTAACGGCGACGGTGTGGTGGATTGCGAAGATTTTAATACCTTAATGGATCAGTGGATGCAGGTTTCAGAGCAACTTTCTGCCGATATTGCTCCGGGCCCATACGGCGATGGAATTGTCGACATGGAAGATTTAGCCCTGCTTGTGGAATACTGGACGAGGTAGTTTTTAGTGCTTTTTGTGGTTGGTTTTTCTCTTGCTGAATAAAGCATAGCCCAATACTGCCAACAGCACGACCGCTGAGGCGTATTTAACGACCGACGGCAGCATCCAGTGCGGGTGAGCGGCGATTTGGATATCCGCGCCGGTAGCCAGCAAATCGAGCAGAATACCGCCCAAAAGAGCACAGCCCGCTACTGTGGCAAGATAAATTATTGCGGTGGTCCTGCCTAAAGCTTTCCAGATGGTTATAAATGAAGCGGCGTTTGTTGCCGGGCCCGTCATAAGAAAGACCAGGGCCGCGCCGGGCGTCAGGCCTTTCAATATCAATGCCGCCGCCACTGGCACCGAGGCCGTCGCGCACACATAAATCGGTATGCCCAGAAATATCATTACGACCATCGCGAAGATTCCGGTGCCGAGTTTTTCCGCGAAGTAACCGTCCGGCACCAGGGCGGAAATAAAAGCCGCTATAAACAGCCCCAACAGCATCGCCTTGCCGATGTCCCGCGGCAGCGTGACAAAGCCGTATTTTAATCCTCTGACGACTCTGCCGGTATTTTTTTTGCTGTTGCAGCACTCGTCCGTACATTTTTCCGGCGGGCTTTTCCGAGCCTTTCCGCCCTGCTCGAATACGTCGACGACAGTGCCGCCGACAAGACCGGTTATGAGAGCCGCCACCGGCCTGAAAACGGCAAAAACAGGGCCCAGCAGGCTCAATGTCACAAAGATACTGTCCACGCCGGTTTGAGGCGTCGAAAGAAGAAATGCTATCGTTGAGCCTTTGCTCGCTCCGTGTTTGTGCAGTGACATCGAAACCGGAATGACGCCGCACGAACACAAGGGCAGCGGAACTCCGAAAATCGACGCTTTCAGCAGAGGCCACAGTCCCCCGCCGCCCAGATGTTTTTCCACAAGCTGCTGCGAAACCAGCACGGAAAGCAGCCCGGCGACAAAAAAGCCGAACAGAAGGTACGGCGACATCTCCGCTATGGTGTCCCAGAAATCCGTTATTATCAGTTTAATGAAATCAACCATTATCTATTCCCTGCTCGAAAATAATCGCTGTTTCCGAGCCTGAGTTAAATCTTTATCGTTTCAGTTCTGCTTGCATCACCCTGCAAGCCAATAGTAACATCTTCGAAAGTCATTTCAACGTTGCTTTTGGCGATAGCTTCTCTTGCGATGTTAGTCAGGCCGGAACAGCAAGGCACTTCCATATGAATTACGGCCAAACTGTTGAGCTTGTTCGCTTGCAGGATTGTTGCCAGCTTCTCAATATAGATCTGCACATCATCCAGTTTCGGACAACCTACGGCGATACTGTGGTCCTTTAGAAAACGATTGTGAAAATCGCCCATCGCGAACGGCACGCAGTCTGCCACCAGAAGTAAATCAGCATCGGCAAAATACGGGGCATGAGGTGAAACCAGCTTCAACTGAACGGGCCACTGGCCAAGCCGGGACGGCACTTCTCCTACGGGAGCTGTATCGTCCGGCTCTGCCTTTTTTCTCAGTTGTTTTGCTGCCATGCCGGGACAGACAAAATCAGTTTGCATTTGCGCGTTTTTCTCTTTAGCCATATATGCTTCGGTTGCTTCTTCGTCAAAATCGTCGGCCTCTCGTTGCTCTATAGTTATCGCATCCTGGGGGCAGTGCCCGAGACATGCCCCAAGTCCGTCGCAGTAAATCTCGCTGACAAGCCGGGCTTTGCCGTCAATTATCTTTATGGCACCTTCAGCGCAGGCATTGACACACAAGCCGCAGCCGTTACATTTCTCCTCGTCGATTTTTACAATGTTTCGCAAGGCCATCTAACAATACCTCATCAAATATAATCAAGTTTTTCAGATTTAGTATTTATTTTGCAGCCGCTTCGGCAATAAGATTTTCGAATTCATTGATATTATTTACAGGTTTTTTGCAGACGTAATTCTCGCATACATACGCGGTTGCTTTGCCATCTATAGCAGTATGGTTCTTTATGAATGGTACAGTATTGTAAAGGTTTGAATCCGCCTTATCAGGTTCGTGCAGCAACACAACCGCGTTCGGTAAAAATTTGTCGTGTATTAGCTTGAGCATTTGTTTTACATCCGGTGCATCGGCATTACCGGCAATTATTATCTCCTGCGTCGGCCCCAGCCGGAAGTCTAATGCTCTGAGCATCGCGGATGAATAAGCAGGCGATTGTTCCAACTGTTGAGAGAATGCTTCGAGAACCTTGCCGCCCTGCTCGGTGAAATGTTGATTCATGGTCAACCTGCCGAGTTTCAGTAAAACCAGTGCCGCAATCGAATTGCCGGATGGAATGGCTCCGTCGGAGCCTGGCTTGGTGCGGGCGATCAGTTTGTCGCCATTCTTACCGGCCAGAAAAAATCCCCCTGTTTCCGTATCGGCGAACAACTCAATCATCTGGTTGCTGAGCGATTTGGCTTCGATGAGCCATTTCACATCGAATGTCGCCTCATATAAGTCCAGCATGCCCATCGCCGTAAAAGCATAATCGTCAAGAAAGGCCTTCTCGACCACTTGGCCATCTCGGTAGTATCGCATCAGACGGCCATTCTTGAGCAAATTGCTCAGAATAAATTCCGCGGAACGCCTGGCTGCTTCTATGTACTTTTCTTCCTCCAGAACCGCCCCGCCATAAGCAAGTGACGAGATCATAAGGCCGTTCCATGCTGTAATGATTTTTTCGTCTCGATGCGGCCTGATTCTTTTTGCCCGTTCCTTAAAGAGCTTGGCCCGGGCCGTTTTTAGAATATTCTCAATCGTGGCGCTGTCCTTTTGAAACTCATCCTCCAGTTGCTTCATTGAGGTTGTTATATTGAGAATCGTCTTGCCTTCTTCAAAATTGCCTTCATTTGTCACGCCATAGTAAGCGTTAAAAACCCGGGCCTGTTCTTCGTCTAACATCGAAGCTGTCTGCTCGGGATCCCACAGGTAGAAGGTCCCTTCCCTCCCTTCGCTGTCGGCGTCTTCGGCGCTGTAAAAACCGCCGGCCGGATCCGTCATGTCACGCAGAACGTAATCGAAGATTTCCCTCGCTATTCGGGCATACCGCTCTTGCTTTGTAATCTGATAGGCCTCGATATATACTTTGCTGAGCAGCGCCTGGTCGTATAGCATCTTTTCGAAATGCGGGACCAGCCATTGAGCGTCTGTCGCATAACGATGAAAGCCGCCGCCAATATGGTCGTAGATACCGCCGTCGGCCATCGCATCAAGCGTCTTTTCAACCATGCTCAGGGCCTGATTATCAGAAGTTCTGTGCCAATAGCTTAAAAGCATCGACAGATTCGCTGGCTGAGGAAATTTCAGAGCAGTACCGAAACCGCCGTTAACGGCATCAAATGAATTTTGGAAGCTTACGAAAGCATCATCCAGTATCTCCGGCGAAAGATTGTTTTTCCCGGTTGGGCGGGCCTGACTTTGCAGCAATTCGGTCATTTTTGTAGCCGAGCCGATCAATTCCTGCCTTCTATTTTTCCATGCGTTGGCAATGGATCCAAGAATCCGCTCGAAGCCCGGCCGGCCATAGGCGTCACGAGGCGGGAAATATGTTCCGCCATAAAAAGGCTTGCCTTCGGGCGTCAAAAAGACCGACAGGGGCCAACCGCCCGAACCGGTCATCATCACGACGGCATTCATGTAAATTTCATCCACATCCGGCCGTTGTTCCCGATCTACCTTTATGCTAACGAAATGCTCATTCATGACTTTGGCGATCTGTTCATTTTCAAAGCTCTCACGTTCCATCACGTGACACCAGTGACATGTAGAGTAGCCGATTGAAAGGAAAATGGGCTTGTCCTGTTTTTTGGCTTGCTCGAAGGCTTCGCTGCCCCAGGGATGCCAATCTACAGGATTGTGAGCGTGCTGCAGCAGGTAGGGACTGGTTTGGTCGATAAGCCCGTTCGTATATTTATGCACCAATACATTAGTCGGCATTTTCTTATCTCCTTTTACAGCAAAGACTCCCATAACCAAAAGGCCCAGTATGATAATGATACACAAACATTCGTAACATTGTTTTCGGGTCATATTCGTATACCGTATTATCTCCCGCCAGGAGGAAGGCTTTACCTACGGTGCAGTTTCAGCTTTCCTGCTTCGGTAACTTGCAGCAACCCGGCGAGCCTTTCACGAGACCACAGCTTTCGCACTTGACCTGGTCCGGCTTACAACATAGCTCGCTGCCTTTGATTTGGCCGCAGTGGGTACAAATAGCGGCTGTCTCGGCATCTTTGGGAATTTTGCAGCAGCCCGGCGATCCTTTGGCAAGGCTACAGCCTTCGCACTTAGCCTGGTCCGGCTTGCAACACAGCTCGCTGCCTTTAATCTGGTCGCAATCGGTACAAAGTTCAATACTCGCTGCGTAAGCCACGCCCGATTTGGCTCCGGCGTTATCCGACTTCTTGCAGCCGTTAACACCCAGAAAAACAACAACGAGAGCCATAGCTGCTACGATGATTAAATGTTTCTTTCTAATGTTCATGATAAATCCTCTTTCAAAAATATTTCAATCGACAATAACTTTTATGGTCCGAACACAAAGGCCCGGATTGTCAACATTTCCTTTTATTGCTCAATGTTCATAATTCCCTTTGCATCTGCCAGTGGCACCAGGCCTACCGCGGCGAATTTTATCTTTCCTTCAGGATCGATGAAAAAACTCGTCGGTATGGAGGTTACATTGGCAAAAGGTTCCGGCAGAGGGCTGTCGCCAAGGGATGTAACGGTATAGTTTATACCCTTTGATTCGGCGAAATGTTTCAAGTGCTCGGGCTCCTCATTGGATATTGACAGAATTGCCAGTTTGTCTTCCCCGAGCATGTTTCGAAGCTCAATGAGATGGGGTATCTCCAGGTTGCACGGCGGACACCACGTTGCCCAGAAAACGATCACGACATTCCTGCCTCGATAATCACTAAGCTTGTGTGCCTTACCCGTGATATCATTAACCGAAAAATCCGGGGCGTCCTTCCCGAACGATGAAGCAAAGGCCACGTCCCATGTCTTTGGAGTTTCGGCAATATATTCCGGGTTTTTGCCCGCAGCATCTTGCGGCAGGTTTAACCGGCTTCTGACAGAAGCAAAAACCGCAACAACTGCAATCGCGGCAAAACCAACCACGATCAATGATATTTTCTGAAATTTCTTTTTATTAACCATCTTTAACTCCTTCTTTTTAATTGTAATCACCGTTCTCTTTTATCACTTGAAGGAAAGCCTATAACCTGCTTCAAGTAGAACTTTTGCTACTATATACGACAGAAATAGTCCTATTTGTTCGTACAAATTTACATTTACCTATAATATAAGTGAATTTTCGGGAATTTCTCAGCGAAACAGCACTTATGGCAAGTTGTTTGTCATTGAGGGCTTCAGTCCCAAAATACGCTCGCTCACGAAGAATTACGGGCCTTTATCATACTCGTAATTCTTCGTTAAACGCCGCTGTGAGACTCTTAATACACCGTTTTAGTAACTCAAACTGACCGATTAGCGCTGTCATCCCTGCGAAAGCAGGGATCCATGAACGTAACGGTTTTAGTGGATTCCCGCTTTCGCGGGAATGACAGATTGAGCTATGTTATTATCATTGAACGATTTACTGTAGCATTCGACTCAAAAACGATCAGTTTGAGTAGTAAAATTTCGTGCTATCCTGATCTATTTAAGCATTTCGGCCAGATCTTCATCCACGTTGCCGACCGGTTTGATGTTGTAGTTCTCTACGAGGATCTTCAGCACGTTCGGACTGATAAACGCCGGCAGGCTCGGTCCGAGCCGTATGTTCTTGATTCCCAGATGCAGTAAGGTTAAAAGTATCGCCACGGCCTTCTGTTCGTACCACGAGACTACGAGCGAGAGCGGCAGTTCGTTTACGCTGCAATCGAACGCCCCGGCGAGTGCTGTTGCGATCTTGATGGCGGAATAGCAATCATTGCATTGGCCGGTATCGACCAGGCGCGGAATCCCGTCGATATCGCCGTAATCGCGGTCGTTCAACCTGTACTTACCGCAGGCCGCCGTCAGTATCACGCAATCATCCGGCACCTTCTCAGCCAGCTCGGAGAAATAATTTCGCCCGGGCTTGGCGCCGTCGCAGCCGCCGATGAAGAAGAAATGCCGAATCTTGCCTGCTTTTACGGCTTCGACTATTTTATCCGCCAGGCCGAGCACAGCGGTATAATGGAATCCGGTGCTCAAGGTCCCCTGCTGACTCTCAGGAAGCGGCGGTTGCGACAGGGCCTTCTTTATGACCTCGCTGAAATCCCGGCCCTCGATATGCCTGACTCCGGCAACGCCTGCGATTCCGCACGTGAACAATCGGTCTTTGTAGCTGTCCTTAGGAATCATCACGCAGTTGGTGGTCACCAGGATCGCTCCGCTGAACTGGTCAAACTCCTTTTTCTGGTTCTGCCAGGCCGTGCCGTAATTACCCACAAGGTGCTTGAACTTTCGCAACTCCGGGTAGCCGTGAGCGGGCAGCATCTCGCCGTGAGTGTAAATGTTGATGGCCTTGCCCTCTGTCTGCTTGAGCAGCTCGTGAAGGTCGAGCAAATCATGGCCGGTTACGACAATTCCGGGGCCAGACTTTGTACCGCTCGGAACTGTTGCCGGCGTCGGATTGCCGAAAGTGGACGTGTTCGCCTTGTCGAGCATCTCCATAACGCGAAGATTCATCTCGCCGGCCTTCAGCACCAGCCCGAAATGGCGGTTCAAATCGAAGTCCACGTTCGTTAAGGTTGAGAACATCGCTTCGTGCATAAAAGCATCTACTTCTTCATCTTTTTGCCCCAGTTCTCTCGCATGATATGCATAAGCGGCGATGCCTTTGAGCCCGAACATAAGCGTGTCCTGCAGGCTTTGAATATCCTCATCTTTGCCGCAAACACCCACTTTCGTACATCCTGTGCCGCCCGCGGTTTGTTCACATTGATAACAAAACATAACTATCCTTTCAGTTTCAAATCTAATAACGTCCTGGCTTTTAAGAAATAGCCTCTTTCCTTGTTTCAAACGGATTGTTTTTGTTTATTCGCGAATCATTGTCAGCAGCATTTTGAATTTCTCGCCGGCGTTGACGGCGTGCGGCACGTTAGCCGGCATAATAATTAGCTGTCCTTGCGATAGTTCGTTGGTTTCGTCTGCTATTTTCACCTGAGCCTTACCGTCGAGGACCTGAACGACCGCATCGTAAGGTGCCGTGTGCTCGCTCAGCTTCTGTCCCTGATCAAAAGCGAATAGTGTTATTGTCCCCGCTGACTTGTCGAGCAGCGTCTTGCTGACAATCGAATCTTTCGAGTATTCGATCAAATCCACCAGTTTTTGCCCTTTGCCCAGGCAATCGGGCAAAACTTGGGTCTTTTGCTGCCGGTCGGTCATTGCTTTCTCCTTTTAGTATTCCTGACTTTTTTATTCTTTGGCCCCTTATGCGTCAATTCATCGAGCGTAATTGCGGCCAGGCTGCTGTTAATATTTTTTTGTAGAATGGCAAGCTTGCCCCTGACAGCACAGGTTTTTTGCTGTGGACAGATATTTTCGCCAAGTAGACAGCGATTCATATTAATAGGACCCTGAATTACTTCTACTACATCGAGCAAACTGATCTTTGAAGGCTCTGTTGCCAATACGAAGCCGCCTTTGGGCCCCATACAGCTTGTGACGAGTTTTGCATTGTTGAGCTTTTGCATCAGCTTGCATGCCAACTGATACGGAACATGCTCTTCGGCCGCCGATGCCCTTGTCGATATTGGCTCGTTTCCATAGTGCTTCGCAAGATGTACGATCAAACGAACGGCATAATCTGTATTGCGTCTTACTACATCCATAATAGCCCTGCCTGTATTAATAAAGTTATCATTAGACACCAATTAAATAAGACTTATTTAGTTCAATACGACAAATATAGTCCTACTTGTTCGCTTTGTCAACACGGAAAAGACAATTTTGTTAAAATATTTTTCCGCCGGTACGAATTGAATAATCAGTGAATCTACTTCTGTCGGTCATACCGTTCATTATTCGACGATACGGAGGACCTCCGCGGCATCGATACGAATTCTCTTTTCAAGACCTTTCGTTGATGTGAATCGGTATTCGTTCCGCCCTTTTAAGATCACATTATTCTTGTCTGCGATGATTTCCATATCCTGCTTAGGGTTTCTTTTGTGGATTACATTAGCCAGCAGGAAGGCCTTTTCGAGGCCGTCGCCGGTACGGTAGTTTGCCACTTCGTCGGGTTGTGCCAGTCGGCCGCTATCGTAAATCGATTTTTTGGGCATTTCTCCGAGCCATTCGTAAACTTTTTCGACCGTCATCGAGTTGGCCATGTTTATCGAGACTGGATTGCGTTCCAATGCAGCCTTGATAAAAGGAGCCCAGCGGCAGCTTTCCATGTCGCGATAGGCGTAAAAAGCGAGATCCGCAGTTGTGTTGCTCTGTCGTTTTCGTTGCAGGTAATCGATAATCTGCTCCCTGCCCTGCTCAGGAGATATTTCTATAGGATCGGGGGGCAGGAAATTTTTGTCCTGACCCGGCAGCTTCGCTTCCGTGTGTAAAAAGTCAACCAGGTCGTCCATAAAGCTCTGAGTGTCAGGAACAACGGGCTCAATAAATTTTAGAAGGGCGGATTTGCCCTGATCGGTCCGAAGGTCGGGTTTCTGCTGTTGTATAAATTCGTCAAGTTCGTCACAGCGAATTCTGCCGGGCAGTTGATATGGAACAAAATCTTCATCGGATACTTCGGCAATCAATTTTTCAAACGTCTTGTCGGCCACCCTGAAATTGCTGCCGTGCTCGTAAAGGAAAAGTGTCTCAGCCTTGACAAATTGCGGCTGGCCATGACATTCACGGCAGACCTGGAAATATTTTTGATAGTTTTGGTTCGATCGCATAAAATTCGCAAAGACTTCGAGCGAAAGATCGGTCGACAAATAAGCATCCAGCTTACCGCCGAATTCCTGATAGCGTTTTTTGTCGATCGTTGCGTCTTTGTAGAGGCAATGCACATAACCGCTGCTGTGAGCGACTATCGTAATATTTTCGTTGCGAAGCGCCCGCTGTGCCTTGTTTGAAATGGCGGTGCCGTTGAACCACATCGTTTTAGTGACGAGCCTTCTGTTATTGGTCAGAATTCCATCCTGTATGTCGATGAAATTTTGTGAGTGTAGAGGAGTTAGTATCATGTAGATGTCTTCAAGGGGGATTTCACAGACGACAAATGCCGCCGCGGCGTACAAAGCCGCGAGCGACACGCATTCGCCAGCCGCCGTCTTATAGCCTTCTTTAAAGCGAAATGCGTTCATCGCCTCGAGGGTTTCGGTCTTCCAGTATGGGATGATGTCGCTGTCGTATTTATCGAGCCCGAAGTGCCGGCGAATATCCACATCAAAATAATATTTGTCGCCCTGGTAGCCGAACAGGGCATTGCTCCTGGAAATATCGTCTGGCGAAATGAATTTCTCAAACCGTTTAATCTCCATGGCCTGGTTCGTCAGGCCCCACGTTTCGAGATCCAGATTGAATTCGAACTCATCGATGATGAATTGTTTGAGCCTCATCAACTTTCTGTATGTGCTTTTGCCGTCCAGCTTCCTGAAGCAGTCAAGCTCTCGCCACTGCCAGATAATCGGGCTCATAATATTCGCCAGAAGCAAGCTGTACACCAATTCAGGAAATACGAAGATTTCCATATCCGACAGGGTTATCGCGGACGAATATTTCTCCAGTTCGTTCGAATTCATTCTTTATTCACTCCGTTCATTAGACGCTCCCGCATCAACCGCCAGGCTCTCCGGCAGCGTTTCGACAAATTCCCCGATCTGGTCCCTTATCTTTCGAAAAGTCGCCATGACCTGCTCTGAGCTTCCCAGGGCCATCATAGGATCCTCGAACGGCCTGTGAATCACCCTGGTTTTGCCGCCGAATACGGGACATTTCTCACTTGCGTAATCGCATAAAGTTATAACATAATCGAAATCAATTGCCATATAATCATCGACATGCTTGGAAATTTGTGACGAAATATCAACTCCCGCCTCGGCCATTACGGTTATCGCTCTTGAGCTGACTCCAGCCGGCATGACGCCCGCGGAGAAGGCCTCGATTATATCGGATTTCAGGTGTCTGGCCCAGCCTTCCGCCATTTGGCTGCGGCACGCATTGCCCGTACAAAGAAACAACACTTTGATCTTTTCTGTCGCACTACACATTAACACTCCTTACCTTTTTCAACTTCATTTGTTTCCATGAGCTGCGACGGCAAAACTCAAACAACTCACAATCCCGACAAGCCGGCCGATCGTTGCCATCACAGTTTTCCACAATGCCGATTCTGGACAGCGCGAAATCATATTTTACCGGATCGTCCGGCTCTATCTCGGCAAAACTTTCCGTTATTTCTACTGCGGTCAATAAAGAAACTGTTTTCTGGCTATAGAAGCCCAGGATTTTGCATAGCCGGCTCATATGCACATCAACGGGAACAATGAGTTTGGCCTTGTCAATCGACTTCCATAGCCCGGCATCTACATCATCGTCCCGCACCATCCATCGTAGAAAAAGATTGAGCCGTTTGCAAGCACTTCCCCCGGCGGGACTTACTAACAGGTATTTCAGCCCGCGGGAAGGCTGCCGCTTGCTTCCGGCGGTATGTATGTCCAAAAGGGAATTGCAGAATTTGGATAGTGTCGGAATAATATTGCTGTCGCCGGGATTATAGCCCAGGGCAAAATACTGCTCTATGCTTCCGCACCGGTTGATGGCCTTCTTTAGCAGCGTCAACAAATCAGATATATCGTCGCCGGTAGTAAACCGGTGCTTGAAATTTTTCAGCGTTTGTCTATTGTCCTTGTCGAAATTTATTACGAACTCGAATGGGCTCTGCCCCATCCGCCCGAGCAGAGTGGTCAGACTTTTCTCGATTTGTTGTACTCTGCCATAGGCAAGAGCGGAAGCCAGAAACGCTACAATTTCCATATCAACCGGATTGGAGTAGCGATACACGAATTGCAAAGGATCGGGGCTTATCAATTCACGGCGATTATACCTTTCGTACAGTCTTTCCAGAACATCTTTAATTTGAGCGGTGCGTTTACTCACTGACTACCGCCGCCTTAAATTCTTCGATGCTCATTTTTTCAATCATCGCTCCGAGTCTCTGATGTTTTTTGCCGTTCGATTTATAAAATTCAACGATTTTGTCAACGATATCAAGGGCCTGTTCGGTCGAAAGGTCCCTGGCTACTTCCTGAGCCAGCCTCGGGCGGGCGCCGCCGTTGCCTCCGGCCAGCACTCTCCAGCCCTTGAGCGTTCCAACCAGCCCAATATCCTTAATGCAGGTCTCGGCGCACTGATTCGGGCAGCCGCTAACGCCGATTTTTAGTTTTCCCGGCAACTCTGTGCCGTGATATTTCCTGTCCAGCTCAAGGCCTACCGTCAGACTGTCCTGCTGGCCACGCTTGCAAAACGTCGTGCCCGGGCAGGCTTTGACGCTTCTGACGCACAGCCCTACAGCGGCGCCGGGCGGCATTCCAAGCTCAGACCAGATGCTCTCCACGTCCTGCTCCTTCACGCCAACTATAGCGATCCGGGCGGCACTTGTAATCTTCAGAGCCTGTGCATTGTATTTTTCAGCCACGTCCGCAAGTTTGCGAAGTGTTTCCGGCTTGATAACTCCGCACGGGACATGTGGGGCTACGGCATAGGTTTGTTTGTCTCGTTGAATAATCACTCCCTTATCGCCATCCTGCAGCATTTGAGTATCCTTTCCTAATATTTTTTTACATTGTTGATTAAAATTATCCGGCTGTTTATACGAACATCAGCAGACTCACAGCCATCACCATCATTCCGGCGACTAATCCGTAAGCCGCCATATGATGTTCGCCGTATTCGCCGGCGGTCGGCAGCAGCTCGTCAAGCGAGATAAAGACCATGATTCCCGCCACTGCTGCGAAGAGAATGCCGAATACGATGTCGTTAATGAACGAAGAAATAATCGCGTAGCCAACCAACGCTCCGACCGGCTCGGCTAATCCGGAGAGAAACGAATAGACAAAAGCCTTTTTTCTGCTGCCCGTTGCATAGAATATGGGGATTGAAACGGCAATGCCCTCGGGAACATTATGTATCGCTATGGCAACAGCAATCGCGATACCGAGTTTCGGATCTCTCAGTGCGCTGATAAAAGTAGCGAGACCTTCCGGGAAATTGTGGATGGCAATCGCCAACGCCGTGAACAGGCCCATCCGGTAAAGCTTCTTGAATTTGGCAGCCTTTTCAGGCATGTCCATTTCCTCGGCCCTGTGAACCTCGTGAGGATTTTCGAACGAGGGCACCAGCTTGTCGATAATGGCGATAAGAGCAATTCCGGCAAAAAATGCCAGAACGGTCGCCCAATACCCACCGGCCGGGCCGAATTCGGCAACGAGAGAGTCTTTTGCCTTGGGAAATATCTCGACAAACGAGACATAAATCATTACCCCAGCGGAAAAGCCGAGAGCTACGGAAAGAAACTTAGTGTTCGTACGCCTGGCAAAAAACGCCAAAACACTGCCGAACCCGGTTGACAGGCCCGCAAATAAAGTTAATCCGAATGCGAATAATACGTTTTGAATCTCCATGGTTTTTCACGAAGCCTTTGCCTACACTTCTGACTATCCCGTAACAGCGATTGTGGGATTGCTTAACTGAATCACATTTCGCCCAAGAACCTTTAAGAAAATCCAGGACTTCCAAATGCAACGTCTATAAGTGATTTTGAGCAGGCTAATGGCCTTACTTGTCCTTACTTAGCTCGCCTATCATCTCCTGTACTTCTTCGGAGCCTTCAGTGTAATACTTTTCCTCGTCCGGTGCCAGTTCGTGCAGCAGCCGTAAGAATTCTCCGGCGTGAACACGCTCTTCGTCGGCAATATCTTTTAACACATCCACGGCCAATTTGTTGTCAGTCGATTCTGCCAGTTGCATGTAGAGTTGAATCGCTTCATATTCGGCCGATACCATAAAGCGAATGGCACGAATTAATTCTGCGTCTGTCAGCTTGCGATCTTCTGCAAGTCCACTAAATGGATTTCCAAATTCAGGCATTTTTATCTCCTTAAAACTGCGATACCATAATTCAAGTTACACACATCTTTTCTGCACAAATAAGACGATATACCGTTTGTCAATTCTCACTAATTCTACTTTTTATTTGTTGATTTCTTCAAGCAGTTTCTTCCATTTGCTGATATGACCATCTTCATCAACCTGGTCTTTTTCAATGATCTTACGAGTAACTTTATCCCAATCGATAGTATCAAGAAGCTCGGCATAATGCTGGACCGCTTTTGATTCGACCCATATTCCTGTTTTGAGAATTGTCTTTCTGCCTAACAGCCGGGAACCGAAACCGAACATGAAACCGACAATCCAGAACGCCACCCTGGTTAGTCTGGGTTTGAAGCCAAATTCATAAAGTTTGATCTGAAAATCCTGGTAATGAGTCATCTCGTTACACATCGCCGCTATCAACTGGCGATTGAATTGGCAATTTTCGCTCGTGATTTGAAACCTGTAAATGGTTATGGCCATAAGCTCCAGAGCATGCAGCGTGAGCAGTCCTTTTTTGATGGCCTTAAGTCTTGCCGGCTCCATGTCCCGGCCTCTCATTTCGAAATCCTCGCTATTCATCTGAGGTCTGACGATTGAAATGTCATAGGATGTTCGGCCTTTTGTTTTTTGGTCGGACATTTTGAGTTGCTCCTGATTTCATTGATAAGTATCATACATCGACTTGGCGAGAAGTCTTCGCCACTGCCGGCCGTCGTTTTCAATCAGAGCGTCGGCTTGAGCGAAACTTTCACTGCCGGCGTGATAAATATAAGGCGCCGACTCATCCTGTTCGCAGGCCTGCAACAGCGGCGTCAATAGCTGCCATGAGATTTCGATATCATCCTGTCGCGTAAAAAGCGTCTGGTCCCCAACCATACAATCGAGAAGCAATCTCTCATATGCCTCGGGCAAGTCAACTAAAAAGACGCTTTTGTAACTGAAGTTCATGTTGAGGGTGCTCATACAGATTTTCGAGCCGGGCCGTTTGGCCTGAAACCTCAGCGATATTCCTTCTTCCGGCTGGATTTTAAGCACGAGAACATTTGAAGGTAACTCATCAATACCGATCGAAGAAAACATCGAATAAGGCACCTTTTTGAAGGTAATCGCGATCTCCGTATCTTTTATCGCCAGTCTCTTGCCGGTTCGAAGATAAAAAGGAACCCCCTGCCATCTCCAGTTGTCGATGAACAGTTTAGCAGCGATAAATGTTTCCGTTTTCGAATCCGGACTGATTCCTTCTTCGTCCAGATAGCCTTTGACTTCTTTGCCAAGGATTGAGCCTGGGCCATATTGTCCTCGCACCCAAAATTCGTCCAATCTATTAACATCGAACGGCCGGATCGATCGCAGCAGTCTGACTTTCTCGTCACGAACACGGTCAGCCTCGAAGGATATGGGCGGTCCCATCGCTACTAAAGTAACCATCTGAAGCATATGGTTCTGGAATATGTCACGAATAGCGCCGGACGTGTCGTAATATCCCGCCCTGTGCTGCACTCCGTCAGTTTCGGCAATTGTGATTTGGACGTTATCGATATAGTTTCGATTCCAGACCGGCTCGAAGATGGCATTGGCGAACCGTAGCATCAGGATATTCTGGACGGTTTCCTTGCCCAGATAATGGTCGATTCGATATATCTGAGACTCTTTGAAGCAGCGACTTATATAATTGTTTAAGTCCATTGCGCTGCCGAGGTCCCTGCCGAAAGGTTTTTCGACTACCAGCTTAACCTGATCTTCCGCACCGGTTTCTTTTGTGCAGGCCAGCACTGTGGAGCCGAGATGCTCGACAATCGTGGCGTACAGGAAAGGAGGAACCGCCAGGTAAAGCACGAGATTTCCATCGACATCGTGTATTTGGTTTAACTCCGCGACCCTCGAAGCGATACGTTCGTACAGGCTCGCATCGTCGTAGTCACCGTCTATGTAATACATCCTGCTCACGAAATCATCCAATTGTTTCGAGGATAAAAAGTCGGAGCTGTCCCGTATAGACTTCTCGGTTTTGCTGCGAAAATCTTCGTCCGAGAATTTTTTCCGGCCGCAACCCAACAGATAGAATCTGTCGCTCAGCAGGTTCTCGGTAAAAAGCTTGAACATGCCGACCAGCAGTTTTCTGTGAGTAAGGTCACCGGATGCCCCGAAGACAACAAGGGCGCTGGGGCCAGCCGCGGTTTGTGCACAAAAACCATCTCCGTTTTGTACCGAAGGTTTGATTTCCTTCATAAGAATAGCCTTAATATTATACGGTGTCAAGCTGCGGACACCGCCGGTATGCAGCAGCGGTTAATCCTCGATCGGCTCGAATTCGTCTTTACCCACGCCGCAATCCGGACAAACCCAGTCATCCGGCAAATCCTTAAAAGCCGTACCTGGTTTAATGTTACCGTCGGGATCGCCGACTGCCGGATCGTAAATGTAGCCGCACATAAGACACTTGTACTTTTTCATGTTGTTAGCTCCTTGTTTTAATGTTTCTGTTGATTTTTTCTTTGCTATATAAGTCGCCGCGGTCCTCGGCGTTTTGCCGCCTTTTACATCCCGGTAATAGGTATAGGTCATCGGTATTTTTTGCTCGTCGATCGTTTCACACGCAATGATCGTGGCGATAAAGAGCGTATGTGTTTTGACGTTAATCGCCTCGACCACTTCGGCTTCGATAAAACTCGCCGCGTTATCCAGCACAATCGGTATGCCGGTCAGGCCTGTCTTGTATTTTACCTGCTCGAATTTGTCCGTATCTCTACCGGATTTGAAGCCCCATTTACCGATAAACTCCAACGGTGTGCGCTCAGCCAAAACGGACACTGTGAAAACTCTGCTGTCTGTAATGTACTCATGGGTCAGGCATTCGATATTGACGCTTACCGCGACCATCGGCGGCTCAGGCACAATCTGAAATACGGTATTGACAATGCACCCGTCGAATCTGCCGTCCTTCTTCGAGCAGATTATGCACATTGGATAGTTTAATTTATACAGAGATTCCAGGTCTAACATCCGTGTTTTCCCAAACCGATTGGGCTACTCATTTTCTTTCAATGATTGGTCGAGGGTCACAATGTGCCCCATTTCTTCTTTGATTATATCATCGATTTTGTTCTTGTCGGCTCCGTCAGGGACGAATTCCTTCAGGCCGTGATAGAAAACGATTGAGTCCTTCTCCTTCTCCACGGCCCTTCGGATAATATCTATTTTTTCCTGCTTGCCCCGCAGTTCCCCGGCGGGATCCGACCTGATTCCAAATACGGCCAGGCCCGCCATGACCCTCGGATCGGGCAGTAAATCGTCAGCTTCCGAAGGTTTTCCCTGCCGGCTCTGTTCCGAAAGCTGCTGCTTCATCAGGGCAAAAGTCTGTTCGTGCTCCTTTTCCCATTCCGCCAGCCTGAGAAACATTTGGCAGATGCCGGGATCGTCAAAAAGTTCCGCCGCTCGAATGTAAAAGTTTGTGCCGTTTCGTTCGATCTGCTCGGCAATTTCAAATACTTCAAAAGCGTTAAATGTAACGGTCATTATGCTGCCTTCCCGGGCTGTTGTGCTTTCGCTACGTTAAATCCTGCAGTTTCTCATTCAATATAACGATATGGCCCATTTCTTCCTTGATGATGTCATCAATCTTATCTTTACCGGCTTTGCGGGAGACAGCCTCTTTCAGGCCGACATAAAAAGCGACCGAGTCCCTTTCAGCACCAATTGCCATTTTCAAAACGTCTTCGGGCGTATTCCTGGTGGCCAACTGTTCGACAGGATCGGCCTTGACATCAAAAACATTACCGTCGGCCATAACGCGCAGATACATCTGTGCCTGTCCATCGGGATCGAAAACCGGCTCTTCAACTTCTGCTGCGGAAAGCTCCGCCCGCATATTAGCAAAAGTCTTAAGGTGCTCGTCTTCCATCGCGGCAAGGCCGAGAAAGATATCGCTCACCACCGGGAACTTTTCTGCTGCGGCACGATAAAATTTGCCTCCGTTTCTTTCAATCTGTTCGGCCATCTCAAAAACTTCATCAGCGTTAAAAGGCATAACCATTATTATTTTCCTTTCAGTCGTGTCTATGCAATCTTCAAATACGTTTTATATACATAATCGATGCTCAGGCACCTTGGGCCGTAGCTTTTGCCCTGTCTTCCGGGGACATTGCAGCCAGCTTCTCAACTTTCTTGATGTTCAGGCCCAGCTCTTTTGCCACACGCGAGCCGTAGTCCGGGTCAGCTTTGTAGAATATTGCGGTCTGTCGCAGTTGTATTCGTTTTTTAGCACCTTTCAAATGGCTGGTTATGTTTCCGATAAGGTGGTCGCGATCCACGTCAGTCATAACGTCACGGTAAAGGTTGCCGGCCTGCACGAAATCATCGTTCGGGTGCGCATAAGCCTGGCGGGCTGCCTGGCCGGAGACATCGAAGGGCGGCTCAAGTGAATCAGGATCCGGTGCCGGGCCTCCTTCGCTGTTGGGCCAGTAATTCGGGCCGGAGCCGCCGTTGTCGTCAACACGCATAAATCCATCTCGCTGGTAGCTTTTCTCCGGTGCGGCTTTGGGCGAATTTACCGGTATCAGGTGATAGTTCGGCCCCAAACGGTGGATATGCGCATCGTGATACGAGAAGATTCGGGCTTGCAACATCTTGTCCGGCGATGCGGCGATTCCCGGCACGAGATTGCCGGGGCCAAAGGCGGCTTGCTCTACCTCGGCAAAGTAATTCTTCGGGACGCGGTTCAGGACAAGGCGGCCGACCTCGATCGGCGGAAAATCGCTGTGGGGCCAAACCTTGGTTATATCGAAGATGTCGAATCGATAATCATTTGCCTGCTCGGGCGTCATAATCTGCATCTGCAGCGTCCAGCTCGGATATTCGCCCCGCTCGATAGCTTCATATAAATCTTTTGTGGCGTGATCGGGATTCTCACCTGCCAAACGAGTCGCTTCCTCTCTCGTAAGATTCTTTATCCCCTGGTCGGTCTTGAAATGATATTGCACCCAGAAATACTCGCCCTTTTTATTGTACCATTTGTAAGTGTGACTGCTGTAGCCGTTCATATTGCGGAAAGTAGCCGGCGTGCCCCGGTCGGAGAACAGAACAGTAACCTGGTGGATTGATTCGGGAGTCAGCGAAAGAAAATCCCAGAACATATCGGGATCGGGGCAGTTAGTAGCCGGATGCCGTTTCTGGGTGTGGATGAAATCGGCAAACTTGAGAGGGTCCCGTATAAAGAATACCGGCGTATTGTTGCCCACGAAATCGTAGTTTCCATCCTTCGTGTAGAACTTGACTGCGAATCCACGGGGATCGCGGGCGGCGTCGGCCGAGCCTTTTTCGCCACCTACGGTGGAAAATCGGGCAAAGACCTCGGTCTTCTTACCAACTTTGGAAAGAAACCTGGCTTTGGTATATTTAGTTACATCCGCGGTTACTTCGAAATAACCGCCTGCTCCGGCACCCTTGGCGTGCACAACTCGCTCGGGGATGCGTTCACGGTCGAAATGAGCCAGTTTTTCCATAAGATGAGCGTCTTGCATCAGGACTGGTCCGCGACTGCCGGCCGTCATGGAATTCTGGTCGTCGCCAACCGGAATTCCGAATGCGGTAGTTAGCTTTTTTTTATCACTCATTTTCTAAACTCCTTTCTGAACGAATTTCAATCTGAACCATACTCTACGGTTTATTGCTATTCATTTGCACTTCGTAGTCTCAGGCCCAGGTGCTAATTTATAACCGAACAAATAGTCATTCTTCGTTTGTCAGTCAGTTAGAATTTCAAATGATGCCGCAATTTATTTAGCTATACGAGAGACTTCAGCTTTTTCAGTAAAACAGTAATGTGCCGAGTTCTTCGAGGTCAATTTCTTCCACGAACGTAATGGCCATTATCAAGCTCCTTCCGTTGCAGGAGGCGTGAAAACTCTCTGGGCCAGCTCACGGTCGAGCATAAACATTCCACCCGGCGCCTTCTCCATCATTTTGAGCTGTTGGACTACCTGGTCGGCGGATGCTTCCTCTTCGACCTGCTCGTTGACGAACCACTGCAGGAAGGTGTTGGTCGCGTGATCTTTTTCTTCAATCGCCAAATTCACCAGGTTGTTAATCAGGCTCGTGACTTTCTGCTCGTGTTTGTAAATATCCTTGAACACCGCCAGCGGCGAATCCCATTTTGTCTGTGGCCCGTCGATAGCCTTCAGTGTGATTCGGCCGCCCCGCTCGTCGATGAATCCGTAAATCTTCATGGCGTGCGCGACTTCTTCCTGCGTCTGCACTCTCATCCAGTTGGCAAAGCCATTCAAATTCAGAGACTTGAAATAGGCTTCCATCGACAGGTACAGGTAGGCGGAAAACAGCTCGGCATTCACCTGCTCATTCAAAGCTTTTTCCATTTTTTTGCTGATCATTGCCTATCCCTTCCATAACCCATGCACATTGCAGTGCTCTCTTGCGCTAACCGAGTTTCCTTCAATATGGAATGTTGCTTCCGGTGCGGCTCCCGGCTCCAGAAATTGTCTGTAAGCTTTGCCGTCAGCTAACAGTTCGATCCACTCGATTAAATGCTCTTCCGTCATCGGGTGCGGCACGGTACCGACCTTGACCTTGTAGCCGCCTTCGATCTTCTCGATCACCGGGACGTGCTTTTCCGTGGTGGCGTCGGCGGTTTTTTCGTCGAGCAGCTCCATCGGCTTGCCGCAACAGACCAGTTCTCCGACACCTCCGTGAAGCACCTCAACAATATTACCGCACATATTGCATTTATAGATTTGTAGTTTCTTAGCCATAATCAATCCCTTTCATAATTTGAGAATTTTAATTAACGATTCCGGCTTCTTTGTGTTTGGCCAGAATTTCTTCAGCGAGTCTGTCAAGGGCGGCGTAATCGGTTTCCTTTGGCTCGCCTTTTGCCAGCACGGGCTCAAGAATCTCAGCTTTAATATTCGGCATCATCGCTGTCAACTGCTCGACCATTTTGCCGCCCCATCCGTAGGAGCCTATGATCGAAACAAACCTGGTCCTGGGCCGAAGAGCGTTGGCCAGAAACGCGGCATAAGCCGCACACGGATGCGGTCCGACCAGAACAGTTGGTGAACCTATCACGATCGTTGCCGCGTCGACAAGGGCCATCGCCAGTTTGCCGATATCGACCGTCGCAAGCTCGAACTGTCTTACCTTAATGCCGCTTTCTATCAGGGCCTCGACAAAATGCGTAATCATTTTGCCCGTGCTGCCGTGCATCGAAACATAAGCGACGACAACTTCGTTCTTAACATTGTCGGAGGCCCAGTCTTTGTAAGCGTCAATGATAAACTCAGGCCTGTCGTATACGGGCCCGTGACTTGGAGCGATCATCTCAATTTTCAGCTTTTCGAGCTTGGCGAGATTGGCGTTGATCTGCCTTCCGAACGGCATCATAATCTCGGCATAATATCGTTTGGCCGATTCATAGACAGCCGCCTCATCCTCAACAAACAAGCTGCTCGTGGCAAGATGCGCCCCGAAGAAATCGCAGGAGAAAAGTATTTTCTCTTCCGGGACGTACGTGCTCATCGTCTCCGGCCAGTGAACCCACGGGGTATAGACAAACTTCAGCGTCTTGTCGCCCAATGATATCTCCTGCCCATCCTCGACGGTGACAAACTTTTCATCCTCGATGCCGAGCAAATCCATCAGCATTTCTTTACACTTCGGATTCGTCACCACCTTTGCATTCGGATACAGCAGCAGCATATCGGGCAGAGATCCTGAATGGTCCTGCTCGGCGTGATTTGCCACAATGTAGTCAAGCTTGTCTACACCGGCGCCGGCAATATTTCCGAGCAGGATATCAGTTTTCGCCGGATCGACCGTGTCAATCAATGCAGTCTTTTCAGTCCCGCGTACGAGGTACGAGTTATAGCTTGTACCATCCGGCAGCGGAATCAGCCGGTCGAATAATCTTGCATCCCAGTCGATCGCCCCGACCGTATATACGTTTGGCTTCAGTTGTCTCATCTTTCGATTTCTCTTACCGCTTTTAGTGCTGCTTCATAATCAGGCTCATGGGAAAGCTCGTCAACGATCTCTATGTAGCGAATCACGCCCTTTTTGTCTACAACAAATACAGTCCGGGCCAGAAGTCGCAGATCTTTTATCAGGACCCCGTACGCGTTGCCGAAGTCCGCCTTTTTGTGGTCTGAGAGGGTTTGGACGTTCTTAACGCCCGCCGCCCCGCACCACCGCGTCTGGGTAAACGGCAGGTCCATACTAATCACCAGAACGGCTACATCGTCGCCAAGTGATGTTGCCTGCTCGTTGAATTTACGTACTTCGGTATCGCAAACCGACGTGTCAAGCGACCCTACAGAGCAAATGACAAGCACTTTCCCATGGAGCTCAGAGAGCTTGAAAGACGACATGTCATTGGCTACAGCCTCGAAATCCGGCGCCGGTTCACCGACACCAGGACCGCCGCCCACCAGTGCCACCGGATTTCCACTAATTGTGATGCTATTTTTCGCCTCTGTCATATTCCACCTCTTTTCTCGATCCGGGCCTGACCTTTACCCGTTTTCGCCGAAATACACCTTGTGAAACTCATTCAGCGAAGATTTGAGCTGCTCAACATTGGCCGGATCCGTCGTTTGTTTGGCCTTCATCGAGTAGACAAGCATCCGATGAAGCAGGGTTAGCTTCTTGACGTATTGGTTTTGGGCCTTTGAATCGCCTTCCGCCGACAGCTTCACTCGCTGAGCCATAAAATAGTAGCTGACAATATGGCTGATTTCGTCGGCGTGCTCCTCTTTGTTCTGAACCCACCGGACAAGCTGGTTCATGTTCGGCTTGTCGTGGCCCGACAACTCCGTAATCATCTTCATCGATTTTTCAATCGTTGTGATATGCTCGGCAATCGTATCGAATCGCATCTGGTCGTTATAGATACCGCAGGGTATCTGGCAATGCGAATACGTAATCGAGGCAAGGATCGCCACGACCGCCAAGATACTCACTGCTGCAATTCGTTTTCTGACTGACTTTCTCATTTTCCAACTCCTTAATACTTGTTTAGTAGTTGGCGGCCTCCAGTTCGAAGTAACTCTTGGGATGTACACATGCTGGGCATGCATCCGGGGCTTCCGGTCCCTCGTGGACGTAGCCGCAGTTTCTGCACACCCACCGTACAGGTTTTTCACGCTTGAAAACAACACCATCCGCGATATTCTTCACCAGTGTAAGGTATCGCTCCTCGTGGCGTTTCTCAGCTATGGCGATAGCCCTGAAGGCTTTTGCGATTTCATCGAACCCTTCTTTTTCAGCAACTGCTGCAAATTCGGGATACATTTCCGTTGTTTCGTAATGCTCGCCTGCGGCGGCTGCTTTCAGATTCTCGACGGTGCTGCCAATGACGCCGGCGGGAAATGCCGCTGTGATCTCCACCTCGCCGCCCTTGAGAAATTTGAATTCCCGCTTGGCGTGCTCTTTCTCTTGATTGGCAGTCTCTTCAAAAATAGCCGAAATCTGCATATAACCTTCTTTCCTGGCCTGGCTGGCAAAATACGTATACCTGTTCCTTGCCTGTGATTCACCCGCGAAAGCAGCTAACAAATTCTTTTCTGTCTGACTTCCTTTAAGTTCCATTTTATACCTTTCTTTCCCAAAATATTAATCAACACAATCACTCTATTTACACAAATCGCATATCCCCTCAAGGTATATACTTTTCCTCAGAACTGTAAATCTTTTTCCAATACTTGCCGGTACCTTTATATCATCAAAGGGCTTGTGGTGAAAGTCAACGATTCTTTTGCACTTGATGCATTTAAAATGCTGGTGTTTTTCCAGGTCGCCGTCAAAACGTCTGACATCTCCCGACCCTTCAACTACAGAAGCGGCACCTATTCGGCTAAGAGTCAGCAGCGTTCTGTTTACGGTATCGAAAGATATGCTCGGAAACGTTGTTTTTACCTTTTCATACAAAATTTCTGCCGAAGGGTGCTCATCTGTGCTAATCAATTGCTTATATATTTCTATACGCTGTGGAGTTACCCTCAGGCCGGTTTTTCTGCACAGACCCGTGAACCGGCGAATCTTTTCGTCTATCTCGGCACAGCTCATTTTAGTTTTCGTCCTATTCATAATCATTACTATATAGTAATAGCTCCTATATGTCAACCAGGTTCGATAAAATATAAAAATTTCTTTTGAAATTGTTGCAGCCGGGATTACTGTGTTTTTCCCTCTCATATTTTTATCTTGGAACGGCACAGAATTCAAGGCTTTAATCCGTCTCTGTTGTGTTTTGGCCGAATGTGCTGCAAACAGGGCATAATTCTTGCGGCAGGTGGTTGTAAAATTGCAGGCATCCCTGTAAAATTGGGCAATCTTGACATTTGTTTTGTAGTAGGCGTAAATGCAGCTCTGGCTGCCAGAGGGCCGGCGTGGTTCATAGCGGCGTTTGTCAAAATGATCTATCATTTTTAGGCTCATAGGAGAATCAAATATGCATCCACAAAATCAAATCAATCGGCGTAATTTTCTAAAGGCGGCGGCAATCGCAACCGCGGCTTCTGCTATCAACCGCACGCCCGCGAGCGCCCAGCCCAGTGGCCTTCGGCCGAGCCGGACCGGTGACGTGGCCGTGCTCAACCCGCAGAACCGCGTGCCGGTCAGCCTGATTATCGACGACTCGACCTGCCTTGTGAACATGGCTCACTTCGGCATCCCGCACTTCGCAACGGCCTGGCCGGACAGGTACAAGCAGGACTGGAAAAGCCTGCCGCGCGAGATACCCGATTCGTTCGTTCGCAAATTCGGCCAATGGTGTCACGAGCACGGCGTCAAGGGCAAGTACAGCATCATCCCCTACCCGGCCTGTGTTGGCTGGCTCGACCGCTGCCTTCCCGGTTGGTCGCAGAAGGATCTGGACGACAGCCTAAAGCTCGTCCGCGAGCTTATGATGCCCGACTGGGACATCCACCCGGAGATGATCAGCCACACATGGGTCATAAACACCAAAACCGGCCGACCTTATCCCGAGCGGACCGGCTACTACCAGGAGAATGCCGGCTGGAGCCAGGATAAGTCCGCCGATCAACTCGCTGACTACATGGCCTACGCCCTGAGAATCCTCAAGAACGTCGGCTTGCCCTGCGAAGGCATCACAACGCCCGGCGGCTTCGGCAGCCAGAACCGCGACAACCTCGCCAAAGCCACGCTCGAATCCTGCCGGGACGTATTCAACGCCGAGATTCCGCATTACTTCCGCGACCTCTTCACCGACCAGCGAAGTGTCGCCCCCCTGGTCCAGTACGCATCCGGCCTCGACGGCGACAATCCGAAGTGCGTCGTCTCGATCATCGGCTGCACGGGCGACTGGCTCGGCGGCTGGGACGGCCTTGTCCGCGGCTCGGTCGATAAGCACATCACCGAGGACCTCAAAGGCGGCCGGCTGCCCGAGGTCATCGACAAGGGCGAGCCGGCGATAATCGTCTGCCACTGGCCCGGCGTCTATTACAACGGCGAGGAAGTCGGCTTCAACATCTTCAAAGAAGTCGTCCGGCGAATTCACGCCCGCTACGACAACCTGCTCTGGATGAAACAGAGCGAAATCGCGCGCTACTGGGCCGCCAAAGAGCTGACGCAGATCGTCAAGCAGGGCCGGCAGGTGACGTTCACCGCCCCGTTCGCCACGACGCGTTTCACCGTGCGGCTTAGCGGCGGTTCGCAGGCACCGCCAACATTAACGCTCGCCGGCAAGCGCGCAGAACTCAGCCGGGTGAACGCCCCACTGCAACTGAAAAGCGGCACTTGGCACGCCGACGGCTCGGACATTATGGTCTGTTTCGACCTGCCCAAAGGCAAGTCAACCCTGAATCTTTGATGAGCAATGAGTGCTCGGGTTTCCTTCAAGGGCTGGTGCGATTTTGAGACCGGCCTTGACTGGCTCTAATTGGCTTTGTTTGGCTTTGTTTTCTTCGGCCTCATGAGCCGGTGTATTGCCATAATCCCCTTTCAGAAAAGACGTTGCGCCCATTAGTTCCGGGGCATATTGGCTTTGTTTTTTCAAATCGACTTTTTTCTCTGCCGGGCACTGGGTGGCAGCCTCATCCCGCAGGGATGGGGATGGTTCGTACTGCTCATCTGCGTCTTGATACTCAATTCGCCGCATTATTTGTTGCCTCTTAAGCTCGTTCATCATCTTAGTCATGCTGCTCTCGATTCGCCTCTCGTATAGCATCATCCTGTCGAGTATCCTGCAATTGCACCAGTCGCTCGAAGCGACTCGGCCGAGCTGCAAATGGCTAATGACATATCTCGAATCGCCCAGCTTTACCCCCTTGGCATGCCACTTCACCATATTGAGGCTTTTGGCCATCGGATTGTCGATTTGACTTTCTATCATCGAGTCGATGGCCTGGTTCTGCATGCGCTCGGCCCGTTTCAGCCGCCAGACAAGGCTGACAAACCGATCAGCTAACATGGTTTCCACCGCCCCGACGGGGTCAAGCTCAGCGAGGAATTGGTCGTGGTAAGCTTGATATTCAGCCGGATCTTCGCCTTTTATCACCGCCTCAGCGGCAAAAAGCCCGTGCTTGATTGCATTCTGCGAGACGGTTGCCTTACCCTCATCCGTCTGCGGCCCAGTCGATTTTTGTGCGTTTTGCTGATTAGCTTTGGTTTGTGCTTTCGTAGCCATTGGATTCTCCCTTTCGAAATTGATTATTGATTATTGTCTATTGACTATTGTAATAACGAACTAATAATTTACGTTATACGTTAATCTTACTTACAGGTACGTTGGCCGTCAAGTGAAAAAGTGGAAAAATTATAAAATTTTCTGAATTCCGGCTTCTGACTCCTGAATACTGTATTTTCCCCTTTTTTCTTCCTCGAGAAGGCGATACATCTATAATTGAATATAGAGGACATGATAGCTCTGAAGCGGCAACGTCGTAGTTTGTGATTTCTTGATTTATACCGAGAGGCTTGGGATGTTATACGTAAACAATATAAGACCACCAAATAAGAAGAACCGGCCTAAGCCTGTAAGATGGTTTCTACCGCAAGGTATCATGTGGACTGCCCATGCGGCTGGGATCAAGTTACATTGACGGAATAGGCAAACGAGTTGCCCATTCTACCGGCTGGAAACCATATATACATAGTTCGGCAAAGATAAGATAAAGAGTTTTCACTTGTGACAACAAAGGGAGCAAGAACGATGAATGAACACGACACTCCTTCATGGGAATCGGCGCGGTTGATTCCTGTTTCTGGCATACGTAATGCCAGGGAGGAAGAACGCCGAGCCACGTCTGCCCTGCTCGCGGTATTATCCGCTGTTGATGAATTTGGGTTGGCATTCATAAAACCTTATGGTGCCCCCAAGGGCCGATTACAAGCGTATATTGAAGTCACATTTGAATTGGCCGATGGCCGCTGTGTTCGTCCAGATGGACTCATCCAGACAACACGCGGCAAAAAGATATGGACGGCTCTGATTGAAGTAAAAACGGGAAGCAACAGACACACCCGTGAGCAAATTGAGACATACTTGGACATAGCCAAAGAGCAGGGTTTTGATTGTGTCATCACGATCTCAAATCAGATTGCAAGAATACCAGGAGAACACCCCGTTGAAGTGGAAAAACGCAAACTCAAAAAAGTAGCCCTTCACCATCTTTCATGGTCACGAGTCTTGACAGAAGCAGTGTTGCAGAAGTCACACCGTGGCGTGGCAGATCCAGATCAAGCGTGGATTTTGGGTGAGTTGATTCGATATTTGGAGCATCCGAATGCTGGATCCGTGGATTTCAGCGATATGGGCGTGCATTGGGTTGGAGTACGCGATGCAGTCAAGAACGGAACCCTGCGTCAATTAGACAAGAAGGCTATTGAAGTGGCGGGGAAATGGGAGGAACTCGTATCATTCGCAGCCCTGCGCCTGGGGCGTAAACTGGGCGATGATGTTCAAGAAGTACTTGCCCCAAAGGAAAGAAAAGACATTTCGGTTCGGATAGATAACATCGTTGAGGAAATGGTGAGACGAAGTACAATGTCTGGAGTAATTCGCATACCCAATACGGTGGGCGACATCATCCTCAGAGTGCATCTAAGGGCTCAGCAAATTGAGGCATCGGTCAAAATGGACGCACCCAAGACAGGACGAGCTATAACGAGAATCAACTGGCTCTTACGTCAGTTGAAGTCAACCTCACCGAACGTCCGGTTAGACAGCTGGGGCATACGCGCAAGGTCGTCTATGTCTGAATTGCTTGGTAATGTCCGAAACAACCAATCACTCCTAATCCCCATTGACAATCGTGAAATTGCCTCATTTGCGGTGTCGCTTACTCGAACAATGGGTCTCAAACGTTCGGTCGGCAAGCAATCATTCATTGATTCTGTCCTTCATACACTCGATGACTTCTACGGGGACGTAGTCCAGCATTTGAAAGAATGGCAACCTCCTGCACCGACGCTGCAAAGAAGCGAAGTAGAGGAGGTAGAGACAAAACCAGCCTCGTCAACCGCATGTGACTCTACTGAACCAATCGACAATACCATTACAGACAGGGAGTCCGTATCCAGGGATTCTTCAAACGCGACACTGGAGCCGAACAAATCGCATCAAGCCGACGACGCTTCGCGCCGCAGTTGATACCGTAACCGTTATGTATTGAGGAACCCGAGACTGATGCCAGTACCCACCATTGACTTCGCTATCTCCTACGCGGGAGAGGACGAGGGCGTCGCTAGGGAAATCACAACGCGGCTTCGCGAGTATGGATTCGAAGTTTTCTTCGCAGCTGATGCACGATGCCTGCTAGTCGGTGCTGATGGCGAGGAGCTCTTCGAGCGGCTCTTCAAGGAGGCGAAAGAAGTAGTGGTGCTCATCTCGAAGGCGTACAAGTCCAAGGACTGGACGCGGTTTGAGTGGGACGTCATTCGAGAGCGGCAGACTCGGTTCATCGCGGTTCGGCTCGACAATACGAAAATTCTAGGCTTACCCTCGAATCTCTTCTATCAACGCTACAATGGAGCGAATGTCGACGAGATCGTCGACACCTGCATTCACCGGCTTCTACTCTACGAACGGGAGCAAGGAATCCATCGCCCGAGTGAGTACGAGTGTATCCTGGAGGCCATCACGAACGAGAGTAAGGGCGCGGTCGCTCAAGCCTATCAGCTTGTAATGGACAAGCGGAAGCGCGACCCGCTTGCCGACATTGAGGAGCCTGACGACGGCTTCAAACCGACCTACCGAGTGTTCAAAGAGGATTGGAGCAACTTTTCAGTGGTGCGGCGACGAGGCACGAGAATTGCCGTGCCACGTGGCCTGTCGGCCGATGAGCTTCGTTTCAATCTCAAGCATGCCGCAGCTACACAGTTCAACGCATTCAAGCCTGACGCCGTTATGGTCTTCGCCTACGTCGAACGCGGGTTCGAGACCGGCTCGGAGGGCCCCTACTCAGCCGGCCGTGCCATACTCGCTCCGTTCGGCCGTTGGGACAAAGCCGAAGACGGCGTCGCCTACAATCTTCCCGCAACGGAGTTCGAGTACTCGATCGATCTGGTGTCGGAGTATTTCAACGACGAGAAGGAGAGAAACACATAACCAGTGGGGAATTACAGGTGTACGGTACATTTTTTGATGAGTTGTGCTTGATAATGAATTCGTATATCATACGAGCGGGGCCTCGTAATTTATTATTTATGATTTACTATTTATTATTGAGATTGCCGCGTCGGCCTATGGCCTTCTCGCAATGACATAAGGTTTAGAATTTGGTGGGGCAGAGCCTCCACCCTACAAAATCACATTCATCTATTTACTTGCTTTGTGCTGAGAATTTTGGGATGTTATACGGAAAGTAGATATACATAGTTATGCCACAGGAGAGAATCATGAGAACACTCAGTGCACTGGGACTGGGTTTGCTGGAAGATTAAATAGGGACGCACCCTATTTTACGAAAACGAAATAGTATCAATAATAGGGTTCGTCCCTATTATTTTCCATTGAGATTGAATAGCAATTTAAAAGAACATGTGAACACTCTATTGGAAGGTTTCTTTATGTTTAGATTTTTTTGTAAAACAGTATTCCTCATAAGTTTCTTGTTGTGCCCTGCATACAGTTTCGCCCAGAATCTGATTGCATTCCCCGGCGCCGAAGGGTACGGAAAATATACTGTTGGAGGGCGGGGCGGTAAGGTATACGAAGTTACGAACCTTCAAGATTCCGGTGAAGGCAGCTTGGGTGAGGCGATTGGGGCGTCAGGACCCAGGACTGTGGTCTTCCGTGTCTCGGGTACGATTACTGGCAGTTATTCTATCAAAAATGACAATATTACTATTGCTGGACAAACGGCACCCGGCGATGGCATATGTATTAAAGGGAACCTTTCTACCAGTGCGGACAACATAATCATCCGGTATATTCGTGTAAGGTTTGACCCTTCCATGGGTGAAAAAGACGGAATAGGTGGTAGATATCAAAAGAATCTCATCCTCGACCATGTTTCAGCTAGTTGGAGTACCGATGAGACCTTGACACTTTACCATAATGAGAACACAACCGTTCAATGGTGCATTATTTCGGAAGCGTGCCCCAAAGGCACCACCGATGAACATAGATTTGGGGGCATCTGGGGAAACAACTACGGCACCTGGCATCATAACCTGATTGCACATAACGCTAGCCGCAATCCACGTTGGGCTTCAGGCTGTGGATATAACGATTACAGAAACAATGTAATTTATAACTGGGAGTATGCAAGTTGCTATGGGGGTGAAGCACACCAAGTAGGTGATAGGCGCAATCCGAAAATTGAACATTCCACGATTAATATGATAGCCAACTATTACAAGGCCGGACCTGGAACCAAAGAGGGCGTAAGGAGTCGCATTGCTGATCCTTCTTCACGTGACGGAGATGCTGATGCTGGCAAATGGTGGGTATCCGATAATTTTGTTGAGGGAAGTCCTACGGTTACTGCTAATAACTTGTTGGGTGTAACAAAAACAAGTTCAGCATACAGACTGGATGAACCTTGGCCAGCAATGGCTATTGCTCAGCAAACTGCAGAAGAAGCATATAGGGATGTCCTTGAATATGCTGGCTGTTCTTTACCCACACGCGATAAAGTAGATGCAGATATTATTGATGATGTTCTTCACGGAACAGGAAAATATGGCAATAATGGCATTATTGATAGTCCCAGCGATGTTGGCGGCTGGCCGGAGTTGAAATCTGCGACCGCGCCTGCCGACAGCGACCACGACGGGATGCCTGATGAATGGGAAATTAAGAAGGGTCTTAACCCCCAAAATGCTGCTGATAGGAACAATGTTGCGGCCGATGGTTACACCATGCTTGAGAAATATCTAAACAGTATTGATTGAAATCGGCCATGGGGAATTAAAGGTGTACGCCTGCCCCATAGGGGGTGTATTTTTAGATGAGTTGTGCTTGATAATTAATTCGTATATCGTATTGCGTATATCGTATTGCGTGAAGGGTTGAGATTGCCGCAGTCGCTGCGCTCCTTCGCAATGACATAGGGGAGAACGAATTTATATAATTCAAATGTGAGTTTGGCCATCCCCTACGGGAGTGCGTTTCAACGCACACTACATACGTCTCGGATCACGTTACATTAACAGCATTCCCGTCTGCGGGATACAATGCTCTTTCGTGTTGATTTGAAAGAAAACCCGCCGAGTAAATCGGCGGGCTAAATATTTTTGGAGATCGGCCGACATTAAAAATTGTTAAAGCAAAAGCAAAAGGGGTCTATACCGAACTGATTGGTATAGGCCCCGAGCTAATCAAAACCTGCTGTCACTTCCGCAAGAGCGGTTTTACTATTCAGCAGCTTCTCTCGGTCTGTACAGGCGGATGTCATCGAAGAACATCTTGCCCGAACCGCTGGGTATCGTCATATTGCCTTTGGTTCCCAGGCCTATTGCGATCCTGTCAACATCGGTCAAGTTTATGCCCTGATCGGCAAACATCTGGAGCGGAATCACCCACTCGGTCCATGTGTCGATCTGTGCCGCGGCCGGATCATCATGTATCACTACCGCAGGCGTTCCGGTGTTATTGGATAACGCCACATACAGCGGCTCGGCGGCATTCGCGGAATCGCCGTGGAACCACAGCGACAATTCCGCAACACCTTCTGCAGACCAGTCGAGTATGTCACTTAACGTCAGTTCCACTTCCGAATATTTCGAGTAGCCCTGCTTGTTGTTGTCATATACAACCGGCATAGACTGAAGGCCGCCGTTGACAATAGTCTCTTCGGTATAGGAAGGTGTGGTTTCATCACCCACAGCCGAACCCGTGCCGTTACCGATAGAGTAAGGTGGCATATCCGGCGTGCCGAAGCCGAGCCCATCGTGCCAGGCGTACCATATCTGGCTATCGTTGGCATCGTAGATCTCGAAATCGTCTATGACAAAGAAATCGCCCGTCGTAAAGCTCCAGACGTTGCCGGCCCATGGACTATCGGGATTAACACCGTTGACCTCATCGATCCGCCAGAAGTAGGCTGTATTCAACATGAGTATGCCTGGGTCGTAGCTCTCATCGCCGAGCGCCTTTGGCCCCTTATACTCTGGCGAGGCTGTCGTGGCATTTTCGACTGCGTCTGAATCTGTACCGAAGTACACCTCGTGCGAGGCGGCGACGGCTCCGGCATCCCAGCTAAGAAGCACGGACGGCATCACATCCACAGCACCATTTGCCGGATTCGGGCCGCTGGCGGCGCCCTCGGTAGTGAAACTCCAGACATCACCTTTATACGTCTCGAAGCCATCAGACTCATCGACACGCCAGTAATAAGTCTTAGCTAATTGGAGGGGGCCGGGAGAGTAATTCGCAGGTCCGTTCGGAGTACCTGCGGCTGCGTTATTCACTTCATCAAAATCCTCGCCGAACACCATATAGTGCAGCTTTGCGTTGAAACCTGGCGTCCATGTAAGCGTCACATTAAGATCGATGGACTCGGCATTATGAGCCGGAGTGGGGTCATAGGCCGTTTTGGGTGGAACGGTAAAGCTCCAGACATCGCCTTTCCATGGGCTGTTCGGGTCGGCATCGTTGACCTCATCGATTCGCCAATAGTAGGTCGTGCCGTTAACAAGGCCATCCGGGAAAGCATATCCCGGAAAGCCGGCAATATAAAAATCGAGATACTGGTTTCCACGGAACGTATCGGCGGCGCCGTTATTCACGTCATCGAAGTTATCACCGAAGTACACATCGTGCGAAGCGGCAAAATCTCCTGCCCGCCAGGAAAGCGTCACCCAGGTGTCCGCGTGGAGTGCACCATCGGTCGGTTTGGGAAACGCAGCTAATCCCGATCGAGATGCATAACTGGGAAGCTCTTCCGGTGAGAAACCGCCTTCTGTCGTAAATACCAAATAATCCCAGTATTGTTCGCTTGTACTTACGGTGGCGCCGGCACCGAAAATGAAACCAATCCAGCTTTCGCCTGCCCCCACGTGCGGTTCGCTTATAACTTCCTCATCATCCACATAGATATGGATATCTTCTGTATCTCTTACCATTCTTAGAATATGATACTCTGTCATATCAATATCATACGTGCTGTTGGTGTTATTCAGCAGAATATGATCAGGGAAAAGATCCAGCCATTTGGAATTGCTCCCATCCTGCATCCCAACCAGCACCTCAAAATTCGTACCGGACTGGGAAAGCACTTTGACGCGTGCCTCGATTGTTGCCTGTTGCATCAGGGCAGCATCCGGTATGTTATACAGAAAAAAGCAGTGATTTTCGACAATATCATCAATATGAAGTTCGCCCTGGTCAGTGATTTCGGCGAATTTGTTGTCCCCCATAAGCTGCCACGTGTCATCTCCCAGTGAGGTATCATCAGGCAGTATATCTCCCTTATAGATATATTCCCACGTTGGATCCGCAGCAAGAAGCGTGGATGTCCAGAAAAATACTGTCAGCAATACTAACGTAGTTTTTCCTATTATTTCTTTCATTTTTCCTCCTTATGCATAGCAAATGACGTCATTAATATAGCACCGGGATTCCTCTTATAAACTTCACGGAAACACTCCTACAAACTTCGAGTCTCATAATACTGTAATTTCATCTTAATATCAATAATATTCCGGCAGGTTCGAGTATAAAACACCGAAAAAGCCAAGCACTTGTGTCAAAGACCTTTTTGTTAGTGGATTACCAGCGTTTTTATGCCAGCCGTGGCAGTGATAAATCATTGCTGGGAAAGTTTTTAGGTTCTGAGAGTTGATTGTCTGATGTGTATCTTGAATCTTGCCGAAAAAGGATTATAATAATAGGTTTCATGGATTTCTTCGACTTTTGCATCAATAAATGTGAAAAATTGCTCGTTTTTCAGATGGCATACAGCGGTTTTAGATGTCTATATCAATGTCAAGCTCGAAATTTACGCTGAAAAGTGTGAAAAAACCGAATATCTGAATAGACTTAAATGCTTGCATGCCGGGATTGTAAGTTTTTGCTAACAAAAAGCATTTTCTTGTAAGAAAACCGTATTCTCAAGCGTCTGAGAAGGTAGTTATTAGATGACTACAAGTCCGTTAACGTTGCGGGCCGAGTCTAAATTGTTTTTGCTTTTAGATAAGTTCTTTATTTATATAGACATAGGATTAATTAGGATTTTTTTATAAACGGTTAGAGAGGAAATAAATTGCAAAAACGGAAAAAGTTAGGTGAGTTGCTTTGTGAAAGGTCGTACCTTGACGAGTCCGGCCTTAAATATGCGTTAGCGGAACAAAAGATCGAGCACCGGCGATTGGGGCAGATATTGCTGGATCTCGGCTATGTGACGCAAGCTCAGCTCAATGAAGCACTTGCGCATCAGGCGGGAATAGACAGGGTCGATTTGACTAATATTTCGATAGGCGGTGAAATCATAGGGCTTGTACCGGCCGAATTGGTCAGCAAATACAATATTATGCCATTAAGCCAGGATAACGGCCGGTTAAAAGTGGCAATGACGGATCCTTTTCAGCCGCAGGTTATCGAGGATTTGCGGCTGGTAACCGGTTGTTCGGTGCATCGATATTATGCCGACCCGAAGGAGATGGAAAATGCTATTTTGAAATTCTACGGCAGCAACGTGGCAAGGATGATGGATGATCTTGTGCCGGCCGAACAGCAAAAAGAGACCGAAGAATTGGATAATGGGGATTACTCTCCGGCGAAGCTGAACGAGCTTGCAAGAGAGCCTTCCCTGGTCAATCTTGTGAACCTGGTAATACTCGAAGCGATTGAATCCCGGGCAAGTGATATTCACATCGAGCCGTTCGAGCATCAGGTAAAAATCAAGTACAGAGTTGACGGGATGCTCGTTGAGAGGACGCCTTCATCGAAGCGGCTCCAGGCGGCGATTATTTCGCGTATCAAGATTATGGCAGGCATGAACATTGCCGAGCGATTTGTGCCGCAGGACGGACATATCGAATTTGCCGGCAAGAAGGGCAGAGTTGATATGCGTGTTTCGACCGTTCCAACCGTATTCGGCGAATCGATTGAGCTGAGAATTCTGGACCGGTCGGTATCCATGATGAAACTTCACGATTTGGGAATGAACGATCAGTGTCTGGAAGGTTTCAATCAATGTCTGCACCGGACACATGGTATTGTGCTCGTTACGGGGCCGACCGGCTGCGGCAAGACAACGACGCTTTATGCTTCGCTCAACAAGATATACTCCCCTGCCGTAAAAATGATAACTATAGAAGACCCTGTCGAGTATCAGCTCGAAGGCATTAACCAGATGCCTGTCAATCCGAAAAGAGGTCTTACTTTCGCTACGGGCCTGCGGCATATTCTTCGCCACGACCCGGACATTGTCATGGTGGGCGAGATTCGAGACCGTGAGACCGCTAATATAGCGATTCGTGCCGCTTTGACGGGCCATCTTGTCTTTTCGACACTTCATACGAACGATGCTCCCGGGGCAGTTACGAGATTAATCGACATGGGCGTAGAGCCGTTCCTTCTGGCCAGCTCCCTTGAGGCGGTTATGGCGCAGAGGCTGGTCCGTACGATTTGTCCCAAATGCAGGGAAGCGTACAAGCCGGACGAACATCTAATCAAAAGCCTGAATGGCTCGATGAAGATTCTGCCTGATACGAAGTTTTATCACGGGGTCGGTTGCAACGAATGCGGACAGACCGGCATGAGCGGGCGGATCGGGATATATGAACTGCTCAGAATCACGGGAACACTCCGTGAGCTGATCGCAACAAAACCGTCTACCGAACAGATTATCAAGGCGGCCCCTCCAGACCACATAAGTATGGTGAACGATGGTCTCACCAAGGTATTAGAAGGTGTTACGACTCCTGAGGAAATCTTCAGAGTTGCCAAGAGTATCGGCGAGGAAGATTAGAGAGTAAAAAGTGAAGTCATCTCGAAAGAGATATGAAATACGAAAGGTGAGATACCTAAAGTGAACTGGTTTTCCTATAAAGCGGTAGATCAAGGCGGCGGGCACGTTACGGGAACGTTAGAGGCAGTTGACCGCAGAAGTGCCGTTGTAGCTCTGACTGAGAAAGGCCATTTCGTAATAGAATTGACCAAAGATGTTCGGTCGCACAGTCCCGGTGACAGCAAGGCCGAGACGGCGTCTTCGGATGTGGGGCAGTTTTTAAAATTCGGCTCACGAAGAGTCTCAAGCAAAGACGTTTTGGCTATGACGACCCAGCTCAGTACGGCTTTGCGAGCGGGACTTCCGCTGCTTAGCGGACTTGAGCTTCTTCGCAAACAGCAGCACAAGATAGCAACAAAAGAGTTGCTGGGCGATCTCGTAGATGCAGTCAGTTCCGGGCAGTCTCTTTCGGAAGCTATGGCCGAGCATAAGAAAGTATTTAGCCCCTTATATCTGTCGATGATACGAGTCGGTGAAACAGGCGGAATACTTGAACAGACTTCGGTTCAGTTGGCGGATATGCTGACGAGGGAAGAGAAGATCAAAACAAATATGAAAAATGCCTCCGCCTATCCTATTTTCGTTTTGTGCCTCGGTCTTGTCTCGGTAACCATCGTCATAACCGTGATATTGCCGAGGATAATAGGCACTTTAGGTGCCGACCTGACAGTCCTGCCGTTGCCGACAAGGATATTAATGGGCGTCAGCGGGTTTATTCAACGTTTGTTTACGAGTTTCTTTGGATGGATTGTTCTGGCTGCTATAGGCGTGGGATTTCATCGCCTGATAAAATGGGTGAAAACCACGGGCCGCCTCCAGTGCGATACGTTTAAGCTTCGAATACCGATTTTAGGTTCGGTTTTACGGACGATAGCGGTGGGTCGATTTGCACGAACACTCGGGGCGCTGACAATGGGAGGTGTCACTATATTGGAAGCCCTTGGGGTAGTTCGTGATACGCTTGGTAATGAATTGTTGGGCAGGGAAATTGATACAGTAGCGGAAAAAGTCAAACGGGGCGAGCCGCTGGCCGAGCCTTTGGGCGAGTCCGGTTATTTCCCGCCACTGCTGGTTCAGATTGTCGCGGTGGGCGAGCAGACTGGGAAACTCGATGAATTATTGTTGAATGCCGCCGATACATTCGACTCTGAAGCGGACTCCGCCGTTAACAAGTTTATGGCGATTTTCCCCGCGATTTTGATATTGCTGCTGGCACTGGTGATTGGTTTCATCATTGCAGCGACTCTGCTGCCGATAATTGCCATGGAACTCGGCGGTGGAATGTTTTAGGGCTCATTGGCGGCATGATTCATAATGTACTATTCGCAAAATTGTTTATTGAGAGGTAGCAAAATGGAGCGGAAGAACAGGAAAAGAAAGGCATTTACACTTGTAGAGTTGCTTGTCGTTGTCCTGATTATAACGATGCTTGCAGCATTTGTCGCGCCGAGGATGTTCTCGGGTATCGGCAAGACGAAAGCGGACTTATCCCTGGCGAAGATGGCAATTATCGAAAATGCGCTCGCCCGCTTTTACATGGACTGCGAGAGATACCCGGATGACTCCGAGGGGCTTGAAGTACTGGTTTTGCCACCTTCGGATATGGAAGAGGGCAAGTGGAAGGGCCCCTATCTGAAGCGCAGCGACCTGCTTGATCTGTGGAAGAATCCATATATTTATATTGCGGAAGGCGAGTACAACCCGGGCAGTTTTGATTTGGTAAGCCTGGGAGCGGATGCCATGGACGGCGGCGAGGGCGACAACGCGGATATCATAAATGAATAATGTGATTGTCAGCTACCGAATTCGAGATCGCATAACGTGAAAGTGAACTGCAAAACAAGGCGAAAAGGCTTTACCATCTCCGAGGTGCTAATGGTGGTGGTTATCATCGGATTGGTCTCCGGTGTCGGTGCCGGTCTGTATGTAGGAACCTTTAAAAAGATGCAGGTGGAAAAGGCTGCGTATGATTTTTTTCTTACCGCCAAATATGCGAGGTTGGCAGCCGTGGAGAAACAAAGCCAGCACAAGATGGAATTGGATCTGGCCAATAGAGGGTTTTATCTGACGACCGTATTGTGGGACGAAGAAAGCGGGCAGGCACAGCAGGAAATAGTGAAGAATTTTTATTGTAAACCCGTGCAGTTTCAAGGCGACGTTGAATTCGAGGCAGTTGAGATTGTGCCGAGCGGCTGGGAAACACAATCGGTCAGTGAAGAGCAGCAGACGATTACCTTTTCGCCGAACGGCACTGCGCAAATGTCGGTTGTTCAAATCGGTGACGGGAATACGCATTACACAATTAGTATCAGCCCCGCCACCGGCAGAGCAAAAATGTTTTTCGGGACGGCTGAAAACGTGAAAGTCGGCACTACTGATCTGGACGCAGAATGATTATGTGGGCAAAGACCAAAACAAAAGGTTTTACTCTGGTCGAGGTGGTTGCTTCGAGCATTATCCTCTGCGGGGCTGTCATGATCGTCGGAGCAATCGGTACCCAGGCGCTGACCGGAACTCATCTTAACAGGCGATATGAAATGGCCGCCTCATTAGTAGATAAGCAGCTTAGTTTGATTGACTATATCGGCATCGATTCGATCGTCGAAATGGGACAATTGGAGGAAGACTATGAGGATTCTGGTTACACATATCATTGGAAAATTTATACCGAATACCAGGAAATTGACAGTTTGTATCTGGTGACGTTGACGGTAAGCTGGGTTGATAGAAACCGGCCCTACAGCATTTCCGTCGATACTATGCTCAACGGAGAAACCCTGTCGGAAGAAAGTAGTGCCGAAACCGGGCAAGAGTAATTAAAAGAAATGTTTTCTAAAAGAACCGGATTTACATTAGTTGAAGTTTTGGTGGCATCGACAATAGGCGTGTTTATTGCGATGGTTGCGGTAGGTGCGCTGCGGGCGATTATAGCCAGTGCCGAGATGGTGGACAGCAACATTAACGCTGCGGCGGAGGTCAGATTTGCCGCTAATATGATAGCGCGGGACCTCCAGAATCTTTACAATGACGATGACATTGAGAGCACTAAATTTATCGGGACAGTTGAAGCGCTTGAGGAGGGTAACTATACAAGTTATCTGATTTTTTACACTCTCGGCAGGACCAAGGCCAGAATCGACCAGCCGGAAGGTGATTTGTATGAAGTTGAATACTACCTCATGCAGGAAGGAGAAGCTTCGTTGCTTATGAGGCGGTTGTGGCCTAATCCCAGCGAAGAGCTTGAACCGGGAGGAATCCTGACGGTCATTGCCGAGGATATTGCTATTTTCGAAGTGCAGTATTTTGACGGTGAAGAGTGGTCCGAAGAATGGCCGGAGGAAATGCAGGCCATGCCTGAACTGGTTTCAATTTCTATTGTTGCCAAACAACCGGATCGTAGCAATCCGCCTTCGGAATCGATTATTGTGAACCTGGCCCGTTCGGAGGCAGGAGATGTCGGTATCCTGGCGGGCGGAGAGACAACCGCAAGCGGCCTGGAAAGCAGCGAATAATACTTAAATGGGCGGCTCCGGTACGAGTATCGGGGCTAAAAAATGAAAACGATAACAAAAATAACGAACGATAAGAATTCGGCGACGACAGCGGGCATCCGCCGGAGAAACAAAGGGCTTGTTATTATAGCTGTTCTTTGGATGGTCGTGGTGCTTATGGTCATGACTGCGATCTTAGGGCGTAAAAGCCGGCTCGATATGAAAGTCTGCCTTGCCAGAACCGAAGCGGTTCGATGCAAGTGGGCTTGCCGGGCAGGGATAGAGAAGGCAATTGCGGTGCTCAATGAGGACGAAACAGAAAACGACAGTTTGCTGGACCTGTGGAGTGACAATCCGGAAGACTTCAATGACGTTATGCTGGATCGATGCTGGTTCACCGTTCGAGTCATTGATGAGTCGAGTAAATTGAATATAAACACCGCTACGAAAGAGCAGCTTTTGGGGTTGCCCGACATGGTCGAAGAGATTGCGGATGCAATAATCGACTGGCGGGACAGCGATGATATGCCGAGCGGATTGGGAGTTGAAAGCGGATATTATGAGGGTTTGACATACGGATATATTGCCCGGAACGGTCCTTTCAGGACTCTCCGTGAGTTGCTCCTGGTCAAGGATGTTACAGAAGACCTGTTCTATAGAGAAGACACAAATCTCAACGGGCGTCTGGACTATAACGAACGAGACGGGCAGGAAAGTCCGCCGGCGGATGACGGCGATAACGTGCTGGATGTCGGATGGGCTGCATACCTGACTTGCTATCCGTCTGGTAGTAACGCAAGTGGGGATGAAGAGACATCCGGAGAACAAACACAATCATCCGGGACTCAGCAGCAAACTTCCGGGACTCAGCAAGAAACTTCCGGAGAGCAACAACAAACATCCGGAAACACACAACAAACCTCTGGGAACACACAACAAACATCCGAAGGTACAGGCCAGACTTCCGAAAGCACAAGTCAAACATCGGCAAATGTAAATATCAATACGGCCTCGGACATAGTGCTGGCAGCTTTACTTGGCGGAGGAGATGAAGCCGAACGTACCGCCCAGGCAATAATATCTTATAGGAATACACTGGCTGAGGGAATAGAGGATATTTCCGAACTGACCGAGGAAGGTATATTGAGCGAAGATATTTTCAGTCAGATCGAGGATTACATTACGACCAGTTCGGACGTATTTATTATTCGCTGTTTTGCGACGGCTGACAGAAACGGTTTGAGCGGGACAACACTGCATACCGAAGCGGTTGTTGACAGGAGTTCGACGCCCTGCCGGATACTTTTCTGGTACCAGGAAACTAATAACTGATAATTGATTATTGCCGAGGTTCTCGATTGCCTTTGGAGTGAAAATTAAACGATATGAATAATAACGAGACAAATATGGAAATATGGCAGTCCATAGTAGCCATCGTAAATGATGATAACGAATTCAAGGGCGTGGAGCTCCGGAAACAGGGTGGGTCTTTCGAGATTCTCTGGACCCGGAGCAGCGAAGAGTCTGATGCGGACTGGAGAGGTTTTGCCGCCGAGTGCGGCTTGTCTGTCGAGCCGACCGCACTCGAAGATTCCGATAGTGACAGGATGGTTGTAGCCGGCTTTAACACGGCTGGAACGATTTTTCACCGTACTACTGTGCCTGCCGTGGAAGACAAAGAAATCGAATCGATCATTGAATTGCAGGCTGAGACGCGCCTGCCGCTGCCTCCGGAGCAAATCGAGCTTGCCTGGCGGGCCGACCAACTACGGGATGGGCAGATGGGCGTTACCATAGCCGTGGCAAGAAAGGAGCAGTTGCAGAAATTCGTAGGCAAAGTGCGGTGTTTTAAGCCGGCAAAAATACTATTGAACAGTGAGGGGATAGTGAAAATATGGGAGGTGTTCTTCTCCGGAAATAAAGATAATGCCGTGGTTTTGAGCACCGGGTCACATAATACACAGGTTTGCCTGGTTGAAGAAGGACGATTAAGCAATGCCGTAGTCCTGGATATTGGAATAGAGGATTTTTCAACCGAAGTGACAGAGGAACAAACGGAAACCTCCGAACGATTCGCCCAGGATATGAGAAGTGTGCTCGATTTGTTCGGTTGTTCCAATCAGGGGGAATTGCCGGTTTTTGTACTCTCCGACGGCAGCGCTTCATATGTAAGCATAGTTTCATCTCTAAGGCTGGCAGGATTGAATGCGCGAGTGGCTACGCCGGCTCTTAACGGATTAATGGCAAAAAGCGAGCTTTCCGATGAGGATATCTACCGATATCGCACGCCGATAGGTCTTGCTCTGACGGTGTTTGATGCGGGCGCCGATGAGCTTAATATTTTCGAACGTTTGTATAATCCGATGCAGAAGGTCGTTCAGAGACATTGGCTGTATGCACCAAAGGTAACGATTGCAATTGCATCTATAATGCTGGTCTTGCTGATTGTCGTTTCTTATGCGGTTGATATAGCCGGCCCGAATTCGATCGAGAAGCGCCTGGATGCGTCCGTTTCAGATGTTGATATGAACCTGCTTGTAAAGAGGCAGCAGTTAATCAAAACGGTGGCGCGGGAAAGGCCGGATTTGCTGGATCTGCTCAAAGTAGTGAACGAAAGCGGTGAGCGGGGAATAAAACTGACCAGTTTGTCCTTCAAGAAGGGCCAGCCGGTGAGCATAAGCGGGGAGGCGTCGAGCAATGACCAGTTAAGCAGGTATGAGAAAAACCTGCAAAATAGCAAAGGTATAGAAAAGGTGAATTACACCGCGAATACAAACGCGAAAAGCAAGAAGATTACATTCACTATGACTTTTCATTATAAGAATTTCAGCAGTAAAACAACAAGAACAAAGAGTTGAAAGTTGGGAAAGCCATGATCGAGAAATTGAGCAATAAAGATATCCGGACGCTAAAGTATGGTGCTATCGGAGCAGTAGCCATCATTCTGTTCGTGTTTGGCTCGGCGGGACACGAACGCTGGACGAAAGCCAAGGCAAATGGGGCTGTGCTCAGAACTAAACTGGACACTATCAATGTAGACAAGGCCAAACAGGCGGGCCTGGCGTCCATTGTGCCTGTGTTTGAGATGCCGCAGGTCGAAGAAGAGCAGAAGTTTCTGTTTCGAGATAAGCTGAGCGAGCAATTTAAGAAGGCCGGGATCAAGAACAAGCCCCTGCAGATTCAGGCCGGCAGGAAATCGCCTCAGGCCGGGTATAAGTTGTTACTTGTAAAATGCAACGCTACATGCCAGTTCGTGCAGGTGCTTGATTTCCTCGCGCGGCTGAATGAGAATCCGTACCTGGTTGGGATCGAAGAGCTCAAAATCAAATGTGATCCAAAGAAGCAAGGAGAAGTGGCGCTGGATTTAACGGTATCGACGTTTGCCCGATAGGAGAGATAAATCATGAAACTTGATAATCTAAAAGATCGTTTGAAAAATAAAAAAGAACTGATTCCGACGGTGCTGCTTGGAGTTTCGGTGTTTTGCGGCATTCTGATTCTCGTGAAGGTAACAAGCTTTTTTATTGCCTCGGCAAGAGCTGAAAGCGTGGTTAAACGAGCCATCAAGCAGAACGGGACCGATCCGAACAATATAGAAAAACAATTAGCAAGCTCCGTTGCGATTACAGATGAATTGAAGAAGAACAATCTGTTTGCACCGCCTCAGGCGAAACAGCACCCTGTTAAGGAAGTATCGGGTATTTTTGGTGACCAGGTGCTGATAAAGGACAAGTGGTACAACATAAGTGACACTATAGGCGACGCGAAGATTGTTGCGATTGGCCCTACGTCGGTCACGATCATGTGGGACGGTAAGGAGAAAAGCTTTCTTCCAATCCAGGCGGTGATTGTCGAAGCCAAGAGCGGACCGCGAGGCAAAACCGCAACGACCAAGGGAAATGAAAGTGCAGGTAAAAATGCAGCAGGAGGGGGTGCCACGAAAGTCACGATTAACGTTGAGGGGGCAAGGCCGGATGGCGGCCAAGGGGGACTTGGAGAGGGATTTATGGCAATGAGGCAGAGACTTGGAAATATGTCTGAGGAGGAAAGACAAGCTTTTAGAGACCAGATGCGAGAAAGATTCGCCGGGGGCAGAGGGGGACCGGGTGGAGGCAGAGGGGGACCGGGCGGAGGCAGAGGGGGGCCGGGTGGTGGACGGGGTTCCGGCGGAAGAAGATAATATAATTATTCAAATGAGGTGAATAACATGAAACAGTCAGGAACAACAGTAGTTTTTGTATTAGTCTGTGTTGGGGTGCTTATTGCTGCTTTTGCTATCGGTATTTGCATTAGAGAAAGACGGTTCAGTGGAGCCAAAGATGAACCCCAAACAGCCATGGTCCCGGAGAAATCCCCCAGCGAGCTTGAAAGGGACCGTGCACAGGCAAGACGAATGCCCGGCTCCGGAGGAATGGGCATGGGTGGTGACCTTTCTCCTGAAGAGAGAACCGCATTAGTAGAGCAGAGAACCGGGATGAGGGAGCGATTTGAGAATATGACCGACGAGGAAAGAGAGAAATTCAGAGCCGAGATGCGAGAAAGATTCGGCGGCAGGCAACGTGATATGGGTCCTCAACTGTCCGAAGAAGACAGGACTAAAATGAGAGAGGAAATAGAAGAACTCAGGGCCAGATGGGAGGAAATGTCGGAGGCCGAAAGAGAAGAAGCGAGAAATCAGATAAGCGAAAAATATGGCTTTATGCCCAGAGGACTCGGCGGAGACCGGGGCTTTGGTGGCGGAGAAGGCGGCAGACGTCGACCGGGTATCAGGCCTGAGGAGCAACAATTAGAGAATAATTAGTTTTTTATTGAGGAAAATACAATGGAACGGTCAAAATCAATAATATCGATTGTAGTCGGTCTCGCGGCGATTCTTATTATATGGAGGGTTGGTTTTTACCCGCCCGCGCCCGGGCAAACGGAAAAGCCGGATGAAACCGAAGTGGCTGCTGAGCCCAACTTGCCGGGCGAAGCGAACGAGCCGATGGTGACCTTCGACGTCGATGAATCCCGCAGGCGGAGGCCGGCGGGTGATGACGAGCCTGTAAGAATGTTTGCCGAATCTGAGCCGAATGAGCCTGCCGATCCGAATGGGCCGATGGAGTTCGTGAACCTCAAAAGTGTCGAGATGAAAAGCATCATTGAGAAGCTTGCGGACTGGACCGGCATGGTAATTATCCCGACAGACGAAGCGCTGAAGCAGAAAATTACCATATATGCGCCCGAAAAGCTGCCGAGGAGTGAAGCCCTTCGTGTGATATACAGCGCACTGCGTCTGAATGGCTACATTGTCGAAGAAAGCGACGGGACTCTTGTTCTCAAGCCGATAGCGGACGCAATGCTCGGCCGGGTTCCCACAATATCCGTCGATGAGCCGCTTGCTCTGATTGATAATAAAGACCAGATTGTTCAGAAATTTTTTGAAATGACAAGCTACAGTCCCTCCGAGATGGGCACGATTATTCAGCCATTGATCGGCGAGCATGGCTACTTGAGTGTTGACGAAACCAGCGGTACTCTGATGGTGATTGATTCGGTCGCGAACCTTATGCGTCTTCAGCGGATTATCCAGCAGTTTGATGTTCCCGGTTCCGAGCAGACCGTAACGGACATTATTGAAGTTCGTTATGGTGATCCTTCGGAGATTGTTCAGATGTTGAACATTCTGTTAGGTGAGACCCAGGGCATCAGCACCTTAAGATACAACAGGTCTTCAAGAAACAGTCGGGCTTCGTCTCAGAGATCCGGTTCGTCATCCCGAAGCTCATCCGAAAGACCTTCAAGCAGCACCGCCAAGAAAACGGCTTCGAGCCAAGGGTTGGCGACTTCGGTTGTTGTAGGGACGACACGAGGACCGATAGTTCTTATCCCAGAGCCCAGGCGTAAGTGGATCATTGCGAAAGCGTCGGCGGAAGATTTGAAGCAAATCAAAGAGTGGGTGAATAGGCTTGACAAGGAAGAGCCTGTCGGAACGGATTATGAGGTAGTTCAACTCAGGTATGCCGATCCTGTTGATATAGAGGACGCCGTCGAACGTGGATTCGAAGATATGCCGGGGATGGAATTTATGCCGAGCGTTCTTGTTGAGTCTGTGGATGAGACAAAACAGGTTGTGATCTTCGGCAGAAAGGACCTGCGCGAGATGGTCAAGAAAATGATTGCGGAAATAGATGTTCCTCCGGGCCAGTTCGAGACGGCACATATTAAGCTTAAACACGCCGATCCCGACATGATCAAAGAGAAGCTGGACGAGTTGTATCAGGATGGAATGAGCGGTAGTAGTAGTAGAAGAAGCTTTTTCGGTGGATATAATTCTTACTCCCGGGGACGGGGGAGAAGTTCATCATCACAATCTACCGAAATGGTGAAAGTTGTCTCATATACTACGCTGAAGGAGATCACAGTGATTGCCTCGCCGGAGAATATGGTAGAAATCAGAAAACGACTCCTCGAATGGGACGTTCCACTGGATATTGAATCGCTTAAGCCGAGAATCATCGAGCTGCGTAACTGTGACCCCGTAGAGATGGCCAACCTGCTGAATTCACTCTTCAGCGAGGGCGGCGGCAGCAGTAGCAGCAGTCGCGGTGTTGCCATGTTTCGAGGTATGTTTGCCACCCAGTTGGTGGACCAGCAGAAGATTGTCGGGGCACTCTACGGGCAACTTACTGTTGAAGAAGTTCCTGGCACCAAGAAGATCATCATAATAAGCAAGATTGCCGAGGCTTATGATGTCATTGAGGCTTTGGTGAAGGAGCTTGATATGGAGGAGATGGCCGAGATACCGAAAGTTATAGAACTCAAGTACTCGGATCCGGAAGTGCTCTGCGAAATCCTGAATGCGATGTTTGCCGAGGCGGGCACCTCCGCGAGCCTCAGGCGTAGTGATGTGGGACTTAGCGAGTATTCGATGGATGAAACGCAGACCACTACTGCCGAGAGCACGAGCCAGAGCCAGTACACGCCGCCGTGGTCCAGCTCCGGCGCTCGACGCACCGTCGATGAGGAAATGCCGATAAGTAATGTTATTGGCAGGATACGCTTTGTTCCAGAGCCTCGCACAAAAAAAATCCTCGTTCTATCGCCTCCGGAGTTTATGCCGCAGATAGAAAAGCTGATCGAACAGCTTGACGTGCCCGGCAAACAAGTCATGATAAAGGCGATAATTGTGGAAGTTGACCACAGCAACATGACTTCTCTTGGTATGCAGCTCGCACCGACCGGGTCGGAGATGACAGCGTTCGGCAGTTATGACGAAGATACTGTTGCCGTTCTTAATGAATTACGGTATTTGCAAGAACGCGGCTCGTTAACATTAACGGCGGCGGCAGATGTTACTGCGATGGTCGATTTCCTGGCCACACAAACTAATGCGAAGATTCTCAATCAACAGACATTGTGGACCGAAGACAATGAAGAAGCGAGTTTCTTTAAGGGTGATAAAGTTGCATTCCTCACGAGCGCGACAACCTCGGCGACGGCTGGGAATGTGCAGAATACCGAATTTCAAAGAGTCGGTATGACTCTGGCGGTCAGGCCAAGCATTACTCCCAACAAAGACGTGGACATGATTATAAACATTATCATCTCCCAGATGGCTCCTGGTGACATGGAGAACGGCCAGCCGGTGAGAACCGAGATGGAGACGAAGACCAATATGATAGTCGGGAACGGCCAGACAATTATGCTCGGCGGAATTCTCTTCCAGGAAGATAGAATTGTCAAACGCAAGGTTCCGCTGCTGGGTGATATACCGCTGATCGGGGAACTTCTGTTCGGCCACACTGAATCCATAGCCGCCAACAATGAAATGCTTGTTTTTATTACACCTTATGTGATAGACGATTTTGAAAATCTAACTCCTGAAACAAGAGAGCAAATAGAACAACCGAAGGAAAAACTCAAAAATATCAGGGAGCAGTTGGATACCTCGATAAAGCGTCTGAAGTAGATAACGGCGCGATGCGGAAATCCGCTCGATTTTCAGGTTAAGGTCTAAGAGTTCTCTCGTCGAGGGCCTAGCGCCCTGCTGCGGGTATCTTGATGTCTTTATCTGTAGATGCGGTCGAAAAGTTCGTCGGCCATCTTCTCATCAAGGGTCTTTAGTATCTTGTATTCGTCAAGGGCCGAACCCCTGTTCCTTATTGACAGGTAAGATAATCCTAATCCGAAGTGGGCGTTTGCATCATCGGGTGTTAGAGAAACCGCCTTCCTGAAGGCTTCGATTGCTTCCGGGTAGCGGCCCAGCGCACCATAGGTTAGTCCCATGTTGATGTAAGCTTCGGGATAATCCGGCTTCAGGCCGGCGACCTTTTTGAAGGCTTCCAACGCCTCTTCGTGAAGAGCCAGTTCGTTGCAGGCCATTCCCAATCCGAAGTGAGCCATCGCATAATCGGGCTGCGTTTGAATCGCCAGCCTACAGGCCTCGATTGACTCCTGGTAGCGGCCGAGCTGGCCATAGGTCATTCCCAGATTCAGATATGCTTCGGCGAAATCAGGCTTTACCCTGACCGCTTCTTTGAAGGCTTCGATAGCCTGCTCATGCCGGCCGAGCCCCTCGTAGGCAATCCCCAAACCCAGGTAGGCCATCGCATGGTCGAGTCGTATCTGGAGCGCCAGCTCACAGACCTCGATTGCCTCGGTATAGCGGCCGAGCTCGCAATAGGTGAGTCCTAAGCCGGAGTAGGCATCCGGGTATTCAGGATCGATAAGGATAGCTTCCCTGAAGGCTTCGAGGGCTTCTTCATGGCGGCCAAGCTCGCCATATGTCCGCCCAACGTTATGATAAGCCTCAAGATAATCAGGCTTGAGACGGATTGCCTGCTCGTAAGCTTCTGCCGCCTCGACATAGCGGCCGAGATTATCGCAGGCGACGCCCAGATCATAGTGTGCTGTCGGATCATCGGGTTTGATACGAATGGCCTGCCTGCAGGCTTCGATTGCCTCGGCATACTGGCCAAGCACGGAATATTCTCTTTGCAGTCTGTAGTGAGCCTCCATCAGATCGGGATTTATCCGCAAAGCCTGCCTGAAGGCCTCTATCGCATCTTCTCGGCGGCCCAGTTCGCTATAAGCAACGCCCAGATTGTAGTGAGCATCCACAAAGTCCGGATCGATCCGGATGGCCCGTATAAAGGCTTCCATAGCTTCCTGATGCCGGCCAAGCTCGCCATAGAGCACACCCAAATCGTAGTGAGCCTCCGCGTAATCAGGCCTGGCATGGATGGCCTGATTGAAGGCTTCTATGGCTTCTTTGTAGCGGGTAAGTTTGGCATAGGATAGTCCCATGACAGAATAAGCCTCTGCCAGTTTTGGTGCGATACTTACAGCCTTCTTGCAGGCTCCGATGGCCTCTATATGGCGCCCGAGATAGTTATAAGCAGCACCAAAGTAATAGTGAGTCTGTGCATCGTCAGGTTTTATGCCGATAGCAGATTCATAGGCCTCCAATGCCTCAAGATGACTGCCAAGTTCGGCATAACAGTAGCCGATATAAAACCACGCCCCCGCAGACTTTTGATCGACCTCGACAACTTTTTTAAAGCAATTGAGAGCCTTTTTGTTCCTGCCGGCCCAGACAAATCCGATACCATCCTGATATGAACTCCGGCCCGCCGCGGTTTCCTGTTTGGAAACGTCGGAAGACCATTGGCTCAAAGTCCTGCCGGTTGTTTCCGGGTCAATAGACAGAAACGGTTCTATCGGTACGGCAAAGTTTACGGCCTGCCCTTCTATCGTCCGAATGACGGCCACGCCGATTACTTCGGCTCTGACGTTAAGCACGGGGCCGCCGATTGCGCCTGTCGAAACCGGTGCTGAAATTTGACATATCTTTCCCGTTGAGGGTATGTCACGAACGGCGATAACAATACCGCCGCTTAAGGCCTGCCTGGTTTTTGCTGAGCTGTCGACTGCGATTACTTGTTCGGTTACTTTCGGCACTGCTCCGGCAAGCCTTACGAATTTAACGGCATCCTCAGGGATATCGACCGAAACCTTTACGAGGCCGCTTTCCGCATTTTCCGCCAGCACGAGTTTTATTGAATACTCATTACCATCGTAAGTTATGACCTCGGCGCTGTGTGCACCTTTTAAAATGTCGTAATTCGTAATTAGGTGACCCTGCTCGTTGATAAAAAATCCGGCCCCTTTATTCAAGCTGTTTTTGTCACCGTCATAAGTAACGACCGTTGCTATGGCAAGCTGAACCTCCTTGAAAAGTGCGGCCGGGTCTGCCGAAGGCATTGCTCGGCCGGCTAATGCGAGCACGAAAAACCAAACCGAAGATATTCGCAGCATACTATTCATAAAAGAAAGCCTCCCGCGGATTACTTCGCCGAGATTATATCATTTGTTTACTTGCCTGTCGCCGGTAAGTAGCTAAATTAAGCAGGCTGCTTCACTTCTGGGACTTGCTATTTATACACAGCATGATTATAGTCCGAATAAAAGAGGTGTCCAGATATTTTCTTTTCTGTATGACTCATCCAGGCAGGCTCTCAGAAACTCTTTGACAAGGCGGCAGGTCATAGAGGATAATTCGAAAAATTATTGAGGATATTATATGGATGCTTCATGTTTAAAACCCGACGAATTGCCTGATTTGGCCATCGAGAGAATTGGACCGCCTACGGTTGATTCTCCTCTGATTAAAAGCAATCGTCATTTTGTCGATGACGATGAAAGAATTTTTGTCTTCTCGCATTCTCATGATCTGAGGGACTCTAAGGATTCGAAAAAAGAGCCTCCAACGTTTGAGAGGGCCGGTCCCCGCCGGAAGATTTTGTTTAATCCGGCAGAACTAAATTGTGGCATAGTAACTTGCGGCGGATTGTGTCCCGGCCTCAACGACGTCGTGCGGACCATCACGCTGAGTCTAATCTGGCAATATGGCGTAAAAAACGTTTACGGTTTCCGATACGGATACGCCGGTCTGACCTCGAAGCCGCCGCAGCCCCCCCTGCTGTTAACGGCGGAACTCATGAACGATATTCATCTTAAGGGTGGTGATATCCTGTCATCTTCCCGCGGCCCTCAGGATTCAGATGAAATGGTGGACAAGCTGGAAGAGATGGGGATAGGTGTGTTATTCACGATAGGCGGAGATGGTACGTTGCGAGGTGCGAGGGACCTGGCCGAGGCAATAAAGAAAAGAGGCCTTAAGATTTCGGTAATCGGGATTCCCAAGACGATTGACAACGACATCTCCGGCATAGAGCAGTCTTTTGGCTTCTCGACCGCCGTCGAGGCAACGCGAGCGGCGATTTGCGGCGCGCACGAAGAGGCCAGAGGTGCCTGGAAAGGCGTAGGATTGGTCAAGTTGATGGGCCGCGATTCGGGCTTCATTGCCGCCTATGCCACCCTGGCCAACAGCGATGTGAATTTCTGTTTCATACCGGAGGTCCCGCTCGTACTGGAGGGATTCCTAAGCGCGCTGGAGAGAAGGCTGGATGAGAGACACCACGCAGTCGTTGTTGTCGCTGAGGGTGCGGGCGGCCACCTGAGCGGAGGAAACGGCTCTCCGGCAAAGGATGCGTCCGGCAATATTCTGCGCCAGGATATCGGTCTGATACTGAAAGAAAAAATTGCCGAATATTTCAGGCGGAAGGAAAAGCCGCTATCTTTAAAATACATCGACCCCAGTTATATGATTCGCAGCTTGCCCGCCGATTCCAACGATTCGGCGTTCTGCGTCATGCTCGGCCAAAACGCCGTGCACGCAGGCATGTCGGGGCGGACAAATATGGTCGTCGGTTACTGGAATCAATACTTCGTCAATATCCCCACGTCACTGACCGTTTCGAAGAGGAAAAAAGTCGATCCCCATGGCCATTTGTGGCAGACCGTGCTGGAGATAACCGGCCAGAAATGCTGAGATGAAAATCAGCCCGATTGCGAGATGGATATTTAGTCCCCGGCCGCCCGAATAATATTCCGGTTACCGTCGGTCCAGTTATCTCTGTACCAGGTGCATTTCTCGAAAGTATCGCTAAGCGATTCCATCTTGCGGGCCAGCATCCCGCGGAAGCGTTCGAGTGTCTCTTGGTATTTCGCATTACCGGCCAGATTTTTCATCTGGTACGGGTCGCTTTTATTGTCGAACAGAAGCTCTGATTTATCTACACGATAGACGGCATAAGTATATTGTTTGTCTCTGAGGGCCCGCCACTCATGCCCATCCTCCCAGGCGGCGCAGGCACCGGTGTTCTGCAGGAAGGCGGCCTGCGGCTCAGGTCCCCCGCCGCCGAGCGCGCAATGACTGAGATCCATTCCTTCGACCTCTTCCGGTACATGCAAGCCCATCAGCGACAGGATGGTCGGCATAATATCTACGGTCGAGATACACGCATCCGAGACGGTTCCGGCCCGAATCTTTTTCGGCCAGCGAATCAAAAACGGGATGCGCGCGGCTTCCTCATAAAATATGTTCTTTGCACGTCGTCCGTGAGCGCCGAACATTTCGCCGTGATCGGAAGTGAATACCACGATAGTATTGTCGCTGAGTCCGGCCTGCTCAAGGGCGTTAAGCAGCCGGCCGATGTTCCAATCCAGGTTGGTTGTCATCGCATAGTAGAGCCGGCGCCATGTTTGAAGCATCTTGCGCTGCTGAGGATTTAGCCGGCCCCAGTCGTCGGCGTATTTATCGTTCGTATCCTTGTAATTCGGCGGATTGGGCAGCGATACATCCTTGAACATCTCGATATATTGCTCGGGCACGTTGTCCTTTACCCAGGGATCGTGTGGAGTGCCGTAAGACAAAACAGCCCCGAAAGGTTCGTTCGATTTCGAAGCCTTCCTGATGAATTCTATCATCATATCCGTCTGAGCATCCGGCTCGTAAACATTATCGCCGTAGAATATTTTCCGGGGAGTGTCTGTGTGATAATAGGCGTCGTAATAGTTATGGTGGAAGTTATATGCCGCCCAGTAACCGTCGAAACCCAGCCTGTGAGGCCCCGGCGGCACGAAACTGTTTTTAGATTCGTAATGGTGCCCCAACTGATTCGCATACAAATGCCATTTACCGATGTAGGCGGTTCGGTAGTTGTTTCGGGTCAGTACCTTGCCGAAACTTTCGTGGCCGGTTCGGATTCGAAGCTCATTGATTACCATGCCGGTGGAAGTGGTATATTTGCCGGTGAACAGGGACGCCCGGTATGCCGAACATACCGGCATATTGGAAACCGCGTTTTGGAAGTTCGCCGCGTGCGAAGCCAGTTTGTCGATATTAGGTGTTCGAGCTTTTTTGTCGCCGGCATAACCGCATCGCTGATAGCCTAACTGGTCGGCGAATATAAATAGAAGATTGGGTTGGCGGGCTGTACCGGCAGCCGCACTTTCGGCCGGGCTGTTGCTTGTACCGAGAGCAGAGCCCGCCGCTGCCAACCCCATAGCTTTGATAAAGTCACGGCGTGTGTAGTGGTGACAACCTGTATCTTTGTTTTTCGTTGTTTTCTGCATCGTGCCTAACCTAATGTGAGAGCATGGGATTGGCTCGCTTTACAAATTGTATGGAAACGCCCCACGGGTCGCGCAGCATGGCGAGTTCGTCGCCGCTGTCTGTTACAGATACCTCGCTGGCAACTGTGGCGCCGGCGGCGACGAGCTTCCGGCACGTTCCTTTCACATCGTCGACCATGAAGGCGATATGAAGCATAAGCGGATCCATCGACGCGTAATCCGGCACGGCGTCCGGCGGATTGTGATATATCTCCAGCATCATATTGCCTCCAGCGTCGGAAATGAAACGCATATTGACCGGAGGAGGGCCTTGCCTGATAATTTTCATTCCGAGATTTTTGCAGTACCACTTTGCCATGCCGGCAGGGTTCTCGACGTTAATCGCAACGTGTTCGAGACGTATTCTATCGGCATTATGTGTCGTTTTGTGTTCTGGCGGGTTGCTATGCGTTTCCGTTGAGTGCACAGCGACACAGCCGGCCATTGTGAATCCTGCCAAAATCAGCGCCAATACGGACAACATTCGCTTTACAGACTTGCGGGTCATACTGAATCTCCTTATAAATTGAATCCTTAATTATTATAGCACAGCAAATAATGTAGATTGCTTGTGTTTCGCGAATCTGCGTCATTATCAACCGGCAATTCGGTTCCGTCAAGTTTCTTTGTTCACAGCGGCGGCTTTTTCACCGGAGCCCGGCAAATACACTTGATTCTCCCGCTCTTTTGAGGTAGCCTGAATCGTCAAAAAGTGTAGTGCTAAAACGAAATTAATCATGATTTCTTGAAAGTGGCAAACATGGAACGACGTGATTTCATCAAAAGCATATCGGCCGGGTTTGCGGCATCTCTGATACCAGGTTTCAGGGCAAGAACTGCCGGACAGAATATTTCCCGACGGGCCGGTTCGTCCGGAACTTCGAAAATGAATGTTCTCTTAATCGACATCGAGGACTTGACCGCCGCTGCTGTGGGATGCTACGGCAATCCGCTCGCTAAAACGCCCAACCTGGATCGATTTGCCGCCGGCGGCATGCGGTTCGAAAGATGCTACTGTCAGGCGCCCATGTGTAATCCATCCCGCAGCTCGTTTTTGACCGGGCTCCGGCCCGACTCGACCCGGGTCTACACGAACTCGGATCCCATGGCAACTCTTCTACCCCGGGGTACACTTTCGCTGCCGGAACTGCTCAGGCAAAAGGGTATCTACAGCATTAATATCGGCAAGCTGTTTCATCATACCTGGACGGCGGAAAAACAGCTCGGCGCTTTCGACCGGCTCGAATTTTGTGAGCGTCCAAAAGATTACAAAGGTCGCTCGGAAGGTTATCCTAAATATCTGAACGATGCTTTGAAATCGCTGCCCCGGCCGCGTTTTCGATACTCGGTGGACCCCGAAGAAGAAAAACGCCTGACGGAACTGAAGGCTGAACGAGATAAAATCTGGCGTAAAGCTAAAGAAGGCTCGCGTGAATACGACAAGGCCAGGGCCATGTTCCAGCAGCCCCAGGCCAATGTCGTCGGCGACTCCGGTCTGCTGGAGGAACAGGAAGCCGACGGCAAAAAATCGCGAATGGCCATGCATATTCTCAAAGAAATGGCGAAAACCAGGGAACAGTTCTTTCTGTCGGTTGGGATATCCAAACCTCACACACCTTTACGCTGCCCGAAAAAGTACCTGGATCTCTATAATCTGGACAATATTCCGTCACCTGAGGCACCGCCCGAAAAAGACAGGAATATCCCGGACATCGCAAAACGAAACGGTGCAAATTATGACATTTTTAACAGTCATTACAAACATCCTGTCACGCCGCTTGCGGCAAGAAAAGCCGTCATGGCATATTACGCCTGCGTTTCGTTTATTGATGCCCAGATAGGCCTTATACTGGATGCCCTTGAAAGCGAAGGATTACGGGACAACACGATCGTAATTATCCTGAGTGACCATGGTTTCCAGTTGGGCGAACACAATCTCTGGAGCAAGTACACGCTTTTCGAGCAGACTACGCGCGTTCCGCTGCTCGTGCGCGTTCCCGGGCAGATGAAAAAAGGAGGAACCTGCGACGAAATTGTAGAGCTTGTCGATTTGCTGCCCACACTTTGTGAATTACTGGGAATGTCAGAGCCGGGTAATATCGAGGGCACAAGTTTCGTCCCATTGCTCCGTCGACCGGAACAGTCCTGGAAGAAAGCGGCGTTCACGGTTTGTTCTATTGCCGGATATGTTGGGCGCTCGGTGCGTACGAAAAGGTGGCGATACGCACTTTGGAAATCCAGGAGAACAAATAGGCAGGAACTGGAGCTGTACGATTTGCGAACCGATCCGTGGGAGCAGAATAATCTGGCAAACAATCCTGATTACGCCGGAGAGGTTGAAAAAATGGCCGCGATGTTGAAAGCGGGATGGAGTGGGGCAAGACCTTAGAAATAAAAACCGGAACTGTAATAATGGAGTACAAAGATGTCAGAAACAGGCACAGCGGTGATTGGCGCCGGGTTTATCGGCCCGGTCCATGTGGAGGCTCTGCAGCGCGCGGGAGTTACAGTAACCGGCATTCTCGGCGTCTCGGACGAAGAGTCGCAGCAAGCGGCAAAGAATCTTCGCCTGCCGAGAGCCTACAGCAATCTTGAAGAGATACTCTCCGACAAGAAGGTTCGTGCCGTTCACGTGGCGACGCCCAACCGCCTGCACTATGAAATTGCTAAACGCGTGCTGTCAGCGGGAAAGCACGTCATGTGCGAAAAGCCTTTGGCGATGAACTCGACCGAATCGGCAGAGTTGGTCAGGCTAGCCGAGAAAAGCGGGCTGGCGGCGGGTGTAAATTATAACATACGGTTCTATCCGTTATGCCTTGAGGCGGCTGAGATGGTGCGGGCAGGCAGCGTTGGAGATATCTACTCGGTGTGCGGCGCTTACGTTCAGGACTGGCTGTTCTGCCCTACCGACTATAACTGGCGCGTTCTGGCCGAAGAAGGCGGCGAGCTGCGCGCCATCGCCGATATCGGAACCCACTGGCTCGACCTGGTGCATAACATAACAGGTCTTGAAGCAGTGGCGGTCTGCGCGGATTTGAAGACGGTTCATCCGGTCCGCAAGCGTCCGACCGGTGAAGTCCAGACGTTCAAAGCGAAGGAAGAAACACGTGTCGTCGAGACCGAGCCGGTCAATATAACGACCGAAGACCAGGGCTGCGTAATGATTCGTTTCGAAGGGGGCGGACAGGGATGCCTTTGGGTCTCGCAGGTGACGGCCGGGCGTAAAAACCATCTTCGCTACGAAATCGCCGGCTCGAAGTGCTCGCTGTCATGGTGCAGCGAACAGCCCAACAGCATGTGGATCGGCCATCGTGAAAAGGCAAACGAGGTTCTCATGCGTGACCCGGCGCTTGTTTCGGATACGGCGAGGAACTTTATAAGCTATCCGGGCGGGCATAACGAAGGATTCGGCGATACGTTCAAGCAGTGCTTCCGCGCATTTTACGGTTATATTGATGCCGGAGATTTCTCCGCTCCGCCCCCCTTCCCGACGTTTGCCGACGGCCACCGTGAGATTGTGCTTTGTGAAGCGATTCTTACCAGCCACCGTGAAAACCGGTGGGTCGAATTGAAAGGAGATTCCAAATGAAACTTGGTTTTGTAAGCGCTATTTTACCCGATCTTTCGCTTGAGGAGGTTGTCCGGTTCGCCTCGGAGGAAGGCTTTTCGTGCGTGGAGCTGATGTGCTGGCCCAGGGGTAAGGCCGAACGGCGATATGCAGGTGTCACGCATGTCGATGTGACCAACTTCGGCAAGGCCGATGCGGCGAATGTAAACGAGTTGCTGGATTCCGCAGGTATTCAAATCAGCGGCCTTGGGTACTATCCGAATCCGCTCACGCCGGATTCGAAGGAAGCGAAAGTGTACACCGACCATCTCAAGAAGGTTATCGCCGCGGCCCGCCTGCTGGGCGTAAATCTGGTCAATACATTCATCGGTCGGGACTGGACAAAATCGGTGGATGATAACTGGCCCCGGTTCAAAAAAATCTGGAAACCGTTAGTTAAATATGCCGAGGACCGGGGCGTGCGAATTGCCATCGAGAACTGCCCCATGTTCTTCACGAAGGACGAATGGCCCGGCGGCAAGAATCTGGCGCACAGCCCCGCGGTGTGGCAGCGCATGTTCGAGGAGATTCCCAGCAGGAATTTCGGGCTGAACTTCGACCCGTCACATTTGGTCTGGCAGCATATTGACTATATCAAGCCGCTCCGCGAGTTCGGCAGCCGGATTTTCCATGTTCATGCCAAGGATGCACGCCTGGACACAGATCGGCTGGACAGGGTTGGGATTCTTGCTACGCCGCTGGAGTATCACAGTCCCAAGCTGCCGGGACTCGGTGACGTTGACTGGGCACGGTTCTTGTCCGTGCTCGGCGATACAGGCTACAACGGCCCGGTCTGTATCGAGGTTGAGGACCGCGCCTATGAGGGGACGCTGCAGAGACGCAAGGCGGCGCTGAGACAGAGCGGGCGTTTTCTGAGCCAGTATCTCCCGGGATGATAAAAACGTAAATCGAGTGCGTTTAAGCAAAATTAATTTTGAGAGAGTATTATGGACTATACGTATGAAGATATCGCTAAAATGATCGACCATTCGCTGCTCAGCCCGGTATTGACCGACCGACAGCTCGAACAGGGTTGTCAGGTCGCTGTGGACTATAACGCGGCCAGCGTCTGCATCATGCCCTACTACCTGCGGCGCTGCGCCGATATTCTAAAGGGCAGCACGGTCAGGGCCAGCACGACCATCGGTTTCCCGCATGGAGGCCATACTACGGCGGTCAAGCTTGCCGAAGCGAAACAGGCTCTCGATGACGGCGGCGAAGAGCTGGACATGGTGGCCAATATAAGCAAGGTCCTCAGCGGCGACTGGGATTATGTCCGGGCCGAGATTAAGGCCGTCATCGATTTAACCCATGCGAGCAATCAGAAGGTGAAGGTTATTTTCGAGAACTGCTTTCTGGATGACCGGCATAAAATCAAACTGTGCGAGATATGCGGTGATTTAAAGGCAGACTGGGTGAAAACATCAACCGGTTACGGCTCAGGCGGCGCGACAATCGAGGACCTCAAACTAATGCGAAAGCACTCGCCTAAGCACGTGCAGGTGAAAGCCGCCGGCGGCATTCGTGACCTGGACGCCCTGCTTGAGGTGCGAGCTCTTGGCGTCACTCGAGTCGGCGCCAGCCGGACTACGGACATTCTCGATGCGTGTAAAATCAGACTTGGGATATCATAGAACAGTTGCGGTTATTTGCACACGGCAAGAATAAGTGTGGACCGTATTCTATAGATTCGTATTGCCTCCATTCTTGCGACTAAATTTTCGGCTTTAATACAATAGTAAGCCCTGTTTTGGTCCTAAAACTCTCTTGTTTACTGCTCAGCAGGTAGACGAATCAGCGAAATTTTTAATGAGTCTGAAATACCGGCCCGGTTTGGCATAAAAAGTCTTGACTTTTAGTTGTGAAAATGGTATCCTATTATCGGCCGCAGGTGTGATGAAAAGCCGCAATAGCGGCATATCGAGATCTTCTCCGATAACACATCAGGCAATGTGGCTGGGAACGCCGGTTATAGTTTTGCCGGTAAATCATTTTTTATGAGGATCAGGGCGTGCTAAAGCAAGCAAAGCAATGGTTTTATTGATTTTTTCTACAGGTAAAAGTCACCTAATGTAAGGGGAGATGTTTTTAGATACAGGCGAACCAGAGCAGAGAATGCGACAAGAATGTATTTTTGGAGGAGATGTAAGTCGAAAAAGTCGATACTTATGTGTTCCGTACTGTAGCAATAATACATTACTTGTTGGTTTGATTTGTTCCTTAACGGGCTTGTCAATTATCGGGATATAGAGGAGTCTGTTAAGTCTGTCCGTGAAGCGAGTTAACGGGAGAAATATGAGAACAATAGTGATAACGAATCAAAAGGGTGGTTGCGGCAAAACAACCACAGCGGTGAATCTCGCTGCCGCTCTTGCTCAGATAGGCCATAGAGTCTTGTTAGTCGATCTTGACCCACAGGCACACGCAACTCTTGGCTTGGGTTATGAGCCTGATACCTTAGAGAAGACCATTTATCATTCTCTCGCCAATAAACAACTTGCAATTTCCAAAGTCATAACGAGCACGAAAGTCAAAGGCCTTGATCTGGTGCCGAGTAATATCCTGTTAGCAAAGGCTCAAACCGAGTTGAATGCTGAATCCCGAAAAGAATTCATTTTGGCCGACCGGCTCAAAACGGTCAGCGGCAATTATGATTTCTGCGTTATCGATTGCCCGCCATCGCTGGGTCTTTTAACCTACAACGCCCTTGTTGCCAGCACTGACGTCATAGTGCCTGTTCAGGTACATTACTACGCATTAGAAGGCCTAAAGCAGCTACTTGAGACAGTGAAGACAGCCAGAAAACGATTCTACCCGTGTTCGGTGAAAATCCTGGGTATATTGCTGACCTTCGTAGAGGGCAAGGCCACGTTAAGCCATCAAGTGGAACAGCAGATGAGACAATTTTTCGGTAATCTGGTGTTCGACACGGTTATTCACAGTACCATAAGCCTGGCCGAAGCGCCCAGCGCCGGTGAGTCGATTATAACTTATGCTCCGGAGAGCAAAGGAGCTTCCGATTATATGGCATTGGCTGAGGAGGTGACCGATCCGGAGTATAAGAGGAAAAGGAGGCTGCCGAAGGAAGTCTCGGCAATTGTCGATGAGGTCGAAAGTATGAAAGAGGCCGGTGTGCTAAAGCTTTCGGTCACAAAAGAGCCTCATAAAGCAAGTCCCCAGCCTGCCCAACCTATAAAAACCATCAAAAGGAAATTCAGCTTTCTGTCTGTCGCGGCAATTATTTTGGTTATCATCGTTGTTGCTTTAATGATCATTCTGGACATGACCAACGAACCGCCGGTGGCAAAGCCCGAGTATATAACAGTGCAGGAGGACGAGCCGGTGTCGATTACTTTAATGGCCAGTGATTTGAACGGAGACCGGCTGACCTATCATATAGTGACAGGTCCTTCTCACGGGAAATTGAGCAGCACAGGACCCAGCGTGACATATACCCCGGAGTCGAATTATAACGGCAAAGACAGTTTTGCTTTCATGGTGAACGACGGCGCCGTGGATAGCAACACGGCAAGCATTTCGCTTGCAATAGAGGCGGTTAACGATCCTCCGATAGCAAATCACCAGTCCGTGATGACAAGATTAGACAGGTCTGTGTTTATTAACCTGACGGGTAGCGATGTAGAAAGCAATAAATTAAAGTATGCTATCGGCACGCAGCCCGGACATGGCTCGCTGACCTTCGGCTCGGACTTTGATACGAGCGGAAAACTCACCTACACGCCCGATGCTAATTTTACAGGCAAGGACCGTTTTACTTTTAAGCTGAATGATGGTGATATGGACAGCGCCGCGGCAACGGTAACGCTCAATATGACCCCGAATCATGTACCGATGGCAAACCTTCAGTCGGTGATTACGGCAGAGGACACACCAACGGCCATTAATTTGACGGGCAGCGATCCGGATGGGGACACTGTGGTCTACAGCGTCGTATCGGTTCCATCTCATGGAAGTCTAAGCGGGACGGCACCGAACCTGACTTATTCGCCCAATAAAAATTTCAACGGGCCGGACAGCTTTACCTTCAAGGTCAACGACGGGACGGTGGACAGCGCTCTTACAAGTGTGGCGATTACTATTTCTCCGGCAAATGATCCTCCGACAGCCAACAACATCGATATTACGGCGATGGAAGACATGCCGGCACCTGTTTTATTGGTGGGAATCGATCCGGACGGAGATTCGTTGACCTATAGTATAGTGACGCAACCTTCTAAAGGAACCCTAAGCGGGACAGAGCCGAACATGACCTACGCACCCAATACGAATTTTAATGGGTTGGACGGTTTTACTTTTAAAGCGAGTGACGGCAAAATGAACAGCATTCCGGCAACCGTATCGCTTGTAGTCACTCCGGCCGATGACCCGCCCATAGCCAATGCTAATAATGTGACGGTGCCGGAAGACGCGGTAACGCACATTTTGCTCACAGGCAGCGATCCGGATGGAGACCCACTGACCTATAGCGTGCTAAGGGCTCCTACCCATGGGACCCTGAACGGGACAGCACCAAATCTGATTTATACGCCCGATCCGAATTTCAGCTGGCTGGACAGCTTTACCTTCAGGGTCAGCGACGGTAAAACGGACAGCGTTCCTGCGACAATATTAGTCTCGGTAGCTGCGTCCAACGACCCGCCGACGGCGAAAGATGACAAAATCGTAACACAGGAAGATACCCCGGCGACAATTGATGTGCTGGCGAATGATATCGAGGTGGACAACGAACTGCTAACGATAAGCGACATTAATCAGGGCAAGGGCGGCTCAGTCACGATAAACAAGGACGGCACGCTCACCTATACGCCGAAGGAAAACTTCTACGGCACTGACACATTCACTTATACTGTTACGGACCGGGCAGGTGAAAAGGATGCCGCTAAGGTGACAGTTGAAGTCAGCGGGGCGAACGATCCGCCGGTAATTACTTCAAATCCTGCTACTAAAGCTATGGTGGGAATATTGTACAGCTATAATGTTAGGGCTGAAGAGCCGGATAAAGAAGATAAGCTGACTTACTCCTTAATCGCCCAACCTGCCGGCATGAAGATCGATTCGCTGAACGGCTTAATACAGTGGATGCCTATTGAAACTCAGCAAGAAACTTATAATGTAGTAGTTAAAGTCGTGGATAGCAACAGTGTTCCGGCTTCAGCTACTCAGGAATTTACCGTAAGTGTAAATCCGACACCACCCAAGACCGCTACCCTGACGATCGAGGATGGCTATGATCAGAGAAGCAGAAAAGCATTATCTGTGGATGGTAAAACCGATAGTGTTAAAGTTAGTGACGACAAGCGGCAGGCAATCTTAGCCGGTTCATATATATCCTATGATTTTTCAGGTGTGTCTATCCCGAGTGGTGCTACAGTATCATCGGTTGTTGTTTACGTGGAACACTTCGAGGATGAAAAGTTAATCCCCGGCAAGATACAGTGGCACATTGGGACAGGCTGGCCAAATAACCCGAAGATCTGGATCTCGACAGATGCCCCGGTGCGCAAGGGACAGAAAAATGAGGCGGTTGACTCATGGGACATCACAAGTTTTGTCAATACACCTGAGAAGGTAAGCTCGCTTCAGTTGCAGATTATGAATAATGACACCGCTTCCAGGAAGACGGCGTCGATTGATTACGTCTATGCCGTAATTGAATGGGACTGGCCTGCTCCCCAAAAATTGTTCGAGCGTCAACCTGAATCTGAATCTGATTCTGATCTTGTCGAATATAAAATAGCCACGGATCACTATTAATATCAGTGATATCTGGAGGATGTGGTAAAAGCAGTCTTGGGCGGTATTATCTTGCCCGAAAGTTCATGTAAAATCGATCACATCTTTTCTGGCCGGTCGTTAGTCGAAAACTGCGTTTCCATGCTCAAAATCACTGTTTCAGCGTTCGACTCTGCGGTCCGATATATAAATTGAAATCGATACCTGAAAATTGCGTAAAATCGCGGATTTTTTTTTTGACATTACCGCGTTAATCTATTATATTATACTTGTGAGCAGGGTGGTAAGATAATTGAGGGTGTTTGAATTGGCCTCAAGTTCTCGCTCCCCACAAAGACCGATTTTTGCATAGTGCAAACTATAAAGGAACATATTCGGCCGAAAGGATATATGATGTCGACGCATAAAGCAGGTTTGCACAAGGACGTGTCAGCGATTTTTAATGGTGTATGGAATCCAGAGGTAGATAATATTCAAGAGTCTTTTATCGAGCCTGCAGCGAACACTGCTGCTTATGTTCAACCAGGGCTTACGGTTTTTGACGATTGGCCTAAAGAAGCCAGATTCGTATCTATGGTAAAGGTTTTCGTGAAAGCTCCCGGGCATATTTTCTCTTCCAAAAGAAGACGGGAGAAGAAAAGGTTGTTATCTATATCCAAACATTTGCTAATTAACGTACCGAGCTAAAAATACCATATCCCGAACAGTCTTATCCGCTTTTTGCTGTTTGGTTTATATGAATTAATATTTAGGCAAAAAATCATTATTTGAAGAGTATATAGCACATTTCTATCAACTAATAGATGTAACCAGCAAATCGTCCTATAAAAGCCCCGTAAAAACACCTTCTTCTGCTATCCACTGTTTTTTTGCATCGTTTTTCTATTCTGTTAGTCCGTGATTTCATTTGGTCTGCGTAGAATTCTTTGTTTCTTTTCTGAGTTCTGAGGTTCGGACAATTGACATTGGATGCGCGAGGTTATAACATACTAAGTTCTGTTAAGGGATAAGCTCAGAAGTGTTACTGAGCAGATATGAATGGGAAGTCTTTATTTACTTTTTGGAGATTTCGAGATGAATAATTTGAAATTAAAAATATCAAGTGTGTTACTTATCCTGGCAATTACAATCACCGGGCTATCGTCGTTTGTTGCAGGAGCTGAAAAGCCCGCTGCCGCAAAACCTGCCGCTGCAAAACCCAAACCTGAATTTCCACCTTTGGATCAGGTTCTAAAGGATTATAAAAAGGTCGTATCTACTGCTGACGGCCAGAAAAGTCTTTATGATATTTGGACCCGCGAGAAGGATGGCCAGATGCTTGCAGCCTTGCCGTCCGGTTATCAATCAAAGAAGTTCTTTATCGCACTGACCGTTGCAAGCGGCGAAGATTTCGCCGGCTTGCAGGCCGGGGATATGTATGTGTATTGGAAACGGTACGATAAGCGTCTGGCCCTCATCGAACCTAACATTCGAATCAAATCCACAGGTGACCAGGAATCCAAGAGTTCCGTCGAGCGGCTGTTTACCGACCGCGTGATTCTGGACGTGCCCATTGTCACTATGTCGGGCGGCTCTCCCGTGATTGATATGGATGCTTTGCTGGTCGGTCAGGCCGGGAAATTTTTTGGCGCCCGCGTTCGGGTCTCCAATTCCAGATTGATAAATATAAAAAAGGCCAAGGCGTTTCCGAATAACGTTGAGCTGGCCTTTGAAATCCCCACGGGGAATGGGCAACTCCAGACTCTGCACTATTCCATCAGCGTGATTCCCGGAAGAACCGGCTACAAACCACGCAAGGCGGACGAGCGCATCGGGTATTTCACGACCGGCTACCAGGACTACGGGCAGTTTAAGGATCCCGAGACCATGGTACGATATATCAATCGCTGGAATTTGGAAAAGGCGGACTCCTCACTCAAGATCAGTCCTCCAAAAGATCCAATCGTTTTCTATATCGAACATACGACGCCGGTTCGCTATCGTCGCTGGGTCAGGGAAGGCCTTTTATATTGGAATACAGCTTTCGAAAAGGTCGGTATCTCAAACGCGATTGAGGTATATTATCAGGATAAGGGTTCCGGCGCTCATATGGAAAAAGACCCCGAAGACGTCAGATATAATTTCATTCGCTGGCTAAGTAACAACAGGGGCACGTCTATCGGCCCCAGCCGCGTCCATCCCGAAACAGGACAGATTCTGGATGCGGATGTCATTATTACCGACGGCTGGATTCGTCATTTCTGGAGTACTTATCATGAAGTTATGCCGGAGATAGCAATGGAGGGCATGAATCCTGAAACTCTTGCATGGCTGCAGGACCATCCGAACTGGGACCCCCGTATCCGGCTGGCTCCGCCCGCTCAGCGCGAGCATCTGAAAGAAGAGCTTGCTAAACGCGGCCACCTGCCTTATGGGGGGCATCCGATTACACAAGTCAACTCGGAGCTGATAGGCGATGACGAATATGACGGCCTGGCGGGCAGAACGTCTCAGGTTAACGGCCTGTGCACATTATCTCACGGCAAAGCCTTTGATGTTGCAATGTTTAGAATGAACATGGCTCTGATGGCCGGGCAGGAGGATGAGGACGAGAAAGATAAAGATAAGGAAAAGGAGGAAGATAAGGATAAGAAGAAGGATGAGGAAAAGAAAGAAGAGGAAAAGGAACCTATGATAGACGGCATTCCTGAATCCTTCATCGGTCCGATGTTGGCCGAGCTGGCCTGTCACGAAGTCGGGCATACGTTAGGATTGCGGCATAACTTTAAGGCATCGAGCGTCTATACTATGGCTGCGATCAACAGTAAAGAGTTCAAAGGAAAGAAACCGCTTGCTTCTTCGGTTATGGATTACCTGTCCGCTAATATGAATTTTAAGGACGGCGAAGTCCAGGGTGATTACGCGATGATCAGCGTCGGCCCTTATGATATATGGGCTATCGAGTACGGTTATACTCAAAACGAGAAAGACCTGAAGCAGATACTGGATCGTGTGGCAGAACCTGAACTGCAGTACGCAACGGATGAGGACACATTCGGTCCCGACCCATTGGCCCGCCGGTATGATTTCAGTAAAAATCCGCTTGACTATGCCAATAACCAGATGCGAATAGTGCGGCATAATCGAGAGCGGATAATCGAAAAGCTCGTGAAAGACGGCGACAGTTGGGCCAAGACCCGCAAGGCCTATGAAATGACGCTCGGCATGCAATTGCGTTCGGTTAGCATGATGGCCAACTGGCTCGGCGGTGCTTATGTCTACCGGGACAAAAAGGGTGACAAGGGCGATCGCTTGCCGATAGAAGTCGTGCCGGCCAAGAAGCAGCGTGAAGCGCTGGATTTTGTAATTGAAAATACGTTCAAGGACGAAGCTTTCGGCCTGACGCAGGATCTTTTACGCCGGATGACCGTGGATAAGTGGTGGGATGACATATCGTCCGTTTTGAGCGATGCGACATGGCCGATTCATGACAGGATCATGGGTATTCAGTCAAATGCACTGGCGATGATGATGTACCCGACGACACTTCGCCGGATCTATGATAATGAGTTTCTGATCTCGGCCGATGAAGATGCGCTGACTCTGCCGGAATTGCTCAATACAATCAGCGACAAAATATGGAGCGAGCTGGATAAGCAGCCGGCAAAGAAATTTACCGCGCGCGAGCCGATGATTTCCAGCCTGCGGCGAAATCTCCAGCGCGAGCATCTGGAGCTTCTGATTGACTTGAGCAGGTCGAATTACATGAGTACGGCAGCATACAAACCTATCGCCAATCTGGTCATGGAAAAACTCCGCCACATCAAAGAAAATAAAATCGATCCGGTTTTAGAGGCGTCCGATGAAAACCTTGATCCCTACACGAGGGCCCATTTGAAAGACGCAAGCATGCAGGTTAAGAAGGCTCTGGAAGCCCATTATGTTTATAGACAGATTTGATTAATAAAGACTTCATACACGCAGCTTATGAATAGAACAGAAAGGAAGGGACTATGAAATCAACGAGAGTGACAGCACTTGCCTTGTTTCTGGCTACTATTCTGATATTAAATACCGCTTCTGCTCAACTATTGAAAATCCCTGAAGTATCCAGGGATAAGGTTATTTGCTTCTCTTTATACACAGTTCAAAACAACATTATGAAGCTGACCGCCCAACTGTATCCGCTGAAGCCTGGCGAGGACAGGAATGTCCGGCTCGAAATCAGGCAGCAGGGAAAATGGAAACAAATCGCCGAAACACAGGTTGTCGAAAAAGGCTGGACGGCCCATTTTCGAGTTGAACGCTGGGATAGCACGAAAGATGTCGAATACCGTGTGTTGCATGGAAAGAACGCATACTATTCAGGCACCATCCGCAGAGACCCGCTCGACAAGGACGTTATCATCGTGGCTGTTTTTACGGGCAACTCGATCTATCCCGGGCATGGAGGAGACATACCAAAAATAGATATCGTCGAGAACATCAAGAAGCTGAATCCCGACCTTCTCTTTTTCTCCGGTGACCAGGTCTATGACCATAACAAGCATTATGCTTACTGGCTCAAGTTCGGCAGAGATTTCGGTGAGATTATCCGCAACACACCGACCGTCACGATCCCGGATGACCACGACGTCGGCCAGGCAAACCTCTGGGGTCATGGCGGCCGCCTCTCACATGTCCGGGCCGGTCATGACGGAGGCTACGCCGCTCCCCTCGAATACGTTAAAGAGGTCGAACGAGCCCAGACCAGCCACCTGCCCGATCCTTTCGATCCGACGCCCATCGAGCGTGGAATCGGGGTCTATTATACAACCCTGACAATCGGCCGGATTAGCTTCGCCATCATCGAAGACCGCAAATTCAAAGCCGGCCCGGCGAGCGTTCTGCCGGACATGGGATGGCGTCCCAATCGCCCCGACCATGTCTCCGTACCCGGCTATGACCCGAAAGCCCTGGACGTCCCCGAGGCAAGATTGCTCGGCCAGCGCCAGCTCAGGTTCCTCAGTCAATGGGCCGCCGACTGGCAGGACTGTGACATGAAAGCCGTGCTTTCGCAAACCGCCTTCGCCGGCGGCGCGCATCTCCACGGCAGCAGGGACAATCGCCTGCTCGTTGACCTGGACTCCAACGGCTGGCCGCAGACGGGACGCAACAAGGCCCTGGCGGAGATTCGCAAAGCCTTCGCCCTGATGATTTGCGGAGACCAGCACCTCGGTACTATCATTCATCACGGCATCAACGATTGGAACGACTCCGGCTATTCTCTCTGCGTGCCGTCCATCGCCAATCTATACCTGCGATGGTGGGCTCCGCTGGAGCCGGGTAAGAACCGCGAGCCGGGAATGCCCGAATACACGGGTGAATTTCTCGATGGGCTCGGCAACAAGCTGACCATGCTGGCGGTTGCCAATCCCGAGCCCGAGGAGAACCATGATAAGCTCACGACAAGAGCGGCCGGTTTCGGCGTTGTCAAGTTCAATAAGAAGACAAGGGCAATCACAATGGAATGCTGGCCCAGAAACGTTGATATTTCCGATTCGAATACCAAACAGTATCCCGGCTGGCCCAGAACTATTCAGCAAACCGACAACTACTCGCGTAAGGCTGTCGCGTATCTGCCGACAATCGAAGTTCAGGGCATGAGGAATCCCGTCGTTCAGGTCATCGACGAGTCGAACGGCGAAATCGTCTATACCCTGCGTATCAACGGGACATCCTGGAATCCAAAGGTTTTCAAGATAGAAGAATACACGATCAAAATCGGTCGGCGGGGAACCGGCGAAATGAAAACACTAACAGGAGTCCGGCCGCTCGCGGTAGGCGAGAGCAAGAAGATAAGTGTGAAATTCTGAAAATGTTCAGACAACTTAACCGTAGATGAAAGGAGATGAGAAAGATGAAATGTTCGATTAAATTTTGGATATTGATTATCGCAGCGATGATATGCCTTTTTGGCGAACGGATCAAGGCCGAGCCGTGGGTGGTCCTCGAAGGCAAAGAAGGCCCGGGCAAGGGAAAGCACGTTGTCTTTCTCATTGGCGACGAGGAATACCGCTCGGAAGATTCCATGCCCCAGCTCGCTAAGATACTGGCGGTGCACCACGGCTTCAAATGTACGGTGCTTTTTGCCATAAACAAACAAACGGGCGAAATCGATCCGCAGACGCTGGATAATATCCCCGGCCTGGAAGCTCTGGAAACAGCGGACCTGATGGTAATGTTCCTGCGTTTTCGCGAGCTGCCTGATGACCAGATGAAGCGTATTATCGACTACACCAACTCAGGCAAACCGATTGTGGGGCTGAGAACCTCGACGCATGCGTTCAACTATGTAAAGCACAAAGACAGCCCTTATGCCAAATACAGCTTTAACAACAAAGAACTTGACGGCGGTTATGGGCGACAGGTCTTCGGCGAGACATGGATTAGTCACTATGGAAATCACCAAAGAGAAAGCACGCGCGGCCTGATCGTCAAAGGCATGGGAAATGAATTAATTGCCAGGGGCATCGATGATATCTGGGGCGAATCCGATGTTTACGGCCTTACGACGCTGACCGGTGACAGCAGGCCGCTGGTCATGGGGCAGGTTCTTTCCGGCATGAATCCGAAAGACAAACCGAATCCGGACAAGAAACTGGTCCCCATAGCCTGGACCAAAACGTACACCGGCGAAAAAGGCAAAACCGCCCGCATATTTACCACGACGATGGGACATTCGTTCGATCTCAAGAGCGAAGGTTTCCGACGGCTGCTCGTAAACGCCTGCTACTGGGCGATAGGCATGGAAGATAAAATCCCAGCCAATAGTAAGGTTGATTTTGTAGGTCAGTACAAACCGAACAAAATCGGTATGGGCAAGCACAAAAAAGGCCTGAAACCCTTGGATCACAAGCTTCCGTAGAGCTTTGTGTCGCGGGCATCTTGCCCGCGGTTCGAAGGCGCTCGCGCCTTCGAACCGAACCTGTCCATCCTATGGCTACTTTTTGCCTCCGACGCTGAACAGGTGAGAATAGGTACGCAGATACATTCTTCCGCCGGCGATGGCCGGCGTGGCGTGGCTCTTCTCTCCCAGGGGATTGACCGCCAGCAGTTCGTAGGTCTCGGCAGCCCGGAGGACGACCACGTCGCCATCCATCGTAATGCAGTAAAGTTTGCCGTCTGCCCAAACCGGTGAGCCAAAGAATCTGCCGGCGGGCTTCTCCTGCCAGAGTTGCCGGCCTGTTGCGCTGCGCAGACATGAGACGTCCCCCTTGTCATGAAACGTAAACAGTAAACCGTCTTTAGCCACCAAAGTCGGGACATAAGGCATAGAGCTGCTTTCAATCTTGTATGCCTCAGAGGGCTGGATGGATTTATCACTTGTGCCGGGCCGAATCGCTGTCAATAGCTTGCCCGTACCATAATCACCGCAGGTACCAATCAATAATCCGTTTGCTATCACAGGTGAGCTTACGACTCGACTGACGAACGCCGAGTCCAGTTCCCATATAACCGTTCCCGCCAGAGGATCGACACCGGTCATTCCGTGGGCCAGGCTTGTAAATACCAATTGCGCATCCCCTTCTTTGGGTTGGTAAATACAGGGTGTCGAGTAAGATGTCTTGGAGCTGGTTTTTCGCTCTAATGTCCAGCGAGTCCGGCCGGTCTTGCGATTGACTGCAAACCAGGCGCTTTTTGCATCTTTGGCGTTACCCTCGTGCTCATGAGTAAAAACCACGATATCATCGTAAACGATTGGTGAACTACCGGCGCCATGCTGGCAACGGACACCTTCGAACGTGCGTTTCCATATTTCATCGCCCTTATGATTTAATGACGCGAGAATAGTTTCTTCAGGACTTGTGAAGAGCACATAGACGTTCTCGGCGTCAACCGCCGGCGTTGCCGTAGCAAAGCTGTTTAGTTTGTTCGGGTGGTATTTGCTAAGCGAATATTCCTTTTGCCACAAGACTCCGCCGTCGGAGACACTAAGAGCCAGAAGCACGCTGTGTTCCGCTTGTTGGTCGCCGCCTGTTACGAATAATTTGTCGCCCCAGAGCACGGGCGAGGAATGTCCCCCTCTTGGCAGTTCGATTTTCCAGTTGTAATCTTTTTCCATCCACTTGACGGGGATTGTCTTTGCGTCGCTGATGCCCTGCCCGTTAGGCCCGCGAAAGCGCGACCATTGCTGTCCCTGCGAGACCGACGTTGATAAAATAGACATTAACAATGAGAACCCAAGTCCCGCTGCCTTCAGGAATCTACGGCGTGTAAAAAAAATATCGCTCATAAGTTACGTTTCTGGCATTAAAGTTGGTGTTAACTATTTAGCTGCTGCGGCCAGGCCCTCGTTCGCCGCGGCACGAATGTACGCTTCATCCGGCCCGCTGCGTGTATCGCGCAAATTCGTGTATATCTTCACGGCCGGCTCTTTTTTACCGGCCTCAAGAAGCCGCTCCGCAAGCAGCAGGCAGGCCTTGGTGGCGGTGACTCGCTCGTATGTCCCCTCGGCGTTCGCCGCCTTGAGCAGCAAATCCACCGAGCCGGCGTCGCCTATATTCGCCAGAGCCCAGCCTGCCGCCAGGCGAATCTCACGATCATCGTCACCCACGGCATTCTTTAGCGCACCGACTGACTCGGCATCCCGGACCACACCGAGATTTTGAATAATCGTCAGCTTCATTTTGCCATAGATTTTTGGCAAGGCATTTCGTAGCTGCCCGGCGGCACCGTTACCAATAGCAACAAGCGCCTGGGCGGCAGGCTCATAAAGCTCCTCGTCCTCCAGCATTTTGCCGAGTTCGGGGGCGACCTCTTTGCCGCCTGCTACCTGTAACTGCTGGATAAGATACTTCTGAACAGATTTAGGTCGGTTCCCACCGAGTTGCGAAGCCAGAGTTCTGGCAAATGCCTGCCGGGATTTTTCTTTGCCCGGTTTGCACATTTGCACGGCTAAGCAATGAAGTGCATACCGCGGTTTGACGTCATCTCCCCGGCCGGGTTCGAGAAGCATGCCGATCAGTGCGAGGAGACTTTTTCGGCCGCCCTCGTATATCTGAGAGACAACGCTATCAACTGTTTCCTTGTCGATATTGCTGAGCAGGCCCCGTTCATCCGGATCAGGAAGCCTGTTGATAATTTCTGCAAGAGCGGAAGATTGTTTTGCCATAATCATTATCCTTTCTACAGACTAAGTTTGCTCGAAGATTCTTATAAATGCCAGGGCGCACGCATCGGCTGGTTGACGAGCCGGTTGGCTTCTTCGTCGCCAATGAATTGTTCTTTGACAGGGTCGTAGCGAAGCTTTCGCCCGGTACGGATAGCAATATTTGCCAGATGCATCAGCGTAGCACTTCGATTAGCCGCATCGGCGTTGCCGCCGGCACGTTTGCGCGTCTTAACAGCTTCGGCGAACCTTATAAGCGGCTCCGGGTCCGGCATCTCCTTAATCTTCTTCTGGTCCTCTTCGCTCAAATCGCTCAGGAGAACTTCACGGGCCTGCTTACGGTTGTACGGCTCGCCCCATTCCCGGCTGTCAAAAACGAACGTCATCCCGTCGGCGTATTTCAACTCGACCCAGCCCCACATACCGCAAGCTTCCTGATGTGCCGGTGGAGCATAAGCTTCTATCTCGACCGGACTGGTATCATCCTTGGCATAGACCCACTGTACCGGGTCGTAATGATGCTGTCCCATATCGGTCAGGCCGCCCCCTTCGTAGTCCCAATAACCGCGGTGCGTGCCGCCGTGACGATGCGGGTGATAGGGCCGAAGCGGTGACGGGCCGCAATAGAAATCCCAGTCGAGGCTCTTCGGTATCGGCTGCGGCTGGGCATTGACCATGCCGCTCCACTGCTTAACCTTCAGGCCGCCGCTCTTTATATGCACGCCCTTACAGTTTTTCTTCAAAAGGCCGCTCGCCATAATCTTGTGAATCAGGATGTCGTTCGGATTCCTGCTGCGGTCGAACCTTCCGAATGTCCCCACCTGAAAGATGCGATTGTAGCGTTTCTCGGCCTCGGCTACGGCACGGCCCTCGGCGATGAATCGTGTCATCGGTTTCTCGCAAAGGACATCCTTGCCGGCTTCCATTGCAGCGATGGAGATCAGAGCGTGCCAGTGAGGTGGTGTTGCGATTGCGACCACGTCGATGTCCTTACGCTCCAACACGCGGCGAAAGTCTTTATATATGGTCTTGTTATCTTCCCTGCCGACAAACTTCACGTCGCATATGGCGAGTTTTTTTGCCTCCAGCCCCATTGCGTTGAATGTGCCGTTGCCCCGGCCGCCACAGCCGATTAGCGCCCCGCCGAAAGTTTCGCTGGGCGGCGTATTGTTCGGACCTCCCAGAACGTGTCTCGGTACGATTGTAAAAACCGTAGCTGCTCCAATCGAACCTTTAATAAATTGACGCCTTGTTACCTTTTCAGTTTCTGGCATGATATGCTCTCCTTCGAATCTGGCATAATAAATTTCACGCTCTCCAGGGGCGCTGCCGGTTTCCAACGGCTTTTATTGTATCCGCTGCAATAATAGAATCTTCAATCACCTGAAAATCAAACATTCCCACGCAAATAAAGTCGGCGCCGTTTTCGAATGCATACTTGAAACCATCCCTCGGATGAATGGCGCCGGCTGCCAATACCTTAAATGCAATCCATGGTTTATCGACCTTCCTCATAAATTCTATCGTCTTGTCCGGTGTCATGGACCAGTAGTTGTCGGTTCCGTTGTCAACAACGTCCAGATTCTGGCCGGGTCTTCTCGCAGACCAATAGTTGCTCGAATGCAATGTCTTAACATAGAAATCGGCATTATACTTGCGTCGCTCGGACTCGACGATAACATCCAACATATGAGCACCGATACCTCCGGGGACGCCGTTTGATTTGATGATCTCGACGCAGTCGCCAAGCAAGTCGAGATGGCCGCTTCGCAGCCACTTGTCTCCAATCACGCCCTGGATGTAGATTGCTGAAGCTCCATAATCCAGAGATTTGTTTATGTCGGTTTTGAGGTCTTTTACGTCCGGGTGGCCTTCAGCTATCCATTGAATCTTGCCACCCCTTTCATTCCAGTATTTCGGGAAGATTCTGTATGGCCTTTCACTCGGGTCTGCGATAATCGTGTTCACGCCCTGCTCTTCAAGCAGTTCTAAAGTCTCCATTACCTTCTCGTCCGTGTTGTAGTGCCTCATCAGATGATGGACATAGATCAAATCTCTGGCATGTGACCAGCCGCTAATTAGATTTCCGCCGGAGATTAATCTACTGATTTTAAGGTCGCCAATTTTGCCCATGGGGGTTTTGTTACCGGCCTTGTCCTTTTGTCCTTCTTTGTTTACATCACTTCTCTTTTCCGCGGCAGGTGTAATTTTACCCTGGATGCCGGTCAAACCAGCGGCAGCGGCGCCTGCGAGCATTCCGGTGTTCAGGAACTTACGACGATCAATCTTCTCTGACATAATTCGACTCCTTATATAATTAATTTAACATGACGTATCATAGCAGAAACTACTACAAAACTCAAGCACTGCAAGTCCAAATATGAGTTTATTGACTGTACGTAACTCGCACCTCGACCGTTTCTGGTGGCAGGATGAATTCACCATCCACCAAGGTCGAGATCATCTGGCTGTTCACGGTCACTTTTGCTCCGAGTGATTTTGGCAATCGCAGCAGGAAACCTTTTGGAGGTTTTGCGGTCCCGTCCAGGCTTAATGTTGCTCCACTCTGCGTTGGTTTCCACAGCAGATTCAGCTTGCCGAAATACGTAGGCAGGCCCTCAATTCTGATGTCGTCTTCATGGGTAAACCATGCCGGTGGGACGCCCGACAGCAGGACCAGCCGCCGGTCGTTTTCGAACGCCAGGCAGTCCCGTATTAACAGCCAGAGTTCGGCTATTGCCCAGCCATGCGGCATAGCGACGTTTCCGTTCCACGTGGTGCGCACCCGGCCCCAGCCGCCAGAGCCGCTTTTGCCGCCCTCATCAAATGCGTACCATCCCCTCATCTGTTCATGGTCGAGGTGCCGCTTCAGCGTGATGTAACCGGCTTGTCGGTTGCCGGCCAACAATCCCTGATTGGCTTTGGCAAGCGCGAAATATCGCCAGCCGCCCGATTCCTGCCCGGCGATATCTCTGAACTGCTCGTGTGCCCTGCCGCTGTCCGGCGGATAAAGCCGGCAAGGCCACAGCACCGAATAGCTGCCGTATTGGTCTCCGAGATTACCGCCGAACTTCTCATCGTACGTTTCAAGCAGGCGCTCGGCGAGAAATTGCCCTCGGCTTCGACGAAGGTTTTGAGAGTGTCGAGACTATTGGCTATGCCTGTCGGGATGTGAACTTTGCCGTGAGGATCCAGTAGGTTGCGCTTAGTGTCGCCCACAGCGATGACACCGCTGACCGGGATAGCCATGCTCACTATATAAATGACTACAGATCGAAAACTTAGCTTTACACGCATGCTTTCTTTATTTTTGAACCTTATCTTTTTATCCGTTCAGAACCCAGCCTTTACGGTATGTTTTGCGAATAAACTTGTCGGCTTCGGGGCAGTTGGTGGCCTTGAGGTTCTTAGCATCCCATTCGAGTTTCTTACCCACGCGGTAGGCAACCAGCGCCAGCATATTGTTTTCTATCAGCGCGCCCGAGTAATCGAAGTTGCACGTTGTCGGCTTGCCCGTTTTGCAGGCGACGATCCATTCGGCATGATGACCGAGTGATGGCGGAATCAGCTCTTCGGGTTTCGGTGACTTGTAGTGAGTCATGTCACCTGCGTTTTGTCTGGGCATCAGTATCCGAAGACCATAATCGGCCAGCAGCCAGCCCTTGTCTCCTTTGAATAGGACACCTTTAAACAGTTTCTCCCGATCGAAGGCCTCCGCGGGCATGCCGGGCTTTTTGCCGCCGTCATACCAGTAGAGCTTGATGGCCGGTCGCCAGTCGTTGGCCGGGTGTTCCCATTCGGCAGTAAGCCATTTCGGGCACGTGTCCGGATTTCTCTCTGTGCCTTCAGCCTTACACGTCGCCGGAAGCTTCAAATCGAATCCCCAGTACGCCATATCGATCATGTGGCTGCCCATATCGCCGATCTGTCCGCTGCCGAAGTCCCAGTAGAGGTTCCACTTCAGACAGCCCCCTTTGAAATATCCCGGATTGTACGGATGGATAGGCGACGGGCCGATCCACAGGTCCCAGTTGATATGATCCGGCACGGGTTTGACTTCCGGCAGATAACTGCCGCCCTCCGGCATCCGGCTGCACCAGACACGGGCTTCGCTCGGCGTGCCGATCGCCCCGCCGCGGATCAGCTCCACCATTCGCCTGTAATTGTCGCTGGCGTGAATCTGCGTGCCCATCTGCGTGGCGATTTTGTTTTTGTTCTTCAGATACGTCTGGCGGACCATGTGCGCCTCCTCGACCGAGTTGGCAAGGGGCTTTTCACAGTAAACATGCTTGCCACGGTTCATCGCCCAGATGTTTACAAAGGCATGAGTATGATCAATTGTCGAGCAGACTACAGCGTCAATGTCCTTTTGTTCGAGGCATTTTCGCCAATCTTCGTAGGTTTTGGCCCTGGGAAATTCCTTGGCTGCCTCGGCGAGATTCTTCGCGTTGACATCACACAGGGCGACGATATTCTCGCTCTTTACGTTGTTCAGGTTGGCCCCTCCACGTCCGCGGACACCGATCACGGCAATGTTGAGTTTTTCATTAGGCGACTGGCCGGCCTTGAGTATGCCCGATTTCAAAATCATCAGCCCTGCTCCGGCTGCAGCACTGCTCTTGAGGAATGTCCGGCGTTTCATTTGATCATTCATGGTTCTTCTCCTTCATTTGTATTGACCAATGGGGCAGAGACTGATTAACGCATCATTAACTCGAATGGGCGATACAGGACTTGAACCTGTGACTTCCTGCGTGTAAAGCAGGCGCTCTAGCCAACTGAGCTAATCGCCCCGAATTCGACAATAAAAGTACCGATTTTTACTCCTTGCGTCAAGAATGTTTTTAATTTATATTTTTCGGTTGTGATTGTTTTTAGATGAATTGTATTTCCTTTAGCAGGGACGTTTACGGAAAAGTGAGGTGTTCTTATGGCGGTAATTGATGCTATTCGTAGAAGATATTCCTGCAGGGCGTATCAGGACAAGAGCATCGAGTGGGACAAGCTCGACTGCATTTTAGAAGCTGCCCGGCTGGCACCGTCTGCGAAAAATACGCAGGACTGGCGTTTTGTGGTCGTTACGGACCGGGATATCAAACGTCAGGTCGCAGGGACGACAAACCGGCCGGAGGTGTTCGAGAAGGCCGGTGTGATTATCGCCGCATGCAGCAACAGCGATTATGTTATGCGATGCGGCCAGGCTATCGGGCCTATTGACGTGGCAATTGCGCTCGAACATATCTCCTTGCAGGCAGCGGACTTAGGGCTGGGTACGTGCTGGATTGGCTCGTTCGACACCGGCAAAGTCCGGCAAATATTAGCAATTCCCGACGATATAATCATCGTAGAACTGATGGCCCTCGGCTATCCGGCTGGCAGCAAACCTGAGCCGAAGCGTGAGCCGATAGAAAAAATAGTGTGCTACGATACGTGGAAGTTCTGAGCTTTTGTAAAAAACCACATAAAAAAAAGTTGAATTCCTGAATCGTTCTTGTAAAATATTATAGTTGAATGTGGTCTCGGGGACGTGGTGTAACGGGAGCACACCGCGGTCGCATCGCGGGAATGAGGGTTCGATTCCCTTCGTCTCCATTCTTTCGGGTATCATGTTGAGCGATTCAGGGCGGCAGAATAATCCGCAGCGATGATTACGAATATTCAAAAAGCTTTGGTTAGGTACTGGGGGTATAATGATTTTTTACCCTTACAGAAACAATCAATGGAATGTGTCTGTTCGCAGCGGGATTCGATTGTCGTTCTGCCGACCGGGGGCGGAAAATCGCTTTGCTATCAGGCCCCGGCGGTCGTCCTGCCCGGCCTGACGGTTGTGGTTTCGCCGCTCATTTCCCTGATGAAGGACCAGGTCGATGCCCTGATCGAATGCGGCGTTTCCGCAGCTCGGATTGACAGCTCTCTTGCGGCTCACGAGCAGCAGAGAGTTTTTGAAGCGCTACACAACAAACAACTGAAGCTTCTTTACCTTTCGCCGGAACGGCTCGTCTCGGACGGCTTCGTCGATGTGCTCAAAAAGACGGGGCTGTTTTTCATTGCCATTGACGAAGCACATTGCGTCAGCATGTGGGGGCACGACTTTCGGCCCGAGTATCGTCAACTGGGCATTTTGAAGCAGGTTTTTCCCAATGTCACCATCGGCGCTTATACCGCCACGGCTACCGGGCACGTGCGCGACGATATCGCAGAGCAATTGCATCTCGAAAATCCTGAAATGCTGATAGGTTCGTTCGACAGGCCCAATCTCATTTACAAGGTCCGCCGGCGAACCAACCGGGCCAAACAGGTCCGTGCCGTGCTCGACCGGCACAAAGGCGAGTCCGGCATCATTTACTGTATTCGGCGCAGGGACGTCGATGAATTGTCCTCATTGCTAAGGGTCAAAGGCTACAACGTTCTGCCGTATCATGCCGGTATGGCGGACGAGGACCGCAAGAAAAACCAGGAGGCGTTCATCAACGAAAAAGTCGATACTATCGTAGCGACGATTGCGTTCGGAATGGGCATCGACAAATCGAACGTGCGTTATGTCATTCATACCGGCATGCCGAAGTCACTCGAACACTACCAGCAGGAAACCGGACGGGCGGGTCGTGACGGCCTGGAGGCCGAATGCTGCCTCTTCTACTCGGGCGGTGACTACGGCACGTGGAAGAGCCTGATGAGCGACATGGAGCCGGAAGCTCATAAAATCGCAATGATCAAACTCAACAAATTGTACAATTTCTGCACCGGCGGTGTATGCAGGCATAAAGCAATTCTTCGTTATTTCGGCCAGACCCTTGACAAGGATAATTGTGCCGCCTGCGATATGTGCCTCGGCGAGCTGGACTACATAAAAGACGCTCTTGAAATCTCGCAGAAAATCCTCTCGTGCATCGTTCGCCTTGGGCAGCGTTTCGGCGGCGGTTACACAGCCGCCGTGCTGACCGGATCCAGCGATAAGCGCATCCTGGAAAATCGCCATGACGCCCTAAGCACGTACGGCCTGTTGAGCGACTATTCACAGCACACAGTGCACAACTGGATCGAGCAGCTCGAAGGACAGGCCTGTATCGAGAAGGTCGGGGAATTCAACGTGCTGAATGTTACGGAAAAGGGATGGCAGGTTCTCAAAGGAAACGAAACGCCCCGGCTGCTCAAGCCCGCTGAGAAGCCGGCCAAGGTCTCCAAAGTTGTCGAAGATTCCTGGGAGGGTGTCGATAAGGGCCTGTTCGAAGCTTTGCGGAAGCTGCGAACGAGCATCGCACGAAAAAAAGGTGTCCCGGCGTATGTTGTCTTTGGCGACGCCGCACTGAGGGACATGGCAAGACGAAGGCCTTCGACTTATATAAAACTTCTCGATGTTAAAGGAATCGGAGAGAAAAAACGCCAGCAGTACGGCGAAGTTGTCCTTGCCGCGATGAAGGATTACTGCAAGGCAAACTCGTTGGAAATGGATGTTGGAGTAACTTTAGAGACAACTTCTTTCGAACCACCAACAGATGAGCCCAAAAAACGCTCGAAGCTGAGTAAGGCAAGACAGCTTGCCTTTGGCATGTTTGAACGTAAGCTTTCCATTGAGGAAGTAGCAAAATCTGTTGAACGAGCAGAATCAACCACAACCCAATACCTGGTTGAGTATATCAAGCGAGAGAAGATCAACAACCCGTATCCTTGGGTAGATGAGCAAACGTTTGGCCTTATCGTGGATGCTGCAAAAGAGGTTGGCGATGACCGGATGAAATCAGTATTTGATTTTCTAAACGGCAAAGCAAATTATACTCAGATACGAATCGGCCTTGCCTGTCTTCGTAACAGTGGTTAAAATCCTTTTCTTCCAGGTAGTTGTAAATCACAAAGATACTAGAGTATGGTAGGTTTTGTAATAAGGATTTGACATATGGCCAAACGAAAAGCCAAAATAAAATCATCAAAGGGTCGTAAAATCAGAAAGATTTCGCGTTTGCGCAAGCCGGAGGATATGCCTCTGGAACAATGGCAGATTGCCCTGAGAAAACAGTTTGGGCAGAAGCAAAATTTCCGTCTCAAGAATATTGGGGACGAGCCGATTTTCTCTGAATTTATCGTCAAGAATCCCCAAACTCAGGGACAGTATCGTGTCGCAATTCGCGGACAGAGGATCGGAGACAATTACTGCTCGTGTCCGGATTTTGCAGTCAATACTCTCGGTACTTGTAAACATATCGAATATACGCTCGCAAAATTACAGCGAAAACGAGGGGGCAAAAAAGCGATTGCGGATGGCTTCCACCCCCCCTACTCTGAAATCTATTTACGATACGGCGCCAAACGGGAAGTGCTTTTCAAACCCGGCACTGAATGTCCGCAATCTCTGCTGGAACTTGCTTTACGTTATATTGATAACTATGGGATTCTAAAACCACATTCATACCAGGAATTTGATACGTTTATAAGGAAAACCGATGCATTCGAGCATGACTTGCGCTGCTACGAAGACACGATAAAGTTTATTGCCCAGGTCAGAGATCAAATTAACCTGAAGAAACGAATTGATAAAGCCTTCCCAAGTGACATCAGCAGTACGGCATTCAAGAAGCTGTTGAAGGTTTCGTTATACCCTTATCAGCGCAAGGGGGCTTTGTTTGCTGCAAAAGCGGGACGGAGCCTGATTGCCGACGATATGGGGCTCGGCAAAACGATTGAGGCAATTGCAGCGGTTGAGATATTAGCCCGAACAGTCGGCCTTGAGCGTGTACTAATTGTCTCACCAACTTCACTTAAACATCAATGGAAACAGGAAATCGAAAAATTCTGCAACCGTTCGGTAAAAGTCATAGAAGGTTCCATCACGAAACGCGCGGATCTATACGCATCTGATTCATTTTATAAGGTCACCAATTATGATGTTATCCACCGTGACCTTGAGCTTATCCACAACTGGGCGCCGGAAATGGTTGTTCTCGATGAGGCTCAGCGAATAAAGAACTGGAAGACCCGAAGGGCCCGAAGCGTAAAGAAACTCGATTCCAGGTATGCTATTGTGCTTACCGGAACGCCATTGGAGAACCGACTGGAAGAGTTGCACTCTATAGTTGAATTTGTTGACCGCTTCCACCTGGGCCCGCTGTTCCGCTTTCTTGCCGAGCACCAGCATGTAGATGAAAATGGCAAAGTGATTGGATACCATAACCTTTCGAAAATCGCAAAATCATTGGAGCCAATCCTCGTTCGACGCACCAAGAAAGAAGTTTTGAAGGAACTGCCGGAACGTTTGGAAAAGAACTATTTTGTTCCTATGACAAACGAGCAAATGAAACATCACGAGGAGAATCGTGAGACTGTCGCGCGCATCGTTGCCAAGTGGCGACGGCTCGGATTCTTATCTGAAACCGATCAGACAATACTCATGATCGCTTTACAAAATATGCGCATGAGCTGCAACAGCACGTATCTTCTCGACAAGAAGACTGACCACGGTGTCAAGGCTGACGAGTTGATTTCAGTGCTTGAAGAAATCTTCGAACAACATGATACAAAAGTGGTGGTATTCAGCCAGTGGCTGGGAACACATGAATTGCTTCAAAGCCGCCTTGAATCATCCAAGCGTAATCATGTACTATTTCACGGTAGAATTGCCCCCAGGAAAAGAAATGACCTGGTAAAACAATTCAAAAATGATCCTGATTGTCGAGTTTTTCTCTCAACCGACGCCGGTGGAGTCGGACTGAACCTGCAGAACGCCTCGGCCGTGATTAATATGGATTTGCCCTGGAATCCAGCAGTGCTCGAACAGCGTATTGGACGGATCCATCGCCTTGGTCAGCACCGGCCGGTGCGGGTAGTAAACTTCATTGCTCAGGGAACAATCGAGCACGGAATGCTTTCGCTTTTGTCGTTTAAGCAATCCCTGTTTTCGGGCGTTCTCGACAAAGGAAAAGATGAAGTCTTCCTCGGCGGAACAAGACTGAAACGATTCATGGACTCCATTGACAAGGCTACCGGTGCTATTCCCGAACCGATGCCCCAGCAGGCTAAAGCCGGAGGAGATGGAGATAGCGTGGAAAAAGAGGTCTCAATCACAGCGGAAAAGCGGAAAGCTACAGAGTCGGAACCTGAGCAGGCATGGAACGATATGATCTCGGCAGGATTATCATTCTTTGACAAGCTTGGCCAGACACTGCTTAAGGGAGAAGACCGGCCAAGCAAGCCGAGCACAAAACCGTTTTCCGGATTAGATATAGAAACTGATAAAGCCACGGGACAACGCCATCTGAAAGTAGCGATACCAAAAAAGGAAACGATCCAGGGTATAGTCAATCTGCTTAATGAATTCTCAAAGAAACTTTAAATCGCTGTTTAGAATGTTAGGCTGACTTTTCGATGTCGACTCCGACCCTGATCACATTCATTGCCTACTTCATCGCCCTGCTCGGTATCGGCTTTTGCTTTTATCGCAGGACGGCCGGCATCGAAGATTACCTGCTGGGAGGCAGGGGTATGGGCTCGTGGGTCACGGCACTCTCGGCACAGGCCAGCGACATGAGCGGCTGGCTGCTGATGGGTCTGCCCGGAGCCATTTACCTGGCGGGTATGGGACAGGTGTGGATTGCCGTCGGCCTGTTTATCGGGACGGTTTTGAACTGGATGCTGGTTTCGGCCAGGCTTCGGGTCTATACGCAAAAAACCAACGCGATTACGCTGCCCTGTTTTTTCGAGGCCCGCTTCAAAGACCCTACCGGACTGCTGAGAATAGTCTCGGCGATAATCATCCTGATATTCTTCGCCATATACGCATCTTCGGGACTTGTCGCTACGGGAAAGTTGTTCGAATCGACTTTTGGCGTCCAATATCATACCGCGGTCATCATCGGGGGGCTTATTATTGTTGCCTATACGTTCTTAGGTGGCTTCATGGCGGTCTGCTGGACGGACCTGCTGCAGGGCGCGTTAATGGTCCTGGCGATTGTAATCGTTCCGGTCCTTACATACCATCGTGCCGGCGGAATTGACGCGATTAGCAAAGCAATGGCACTCAGGAATATTTCGCCCGGTTTGCTGCCGGAGGCCCGGACGCTGCCGATGGCTCTTTGTATGATTGTCTCCAGCATGGCGTGGGGCCTGGGGTACTTCGGCCAGCCGCACATCCTGGTACGGTTCATGAGCATCAAATCGGTGGACAAGCTTGGAAAATCGATGACCATCGCGATAGTCTGGGTTCTGCTGTCGCTAAGCGGGGCAGTCTTTGTCGGCTTCATCGGAATCGCGATGTATGATAATCTGAGCGGCGGACAGCAGGAGAAAGTTTTCATCTACATGATACGCGATTTGTTCAATCCGTGGTTCGGAGGAATCCTGCTGGCGGCGATATTCTCGGCGATTATGTCAACGATAGATTCACAACTACTGGTCTCATCCTCTGCGTTGTCCGAGGATTTTTACTGTAAGGCAATCAAGAAACAGGCATCGCAAAAGGAGATAGTTCTGGTCGGCAGAATCTGTGTTATTATCATCTCCATCATCGCATTGGTCATGGCGCTGGATCGTGACAACACGATTCTTGGCATCGTCTCTTACGCATGGGGCGGCTTCGGAGCAGCGTTCGGGCCTTTGGTTCTTTTCGCCCTTTTCTCTCGCAAAACAAGCTGGCAGTCCGCCCTGGCCGGAATGGTCACCGGAACGGTCGTGCTGGTATTGTGGAAGCAAATCGGCCTGAGCGAAAAAATGTATGAAATCGTCCCCGGCTTCGCCGCAAATTGTCTGACAATTGTCCTGCTAAACCTTGTCATCGGCCAAAAAGACGAAAACATTTTAAAGGAATTCGATCATGTTGTGAACGAGATAAAAAAGTAGGATGGGCAACCTGTCCCCAAGGGAATGTTTGCCCATGCTGATTGTAAATTAGAGACACTACGAGATTATTTGAAGATTGCTTCGCTTCGCTCGCAATGACACTCTCAGGATTCATGTTATTGCGAGGAGGCCGAAAGGCCGACGCGGCAATCTTCTTTTAATAAAGCTGTAAAAATATTATGAAACAATACTGGGTTTACATGATGACTAATCGTAATAAAACGGTCATCTATACAGGTGTTACTAATGACCTAAAAAGAAGAGTTCAGGAACATAAAGACAAAAAAGGCTGTTCGTTTACGAAGAGGTATAATATTGATATGTTGGTCTATTATGAATCGTTCAGCAATGTTTATGATGCGATAGCAGCGGAGAAAAAAATTAAAGCTGGCTCCAGGGCCAAAAAGATTGCGTTAATAGAAAGCATTAATCCGTATTGGAAGGATTTATATTCATAGAAGATTGCTTCACTGCGTTCGCAATGACATATTTTGTGTCCCTGTCATTACGAGCGATTTGAAGAATCGCGCGGCAATCTAAACAGTCATTCCCAAGAAACCTGACCTGTGCCCAGTCAAAGGGTCGCCTCACCATGATCTATCGGTGGGCGAAGTCCCAACCTATAAAAACTGGAATCTTGCTTATCAACGGAAATGGACGTATAATTCGGAAGCGAAGATAATTGCATAATATTCGAGACGACAGGCCAGCTACCGGTAAAGCGGTTTGAGCAACAGTAAGGTTTTTCGCTCACCTGCCCAGCCTGCCGTTGTTCAAACCGACCCGAAAAGGATAGGTGAAATGACTAATGATTTCATAAGAAATGGCAAAATTCTGGACCGATCCAGACGACTAATTGATAGTCGGTTTGCAGAGCGCCGCAAGATCCTACCTGAGGAAATCAACCGTATTTTGCGCAAGATGCAGATCGAAGGAATGGCGTATTCGGGTCCTGAAGTTACGGCCGTTCTCAATGCCTGCGAACAAGAAGTTCGCGCAAAATCTGATATTGCGTGGGACAGCTTGCAGAAGGCGCGTAAAGCATTTGGCTCGCCCATTACAGAGACGTTGGCGACAGACCTGAAACAGGAGATGAGTCATCATATCGAGAAGATAGTGAAAGATGCCTCTGAACTTATGGCTAAGCGGCTAAGTTTCATGAAGCCGGACGCGTGGCATATAGACCTTGAAAAAACTAAAAGTGAAGTGAATGAGAGAATTAGTGTTGAAGTTGACCTATATGTTGATTCCCTAGTATGCAAGTCAACCAAAACGCAGCAGAAGGGCAAAACAGAACTGAAAGCTGCTACCAAACGACAGAGAATATGGATTTTCATCAAAGGATTTGTTAAAGAAACCTACAGAATAACAATAAAGAGCTTTTTCGATTCAACAATGAATAAATAAGAAAAAATATATTTTGTTAACGGTTGCTACATCTCGTATAAGGATCCAATACATGAACTACGCACAGTAAGCTTCCTCTCACGGAGATTTTTCCGGAATTCATTGGACTTAAAGCTGGCTTTGTCGTATAGTATACAGATAACGTACGTATATCGTATATCGTATGTCGCATGTAGTATGTCGGATAGCAGAAAACAGATGAGTATGGCTTAATAGTGAAATGATTTATAATCTTGTGTCCGCAAAAGCGGGTATAGTAAATCCGGCGGTTTGTAGAATGATACGATTTGAAAAAACAAAGCCAATGTCAAGATGGGCAAAATGGTATTAGGCTTGTTATAGTAAGAACTTATGAAAATTTTAGTATTTTTGGGCGGTTTTGCACGGCTAAAACAAAGCCAAACAAAGCCAATTTTCAGGAGGGGTAAATTTATCTAATAAGCGATAATATTTATATTCCAAGTGCCAATTAAAGCTTCTTGAGAAAATTCTTGCCTGGTGTGGAGATTGCATCGCCGCCCTTTTGACCCTGTGGCCGATGGGTCAAACCGAGCGCCCGCAGAACTTTCAGTCTTTTGTCGACTGTTTCACGCGGTACGTTAAGTTCGGCTTCCAAATCGCTCAACTTCCTGGCGAACTTGGCCGTGTTCAGGTGCTTAAGAATCCTGACGTCAATCTCCTGCAATCTCGGCAGCCGTTTTTCCCCGCCGCACGATTCCAGCAGGCATACCAGATCGACGGCGGCGTTATGTGTCGGCTCGAAACCTGTGCCGCCGAGTTCGTAGTACTCCGGATAGAATTTCGCCAGGTCGCGGCTGGCCAGCTCCGCATCAATCTCGCCGGTGAGAGCTTCGCGGACGAATGTGGGGCAGAGCCTTATCTGCTGAGCCAGCTCGGCGAGTGTTCGGGCCTGATGTTCCGGCTTTGGATTGAACAGCCAGCATTCCAGGTCGAATTCGAGAGCACGGCCCGGATTTGCCTTTATTGCCTGACGGGCATTCACGGAATAGCGTTTTGTGTGCTTGCCGGCGTGGATTATTGCCGCTTGGATGTCGTCGTACGGATATTTGCCCTGCAGCCGTCGCTGCTCCGAATCGGGCACGGAATATGTGCACTTCTCAGGGTCGTATCGAATCGGGTCTTTACCGGCTTTTCGCTGCGTTGATTTTACATGTTTGCTGGTCATAGTCATTTTATACTTTTATCAGGGTACTTAACTTGCCTGGGAATTTATCAAAATCCATGCTTGTTAGCAAGGAATACTTCTTCCGGCCTTAACATGATGCTAATCTTTCAAAGAGAATGACTTGGCGGCATGATTGGCGTTTCAAAGTGAGAAAACTATCGGCTTCTATGGATTTTATTAGACAGATTGATGAGAATGCTGTAAATTGTAGCACAGAAAAAAAGCTCTTTCAGAATGCCGGATAGGCGATTATGTGAATCGCAGAAAGAGAATTTCACGGGGCCCGTAGCTCAGCGGTAGAGCAGTGGACTCATAATCCATTTTAAGGGATTAGCCAAATCATTGATAATTTAATAAAAAGACCATAAGTCTTTATTTGTCTTGGTCTTGTGATTGTTTCTGTTATAGTTTCTGTCAGGTGCTGTCAGGTCTGTTTAGCTATCTTATGGACACTATATGGACACCAGTTTTCTTGCTATGATCTTAGTCAAAGACGAATGATTTTACTACATATCTAACAGAGCAAGCAATTCAAGGCCGAAGCAAAGAGATTTGGATCATGGGGCACAGGGTCAAGACAAATTGATAGGTACTTTCAGATGATCAAGAAGGAGTAAAAGCCAGGTCAATAAGCAAAGTAATTCTGAACTATGTAAAACAATACAGGAAAAAGAGGAAATAACAATGGATTCCGATGACATAGTTACAACAAAAAATGTTGTTGTTCGAGTAAGACCTCAAAAGGTTGCTCTGCTAGTGTCCGAAGAGGTCGATCCTGGAGACTTCTTAATCGTAGTCGATTTCCTGTCACGGATATGGGGAGGAAAATATTGCCCAATTTTTGTAGTCCAGGGGTCGAAAAACAGCCTGCATGTGCAAAACAATTTAATCGCTCATCGTCCAGATGTGGTTTTAACCTTAGGCTTAGATGTTCAAAGTTGGGGTAAGATTACCGTTCAATGTTGCCAGCCCAGGGGATTCGGTGCTTTAAGCCAGAATTACATCAAAAAAACTTATGAAGTGAATCCACACAAACTCATATTGGCTGAACTGCTCGTAAAAGAGCTAATGGAGCGATTCCCAGAAACGGAGCGAGACAATCTTTATCTGTTCTCAAGGGAAGATTCGCAAACACTCTCAACATTCATGACTTTGAGTTTTGGTATCGTGCCTGATAACGAGGTTGAAAATTACTCAAAAGCCCTGAAAGCAAAACCCAATAAATTGGATAAGGATAATATCTCAAGCTATCTCAATATATGCTCAGATATGTCGAGGCGGTGGAGTTGGCTAGATTTTGCCAGTAATCATCTAAGCCGCAATTGTTTGCTTGGCGACTTTGCTATACCTCCTACTATTGTGGTCAGTGCTGACAAAATTAGTGATTTTACGCTTTTCTGGAACATTCGAAGTCAACTTGGAGTTGGGGCTTCAGGGACAATAATTCTCTTTCCAGAATCTGGGATAGACTCTAAAGAGTCTGTCGAAGCGTTATCTGAATGGACCATAAAAAGCCCGACTAATGCGAATTATTGTGTAATACGTTCCAGTTCGGTTGACAAAAAAAAGCTTGATTATTTGGCAAGCAGACTTCGACCCCGTCTAAAAAAATCACGGTATGAGTATGTTGACGTAAAGACAGAAGTAAATATAGCCCCGGTTGTAGTTCCTTATGAAAAGGAAACGCATACTAAAGTATATATCTCAAAGAATCGGTTAAGTTTTGATTCTATAAAGCCTGATTTTGTGGATTGTCTTAGGTCATTCGATTCTTGGATATGCGATTTTGTAAAAGAATCGGAAAGTAACAGGGCATTATGTGAGTTAGTTCTCCCGCCTCGAAACTCGGCGATACAAGTTCTAAATACCCCAACACCGCCACGATTTAATTTGAATATGGACAAGATCAGATGGGGCCCAGATGCACTAAATGTAAAATGTAGTTCCAGCAACCCGACGGTCTCTTTTAGTGTACCCACTTCAGAAGAGCTTATTACGGAGATTTTGAAAGAATCCGGAATAAATATAATCAAAGACGAAAAACGGGTACGTTACAATCAAATCCTGAGAATGCTGGGGGGATTGAAAAATGCATTTTTGACCTTCTCAGGGAGTTCATTAAAAATAATCAAAGCATTTTTAAAGGACAGACCAAATAGCACGAATCATGCCCCCTTGACGCTTGGCGAAATAAAAAGTAATGCACAACTAAAAAAAACGGGCAAAGAAAACAAAAATACGATTTTTAAAATGCTTGATGATTATCTACCAAGACATGCTAAGTTTGTTGCTAATCAACGATTCAGAAGATATTACAATCAAGATATTAGCCATGGTAGGAAAGAGCAGGCAATCCTTGACAAACTTATCCAGCAGGGAATCCTCAAAAGAAAATGGAAGTTAGAAAAATGTATTTTTTGTGATAAGGACTATTGGGTTGATCACATAGATATTAATAAACCCGTCAAATGTCCTGGTTGTGGCAATATAATAACGTTGAAAGGACAAATAGTTCTTGGCTACGAAATTAACGAACTTGTTAGGCTTGGCATTAATGAGGGAATTATACCCGTAATATTAACAGCGAACTTTCTTTATAACACAACCTCAAAAGGTTTTATTTGGGCTCTTGGTATCAAGTTCCGGTACTGTGAACAGCTCTATGATTTTGATTTAGTATGTATTTGCGATGGGCATCTATTAGCTGCAGAATGTAAGACTTTGTCCGAAACTAAATCAAGTTCAGGCACATGGTCTAAAATCAGTAAGCAGCTAGAGAAAACACTAAGTATAGCTCAACATGCTGGAATAGAAGCTTTTATTATGTCATCGCTGAATAGCAGTTACTCTGAAAGCTTTAAAAAAGAATGCAAGCTTATGGGCAAAAAGAAGAGCATTAATATCTTTCTTTTAAATAACCAAGATTTAACCTCTGGCAAGAGGTACATAAAAAGAGGAAAACACAATTGGCCTATCACTGTCGAAGATTTACTGGTCTCGGAAGCAAAAAGAAGGGCAAAGCCGAAAAAGAGCAGGGGTAAACGTACTATTACATTTTAGAATATGAGGTATGGATGTTAGCAAAACTAAAATGTCCTAGGGCATCCTTTTGGCTTCAGGATGCTCCATCACCGAATTGCCGCTGACAGCCTCAAGGTGATAGACCTCTTTTACCTGCCAATCCTTAGATTCAGCGTAGGCCTGAGCCCTTCTTTCGTGATGCTCAGGGCTGTCGCCTCTGGCTTGGTCTTCGGTAGAGACCCGAATCCAGATGCCGGTTTTGAGTCAGTCTTTTTCATTTGGAAATGCCATCATTTCATCTATGATAACAAGGCAATTATATGCGAATATGCTTGGTGTGGGTAAAGCTTTTTTATATAATTGTCTCAATTGTTATCTTAAGCAGGAGTTGTAGGTAATTATGGGCAAAGTGGATTCAAATCGAAAAAATGATCTGACCTATAGGGTATATCTTGCGGAGAGAAAATCCTTAATAGATGCCGAGCGTGAAGAATGCCAACTTTTTGATAGGGCTATCTTAACCCTTGCCGCAGGTGCCTTTGGCCTTTCGTTGACTTTTATCAGACAGATTGCTCCTAATATTAAACTGGGGACAGTGTACATGTTAATACTGGCGTGGGGCGGTTTTTGCGTAAGCTTGCTTTCCACATTAATCTCATTCCTAACCAGCCAGTCTGCTTGCTCAAAGCAACGAGAAATACTTGAGGAAGAGTATTGTAATGATTATAGTAATCAGGATAAAAAAGCTAAATCGGGAAATAAGGCTGCCATCTGGACAAAACGGTTAAATGTGCTTTCAATAGTTGCTTTTATAATCGGGGTTGTCTTTTTAGCAGTTTTCAGTATCATTAATTTATTACCGTGAAAGGGAAAGTGCAATGTCAGATACGAAAAAAAAGAGGTTGGACGAAGGCTTCGTGCCACAAAAGCAACCCAAAAAACCGGAGGAAATTAAAAAAGGTTTTGTGCCGCCTCCTCCACCTAAGAAACCGCCGGCAAAAACTCCAGGCGGAGAAAAGTAAAGGCTTTGGGTATCTTAAAAGACCTTGCCTGAACTTGACAAATTTGGTCTTTTTCCTTAACCTGAAATAAAAGTGGTAATAACTGATTCTCGTCAAACCCACCGCCTATAAACCTTAAAGCATCATTTCTGGAGCATACTACATACTAAGTTTGTACAATCAATTCAGCTGCCTCTTCGTCTATAGCAGGGTGTAAGACAAAAAAGTGGCGCGATTAGGTAAAATAGGCTATCTCTATCTCTTGTTTGTTTTGGAAATTATATTAACAAGAAAGGAGATAGCCTTATGGATCACGTCACACGTAACGCAATGCAGCAGATCATCTCACAATTTAAGGATTGGGTCAAGTCTTTAGCGCAAGAATCTGCCGAACTATGCACGCCAGCGGATACGGCCGCTTTCGAAAGGCGGTTTCGCGATAAAGGATTGCAAATGATTGGTTCGATTTTCGAAAGCCTTTTGCAGAATGCCCTGAATCACCAGGAAGAGAATCGCACTTGTCCAAAGTGTGGACGCAGACGTCGTCACAAGGGACGCCGGCAGCGAGGCCTTCTCAGCAGTGTTGGGGCGATTCGTCTTCACGGGACATATTGGTATTGTCCTGATTGTGGCGGTCAACATGTCGTAGATAGTCTCGCCCCGGAATCAAGCAGTCGACCAATGCAACAATTGTTGTGCCTATTAGGTACGAGTATGGCCAGCTTTGCTAAAGCGTCTTTCATCGGTAAGAAACTGCTGGGAATTCGCGTTAGCGATGCGACCATTCGTAGGTTATGTTACGAACAAGGGCGAGAAGTACCGATTAGTCCGGTCCCAATGGAAACCGAAACGGATCTGCTTGGCAGTTGTGACGGCACTATGGTCAACACACGTCAGAGCGGCTGGAAGGAGTTGAAAGCGTATCAGTTCCGTCACGGTACAAACAAGCATGGACGTGCATACCTGGAACCATCCAGCAGATTTGTCCCTCGGCTACGCCAGGCCGCCATAGCGATCCGGGCCGGTGAAGCTAAACGTATATTCTGGGTTTCGGATGCCGCAGAGTGGATTGACAAGGGTGTGCAGGAACAGTTGCCCATGGCCATCCGCATTATCGATATCTGGCACGCTTGGGAACACATTCATGAGGCTTCGAGAGGGATATATCCTGATAATGAAGACAAGGCTCACCAATGGGCTCAACGTTATTGTGAAGTTCTTGAGGATTCTGGCGGAGAAGTATTATGGGATCGGTTACAGTATGCCCGCTATGCAGAACAAGATCGTCAGAAGGCTGTTGAAGAACTGCGGAGATACTTACACAAAAATGCAGACCGCTTGGCGTATCCCGGGTACAAAAGCAAAGGTTATCCGATTTCCAGTGGTACGATGGAGAGCTTCTGCAAACAGCTTGGCCAGCGTATGAAAGGCCCTGGGATGCGGTGGAATATCAACAACGTAACTGTAATGGCTACTCTTGTCAGTCTCTGGGCAAACGACGAATGGGACCGTCACTGGAAAACCGTCGCCTAAACCGCCACAATCCTGTCGGGCACCCCTATAGCATAAGCGGCTATTATATCCTTGCTTACAACCAAAGAGCGTGTATTATTTATAGTTTGCCAAATAAAACGGCACAGATTATAATTTTGGCAAGAATTCAAAAGGTCGACGATTAAAAAAAATTGGCGGATGTAATTAACGGCATATTTTGGGAAGACGGATATCTCGTCAGACCCATTGATGTCTTTCCAACCTGTGGAAGCGTTGTTACCTCTGCCTCTAAGAACATGAGGAATGTAAAGATGAAAAAATTATGGATCGGAATTGGTATCCTTGTGATTGTGGCTTTAGCTACCGTGGCTATTGTTGTTCAGACAAAGAAGGTGCCGGAGCCAGAGGTGATAAAGATTGGGGCGATATTGCCATTGACAGGACCAGCGGGTTACATTGGTGAATCTCTCAAGAAAGGTATGGAATTAGCTTTAGATGAAATAAACAATGCAATAGAAAAAGAACTCAAAATAGAAATTATATTTGAAGATAGCATGGGAGATCCAAAGGCTGGAGTATCCGCATGGAAAAAGCTAAGTAGAGATAATGAAATTAAAGTATGTGTGGCTTCACTAAGCTCTGTTGTAAACCCTATTATACCTTTGGCTGACAAGGATAAAATTCCTTTGATTGCGACTGTTGTATCCAGTAAAGGAATTGCTGAAAAAAGCCCTTGGGTCTTTCGTTTTTTTACAAAAGCCGAAGATGATGCTAAACTTATAGCAGAGTATGCGTATAAAACACTTGGGATGAGAAAAGTAGCAATTATTCACGTGCAGGATGAATTTGGTGTAAGTTACGCTGAAGTATTCAAACAGGTATTTGAAAACACAGGAGGACATGTTGTTATTGCTGAAAATTTCTCTTCTGGTGAAACCGATTTTCGAACCATTCTTTCGAAGATAAAGCCTTTAGATATCGATGGTATTTACATTCTATCCTACGCTAATAATATAGCATCAATTCCACGACAGATGAGAGAAATGGGAATTAGCGATACTATCCTTTCTTTGGGTACAATTGCCCAGAAATTCGTAATCGAACAAGCAGGAGGTTCAGTTGAAGATGCATACTATACAACCACAGCATTCAACACCTTCAAACCAAAAACTGATGAGATGAAAAGATTTGTGAAAGGTTTTCAGCAAAGATATGGCTCTTACCCCGAGTACTTTGAGGTATTCGGGTATGATATAGTAAATTTGATAAACGAGGCCATCAGAAAAAGTGGAGGGAACAGGAGCGAAATTCAAAGAGGGATACTCTCAATCCAAGATTTAAAAGGAGTTGCAGGAAACATAGTAGTCTCTAAAAATGGTGAAATTAATTTTCCTATAGTTATTAGAAAAATAGTAAATGGGCAGCCTTCGTTGCCCCTTCTAAACTATATATCCAAATAAATAACGAAGGATATAAATATGAAGAAAGGCAAAAAAACTTCTAAAATATACCCAAATACAAGATTGCGATTCTCAGCCTTTAGCAAGGAGTTAGAGAGTCTTATTAAGAGAGATAAATCTCAAAAACCTGTGATTGCAATGGAGTCATCATCTTGTGCGATGGTTAAACCGAGCATAAACAAGAAGTAAATATAAATGAAGAGAACAAGAGGAGTACTCAATAGTGCTTGTTATACATTAAGACCGGATTGTAAGATAATCCGTGATGCGGATGGTTTATTTAGAGTTTTTGTAAACAATAATCAAGAAATAATAGAAACTGATGGAAAGAATGCAAATCTTCTAGAAAAAATATTACCAGTTCTTGATGGGACACACTCCCTTGGTGGGATACTTAAGAAATTTGGTAGAAGCGATTCTGTTAAAAAAAGCATTAAAAAACTCATTATGACTTTGTTTAGGTGGGGTTTAATAGCCGAGGTAAATCCGTGTGATGATTTATCGAGACTCTCGCAACTGCGATATTTCTCGTCTTTTTCCTCTTACCCTATGAGACTACAAGAAAAACTAAGCAGAATTCAAGTAGGAATTGTCGGTGGTGAACACATTATTCATTCTATTGTTTACTCACTTTCTCTCGCGGGCATTGGCAATTTTAGATTGCTTGGTCTTAATACTGTAAAATATTATAAAGATAAAACTTCCTTTGATCCGTCTCCAAACAGTTATGAGATAAAAAGAGATAAACGTGTCTTAAGTAAAAATGCATCTAATAATCTATTTTCAGGAATAAAGGCAACATATGATTCCCGTCCCATCGAAAAGGTTTGTAGTGACTTAGATGCTTTAAATCGAATAGATGTGGTACTTGTTCTTTCTCCACTTCTGGATAAAGATTATCTCACCAAAATCAATGATTTATGCCTAAAAACAGATACAAAGTTGCTCTCAGGGATATTGAAATCTTCTAGGGCGTACATTGGTCCTTTTGTAATTCCATTTCAATCATCGTGTGTGTCGTGCATGATAAGTCGTCTTGGTGAAAGTTCCCAAAATAGCAATAACGTAGTCTCACCTCAATATTTTTCATCCCATTACCTTTCTGAATTATTTGAAGATGGAGATTTTGAGGCAAATCTTATTCCATTTATTCTTAGCTATGCGCATCTGCTATCGGGGTATTTATGTTTGCATATTTTAGGATTGTCTCGTGTACTTATCAACCACCAGATCGTGCTTGATTATAAAGACGGATTTATTCAACAAAACTTTATACTGAAATCACCGCGATGTCCTTCCTGCGGTAAACAAAATCATACTAAATAGTAGTGAACAAAATGGTTAATACAGAAGTCCTTATTCATAAATTAGTAAGCCCATATAACATCGTAAGAGAAGTTAATAAGGGATATGTAAAACCCTATAGCCTGCCTATTAATGTATATTCTGCCGACGTTGGAGTTGTGCGAAATGAATTGAGTAATTCGCCTGTGTCGTGGTGTACAGGAGCAGGATTCTCCAGAAGCGACGCTTTAATAGCGGCGTTGGGTGAAGCTGTTGAGAGATATAGCTGGCTTACTCCTCCAATAGAAAGGGCCATTATTTCAGCACAGAGTAAACTGTCCTGTAATTTTATTCCAATAAACAAAGCCAACTTGATATTTCGAAAAGACCTCACATCTAAACAAATTCTTGAGAAATTCTCTGATATTGAGATCGTGTGGATGATAGCCAAAAGCCTTGCAGATTCCAGAGAGTTTTTGTTCCCTACGATAGACATATTTCAAAAGATGTTACCCCTAGAGATAACAGATTGGGTTGTTCTAACAACCAACGGAATAGCCGCTGATACAATCTTTGAGAGAGCCTGTCTCTCTGCAGTGTATGAAATAATAGAAAGAGATGCTTCAATGCAATTCTGGTATAAAAAAGAACTACCAAGGAGAGTTATTCTGTTAAATACCCAAAATGATGGATTGATACAACTTCAAAAAAGGGCAAAATTACTGGGTTTAGAAATTAGCATTTTTGATATTACCAATGATATTGGCATACCCTCCACATTTGCATTTATTTACCATAATAAGAAAGGTTATGAACGTATAGCCTGCGGTTCGGCTTGCAGATTGGGAGTTTATGATGCTGCTGTGAAAGCATTGACAGAAGCATCTGCTATGTGGAATTCACTTGATGATTTGAGAAAATATAAACCGCGTTTATTAAGAAATGAGGTCTTAAAAGAATTCCCCAATATTAAAGCCTTTGATGACCATGTTTTGTTGTATACCCATACCTGGGCTAAAGAAGGATACACATTTTTACTGAACGGTGAAGGAAAATTGAGACGCGATATGGTAAAGGAAAATAATCAAGGCTCCCTTTCAATTAAGGACAAACTGAAATTGGTGGTAAACCGGTTAAAGAAGAAGGGATACGATACACTTATTTTAGATATAACACCAGAAGACGTAAAAGAGTTGGGATTCCATGTGGTCAGAGCCGTTGTGCCTGGATTGGTTCCTCTTTTTGTCGGAAAGTATGTGAATTTTTTTTCAGAGCGTCTGCCACAGAATGCAATATTGAATCAATGGACTCATCCTTTCCCATAAAGGACGTATCTATGAAAAAAAAGACCAAAAAAATACTAAGCCAACCTGAAAGCCCTTTGCCATTGCCCTCATCTAGTTTGGCTGAAATTTTTCATGAAAACACTAAAATTAGAAAATTTGATATTGAGTTTTTTGAATCTAGAGATGATTACGTAAAACAACTTCTAATGAATCAATATCTTCACTTTCTCTCGTGGCGTACACAACTCTCTAACACTCAAAGAAATACTGGAAATTTGACAGTATATACGTTGCCAAGAAAAAAAGAACTTAAAAAAGAAACATTAAATTTATTAAAGATAATCAAAAAACGAAGAAGTATCCGTGAATTTTCTGGAGAGAATATAACCCTTCCCCAGCTTTCGGTCCTTCTACAAGCATATGCAGCAATGCCCAAGAAGAATGACAAATTAGGATTAAAATTAAGAAATACTCCTTCTGCAGGGGCCTTATATCCCATCGAAATTTATATGACAATCATGAGGGACATAAATTCTAAACTATCTGCAGGTATCTATAGTTATAATCCTCTTAACCACAGTTTGATTCAACTGGCCTCAAGTTCAGGATCGGAAAAAATAAATGAGTTTTTAGCGCCACAAGCTGAGACTAATTTCCAAAAAAGTGCTGTAATCTTTTATATAGTGGGAAGTTTGAAGAGATGCTCCTGGAAATACGGAAATCGAGCGTATTCCTATATGCTTATAGAAGCAGGCCACTTGGCACAGAACATTTTGTTACTTGGCACAACTATGAATTTATCAGCCTGCCCTGTTGTTGGATTTATTTGCGACGAGGTAAGTAATTATCTCGGAATCTCTGAGCCTGAAGAAATGGTCTTATATATTCTTGTAGTGGGCAAAGGAGCTAAAAGTGGCAACTAATGATCCGAACGTTCTGTTGAAATTCCTTGAAAAAGAAGAAACAGAAGAGAAACTCGAAAGAATATATGACGATTTAGTAAAATCTATCCGCAAAATATTTGATCTCCTATTTAGCTCATCTATAACCACTATTCAGGACTGGTTCTTGCATATTATTGAAACTCCAGAATGCGCAAACGCCCTTGGTATGCCATTAGGGAGTGATTTCTCAGGGCAAGTTCGCTCAGTCCTCGCATCAGAGAGTGGTTTTACTTATACATTACGCCAGCTTATTTTTGTTCGTTTATATGAAACATTCCTTATAACACACTGGCTATTTAAAAATCCACTCTGCCCGAAGTGGTTATTTGAATACAAGGATAATATTGAAGACGCTATGAAGTGGATGAGGAAAGAATACATTGAATACGACAAGGTCGTCGAAGAAGTTGAAAAGAATGGTAAGAATAAGATTGATTATAACCACAAAGGAATCGAAAACGCATTTGAGTATCAGGATTGGGGGAAATTTCATTACACCTTCACCCCTTATCCACAGTGGCTTATTCCATTGTTGCGATATTTAAACTATCCTCATGCATTTGGGAAAGATTCAATTGCATTAAAGGGGCCTGAAAGAAAAAATGCTTTCAAAAAATTTGTGAGTCTGTTGAATAAGCAGAGTGAAGAATGGATAGAGACCTTGGATCTATCCGTTTTATTGTGGTGTATAGATACACTTGCTTTGAATTATAAAGAAAATAAAACAGCTGTTTCGAATTATAAAGAATTATTCAGGAAATTATTAATTTCAATCCTCAAGAAAAGGCATCCCCTGTCCGACGATACATATCGAATAGAAGAAACGAAACTAAAGGGAGTAACGGTGCTGGAGGTTTTTAAAGGAATAGACCGCTCCTTATTCTTTTCAGCAGGTTGGGCATTCGAGCTGTATTTGCTGGAAAGAATAGCCAAAGATGATAACCCGATAAAAAACAAAACGAATTATTTTTACAGAATTACAAAAAAAGCAATAGATCACTTACTTAACAATCCTAGTTCATCACACATATATTTGCTTTGTCTTAGACTCTGGTTTCTCCTCGAATGCTGGTATAACAAATCTATCTTAGCAGCAGAATTTTTGAGCAAAAACGAGTCTAAGGAAATAGATTTACTTAACTCAAGAAAAAAAATGCTAACTAAAAAACAGAAGGACAATGGCTTGATAAAGTACTACTACCAAATAGCTGATAGATTCTACTGCCCCAGTTTTTTCGACCGTTTTTTCTTTAAAGAAAACAAAAACGAAAAGCATGATCTTATTTATTTCCTAGAAGATAAGGTTAGAAGCAAGATAAAGAATAGTTCCAAACTACCAGGTACGATATATTCTATCTTTATATTAGGTGGCGCTGGCGCGGGCAAAACTTCCTTTTTAAAGAAATGCTTACCGGTGTTATTAGAGGAAAGGTTCGGTATTAAATGTAGTTATTTAAGAATAACACCCCTGGAAATTCAAGTTAAAAAAACAAAAATTTTTGAGGCTATACAAGATAAAATTCCAAAAAATGGGAAGTCTTTACTAATTCTGTTTATAGACGAAATACATATACCTTGTTCTCCATCACCGTTTGCTGTAATGTTAGACTCACTCCAGGAATACCGTTTTATGGGGAATTTTCTTGGAAATGAATGCGACAAAAAAGGGAACTTAAAGCCTTGGAATATCCTTTATTTTTTTGCAAGCAGTGCATATTCAAGCAGGGATGAATTTGAATCAATTGCAAGAAATAAAGGTGACGTCGCAATGAGTGATTTTGCAACAAGAGTGAAATATTGGATTAAACTTCCAGAGTTGTGGCAGATTCCGATGCAGAAGTTTGTCATTTCATATAAAAGAACTAAAAATAAAAAGCTTTCTGCAGCAATCACAATTAGTGGTGACGTAAAGAGCACTCGCGAACTTGAGCAACTATTGGATTCAAATGTGACTCAAAAAGATAGAAATAAATATATAGCAAAAATCTCGAAAGAGCAATTAAGAGGAAACATTGGCCAATTGCTTAATGGATAATTGTAATGCCCCAATTATTACTTAATAGTTTCATCGCAGGCAGTATTTATGCCCTTATTGCAATAGGCTTTACTGTGATTTACCGCACAGTGAAGTTTTTTCACTTTGCCCATGGTGTGGTTTATGCTGCTGGGGCTTATTTTGGGTACACCCTTATAATATCAGCTGGGCTGAACCCTATTTTTTCTTTTTTTTTAGCCTCGGTTCTGGCAGGCGTTATTGGAGTAGGCATTGACAGACTTGTTTATTATCCACTTCGCAGACAAAAAGCTTCTAATTTAGTATTTCTCATTGCCTCA
>Ga0307433_1000021_pt1 | contig 146743 bp, 138 predicted proteins | sample SalMarWE160210MG_FD_202166 | JGI IMG/M metagenome (GOLD analysis project Ga0307433, IMG submission 202166) | Salt marsh sediment microbial communities from the Plum Island Ecosystem LTER, Massachusetts, United States - WE1603-210 | ecosystem: Environmental > Aquatic > Marine > Intertidal zone...
CAAGGGCCACACCGAGACTGCAGAGATGTTAATTGATAATGGTGCAGATGTTAATGAAAAAAGGAATGATGGCTGGACAGCTTTGATGTTTGCAGCAGCTAATGGCTACACCGAGATTGCAGAGATGTTAATTGATAATGGTGCGGATGTTAATGCAAAAGACAATGGTGGCTATACAGCTTTGATGCGTGCGGCAGGCAATGGCCAAACCGAGATTGTAGAGATGTTAATAAGTAATGGCGCGGATGTTAATGCAAAAGACAATGATGGCAGAACAGCTTTAATGCTTGCGGAAGAATTTGGAGAAACCGAGATTGTAAATTTACTTAGAGAAAAAGGTGGCCAAGAATAGAAATTGGAGAAGCTAGCTGTACTATTGTTTAATACCTGCTTATAGGCTGTTCCTCTGACTGCTATGCACCTTTTACCAATGTGATGAGCCTACTCCCAGAGTCCTCTGGAGGGTGTAAGCTCTAATACCGATACACAAAATCAAGCTACAACCTTCATCTATCGATGAAAAGATCATGTAGTACTCAAAGTGGCTCTGCTCCTGTAATCTAAGCAAGTAATATTTCCCAAAATCCGTTGCTTTTTATAGTGATTTTTTATCTTTAGACTTTTCTAATTAAAGCTTTATCTCTTCCAGGATCCGTTACCTGCTTTGGAGACAAAATCCGTTACTTATTATAATTTCAATATTATCTAGGTAAGGTTAAGTAGCTTTAGCAGTACCGGGGTAATATTTTAAAAGCTCTTGTTCTTTATCTGTTACTCTAAAATTATTATTCTCAACTAGCTCCCTGGCAAAATCAAAAACATCATCAGTTACAGCTGGATTATCCATAAGCAGCTTTATAAGCTTATCAATTCTGTATTCTAAAAAATATTCTGGAGGGATTTCCAATCCTGAAGCAATTTTTTTAATGGTCTCTGTAGGAGGATGTTTTTTTCTTTTCTTAAGTACACAAAAATAACTGAAGCTGAAATTGGTTCTAGCTGCTAATTTTCTATGTATTATATCTTTTTTGTCCATAATTTCTTTTAAGGCTTTAGGAAAAGGTTTATTAGAATATTTCATTTTTAATTTGCTTAATTTTATATTTGTAGTTGTTAATTATTGTATTTATATTATATATAATATTACAGTATAGTTTATCACTATAACATTTTTAAAAGATGTCGCAAAAGAGTAAAGTTAACAATTTTGTTAACTTAATCATAAGCTACTGCTGCACTTATATATAAGTACTTCAGTAAAAATTGCAGGTTATAAGCGGCTATTTTCAGTTTTTATCATATCTAATGTACAAATTAATTTAAAAATTATAGGCTGTTAAATTCAGAAGAAGAGCTAATATTTTGAGGGTTTAATTGTTGTAAAAGCAACATTATGTTATTATTTAATATCTTTTATATAAATGATATTAATAAAATGTGGAAATAGAATATTTAATAAAAAGAGCTAGTAACAAGTATTTCAAATGGTTAAGGATACTAATAAAATAATTAGAGTTTACGAAGAAGAAAGGAGTAGTGATGAAATATTTTTTGATGTTTATGAATTAATTTTAGCGAAATTAGATAGTGAATCATTGGTAAAAGAAACTTAATTTTATATAATACAGTAAAATATCATTTTAAAATTATTAGCGATGAATAAAGAAGAAAAAGTAGCTTGTTATGTTAGAGTATCAAGCAATAAACAGGCAAAAGACGATAAGTATAGTATACCTGAGCAAATCAACATTTTAGAAAATATATGTAAGAGAAATAATTGGGATTATGATCTTTACAAGGATCTTGGAATTTCTGGTGAAACCATTAAAGAAAGACCTCAATTAAAGGAGCTGCTGAAGGGATGCAGTAATGGTATATACAGTAGAATACTTGTAGTTGACCAGGATAGATTATCAAGAAATATAAAAGATCTTCAGGTATTAAAAGAGGTATTTAAATACAATAATGTTAAATTAATGCTTCAAAATACAGTATTAGATTTAAATAATAAAGATGATGACTTTATGTCTGATATACAGGGCATTTTTAGCAAAAGGGAACTAAAAGTTATTGCTGAGCGGTCAGCCAGGGGAAGATATCAGAAAGCAAAACAGGGTAAGTTTCCATCTGGAGGCAATAGCCTGCCTTATGGATATAAATTGGATAAAGAAGATAGATTGGTTATAGATGAAGAAGAAGCTAGAGTGGTAAGGCGTATTTTTGATTTAATTGCAAATCATGGCTGGTCCAGTTACAGGGTACCGGATGATCTAAATGCTTTGGGAATTCCTACAAGGCTTAAAAAACTTAAAAGGGTTTTGAGATCTAAAAAATATAATAGAATATATGAAAATAAATGGACAAGAAACAATGTAAGAAGTATTGTTTCAAATAATCTTTACTATAAGGATGAGTATATCTATGCGCAAAATAGTAAGTTTGATTTTGTAAAACCGGTTAGCATTAAAAAAGAACCAATAATCTCTAAAAGGATATTTCTGAAAGCAAAAAAGCAATTAACGGCTAATAGGAGTGATTATAATGACAGAGTAAAAACAATGTATATTTTAACTGGTAGATTATTCTGTCATAAATGCAAATATCCTTATTGTGGAGGCAAATATTCTACAAGAAAAGGTATTGTATTTTACTATGGCGATTTAGGTAAAAAGAAAGAAGTAACTAGCAGTCCGTGTAGTAGTGCAGCAGTTAGAAAGGAACTGATAGAGGATATAATTAAAAATGATATAAAATATTTTCTTTTGAATCCTGATAATATCAAGAAATATATATTAAATAAAAGTAAAAAAAGTCTAAATAATGACTTTAAGGCTATTGAATTTGAAAATAAAAAGGATAAAATCAACAAAGATATTGATAGACTCTTGGAGTTATATTTAAATGAAGACATCCCTAAATCAATTAGAAAAAATAGCATTGCAGATAAATTAAAGGAAAAAGAAGAAGAACTAAAAATAATTGATAATGTAATATTTGAATTAAAAAATAAAGAAAAATTAGAGAAATTAAGAGAGAGAAGAATTAATAGTTTAAAGGATCTTTTAAAAAGTTTAAAATTAGGTATAAGCAAATTAGATGATATTGATTGGAAGAGAATAATATCAAAATTTATAGATAGAATAGAAATAAATTCTGAGGGTAAGATGACTAAAACTACTAAGCTGGATGTTTATATACATTATAATTTCAGTAGCTTAGCAGCAGAAAATATTGGGGAAATTACCCCGCGCTGGGCGAATGGCGGAATTGGTAGACGCGCTAGGTTCAGGACTTAGTGTTCGTAAGAACATGGGGGTTCAAGTCCCCCTTCGCCCACCAGTAAATCTAATAAAAATTGTTTAGTTCGCATTAAATTTAAATCATTGGAAACATGCCACACGCGCATGTTTCCAGGGACTTGAAAGGACGGACTGAGTGTAAACGAGGGAGTCCGCGGCTCTGCAGCGAGCGGAGCGAGACGAAAGACCAAGTCCCCCTTCGCCCACCAGTAAATTGGTCCTTTATCTGACCTGCTTTTTAAAGTCTAATAAATTTAATCCTTAATACTTAAAGTGTAAAAAATTAACTTGATTTTATTAGATAATTTTTATAGAGTTGTAATATTTTTTAAAAGTTGTATAAAAATTATATTGGTGACAATTATATCAACAATTAATTATAAACTTTTTTCATATTGAAGAGCTTATATTTCAGAGGTTAAATATGAGGAAAAATGGTCTCTATGTCTTATTAGCAATATCGGTTATATTGCTTGTAGCCTTTTTAGTTATAGCATTTGTTTTTGGTACCTCTATATCATCCAATCAGTGCAGTATATGAGCACCCGGGGAAAAGGAAGAAGTAGAGGAAGTAGCAGGAGATAAAAGAGAAAAAGTAGAAAAGAAAGCGGTAGAAGGAAAAATATTGGGATGGACAGATAGATGGCAGGGAGTATAGGGCTGAAGATATTAAATTAATTATTGATTTTGCAGATTAAACTAATTGTTAGCTGCTTAAAGTTCTGATTTGGAAATCGCTAACTTTGTGTTAATATAATAAACCAGCTATTTACAATTATAAAAAACGCACCTTATTTCAATTAGATACAGTAATATCTTTTTCTGATATATAAGTGGGGATGTAGTTCAGTGGGAGAACGCTTGTCTGGCAGACAAGAGGTCGGCGGTTCAACTCCGCTCATCTCCACCATTTTCTCTTTAAAATCTATTAATTGTCTTTTTTTGCATTTTATCTGGACGGCAGGTAAAATTTATCAGTGCAGGAACTTAACTTTTTTATTTAATTGTTTGTTTTTATAAATATCCTTTTAATATTTTTTGGTATAATTATTCTCATGATATTATTTGTTTGAAGTTATATACTAGATTTACTCATGTTAAAATTAAAATTTTTTAAAGTAAATTGAAAGGAGCAAAGTGGATACAATTAAACTAAAACCGGAAAGAGAGTTAAAGACTCTATGGATCATAACCTGGGTGTTTACGCTGGTACTGGGTATACTTTTTTTGCTTTTTTTTATTTTTTCTATTGATTTGTGGATAATCGGGATTTCAGTTCTTGGCTGGATTGTAGTTATGATACCTGTAATAATATGGATCCCGGCTGCTTTCAGGGCCCTGGAATATTATATTGATGAAGAAGGTGTAAAAATGAAGGGTGGAGTGGTATGGAAGAAATTTGTTACGGTACCCTATCCCAAAATAACTAATGTAGATGTTACACAGGGACCAATGCAAAGATACTATAATATAGGGACAATTCATGTTCAAACTGCAGGTGCAGGCGGACAACAGGGACAAAAGGCCGAGCTCAAAATGAATGGTATAAGGGAGCTTGAAAAAATCAGGGATATTGTAGTGGGAAAAGTAAAAGATTCAACCTATACTTTGAGCAATGCAGGCATAGGAGAAGGGAAGACTCAGCCGGATACTATAGATAAAACATCTATTTTTGGGGATATTCTAAAGGAACTGAAGCAAATAAGGACGCTAATCGAAAAAAGGTAGGATAGATTAAGGATATTGAGGGGAATGATATGAAAAGTTACAGAAAAGAATTGTGGTTTAATACAGTAAAAAGAAGGGAATTTATAAATATTACAGGCGAGGTAGAGGATTCCCTGGAAAAAAGCGGAATCAAGGAAGGACTGGTTCTCTGTAATGCAATGCATATTACAGCCAGTATTTTTATAAATGACGATGAAAGCGGGCTTCATCAGGACTTTGAGAATCTGCTTCAAAAAATTGCACCAGAGAAACCATATGACCAGTATATGCATAACCGTTTTGAGAATAATGCTGACGCACATTTAAAGAGGACTATAATGGGCAGAGAGGTAGTAGTAGCGGTAACAGGTGGTAAACTGGACCTTGGACCATGGGAACAGATATTCTATGGTGAATTTGATGGAAAAAGGAAAAAGAGGGTACTGATTAAAATAATTGGAGAATAACTGACAATTTTATTAAAAGAATTTTTTGGTTGATTAATATAAATAAAAGTAGCTTAAGGAGATTAAAATTAAGTTAGGAATAATAGGTCTTCCAAATGTTGGTAAAAGCACACTTTTTAATGCAATAACGGCTTCAGGGGCAGTAGTCTCAAATTACCCATTCTGTACTGTAGAACCCAATATTGCCATCGTTCCTATTCCTGATAAGAGATTGGAGGAACTAGCAAGGATAGTAAAGCCGGAAAAAGTTATTCCTGCTACTATTGAATTTGTAGATATAGCAGGCCTGGTAGAGGGGGCAAGTAAAGGTGAAGGTCTGGGGAACAAATTTCTCTCACACATAAGGGAAGTGGATGCTATTATTCATGTTGTCAGGTGTTTTAGTGACCAGGATATTTCACATACCTATTCTGATATAAATCCATTGAGAGATGCCGAGGTAGTTAATCTTGAGCTAGTTCTTTCGGACCTTGAAAAGATTGAGAAGAGGATTGAAAAGGTAAAAAAACTTGAGAAAAGTGGGGAGAAGAAATATATAAAAGAGTATGAACTGCTAAACAGGGCAAGGGAAGAGCTCATGAAGGGGATTTCGATAAAGAATATAAAATTAAATGAGGAAGAAAAAGCAGTTCTGGGTGAGCTTTTCCTGATTTCAGGCAAACCGGTTATATATGCTGCAAATGTTAATGAAAATGATCTGGGTAAAAAAATAGAGGATATGCCAGGGGTTGGTGAACTTTACCAGTATGCTTCAGGGGTGGCTTCAGAGGTAATTTTAGTGAGCGCTAAAATTGAAGAAGAGTTAATGGAGCTTGAGTCTAATGAAAGAGAATTATTTATGGAGGAGCTTGGCATAACTAAATCAGGTATGGAAAGGTTGATAAAATCCTCGTATAAATTATTGGGGCTTATAAGTTTTCTGACAATAAAGCTCCCGGAGGTGAGAGCGTGGACTGTGAAGCAGGGGACAAGAGCGCCTGAAGCTGCAGGGAAGATTCATACTGATTTTCAAAAGGGGTTCATATGCGTTGAAGTAATAGATTACGAAACTCTTATAGATATAGGTTCATATACGGAAGCGAAAGAAAAGGGGCTGGTCCGCCGAGAAGGAAAAGAATACGTAATGAAGGACGGGGATATAGCCCTTTTTAAGTTCAGTGTATAAATTGAGTTTTGCAAAATTCATTTGTATAATGACTTTTATAACACGAATTAATCTTTGCCAGTGTTGGAGAATCTTTATTTCCATAGGTCAGAAAGGATAATTTTTGGAGAGAAGGGGCAGGAAAGAATCAATAATAACATTAGTAATAATGTTTATAATTGCCATGGTAATTATAAGCTGGCTTTCTGGTTTATGGAGCTGCGAGACCGGAAGGAAGGAATTAACTGAAAAGGAGCGGTTAACCATATCGGATTATATTAATTCCATATCAGTTCTTGTCCAGCAATCTAATAAAATTTCCTATAAATTTTTTAATTTACTGGATAAAGCAAAAGAAATGAACCGTGAAGACCTGAATACTGAACTACTTGCAATAATCGAAGAGAGCGAGGTAGTTCTGGACAATAGCAAGGAATTAGTTCCCCCGGAATTTTTTGAGATTGCCCACGGATATCTGGAATTAGTTTTTGAAACCAGAAATAGGGCTTACGAGGATTTCAGACCTGCATTATTTAATGCACTGCAGGACCTGGACCTGGAGATATCTACCACCCAGATAACAAAAACCTTTTTATACATGTACATGAGTGATGAAATATATCTGTATTTCCAGGATAAATTAAAAGAGTCGGGGGAAGAATTTGGAATAAGCAATCTTACTGTGATAGATTCGATTGTACTAAAGGAAAAAAACCTTACGAATACCCAGAGTGTAACGAGTTTCATTTCTGAGATAAAGTCAGTGTCCGAGCTTCAGGAGAGAAGAGGCGTAGCAGTTATTGATGATACAATAAAGTTTAACCCTGAAGTAATTAATGAGCAGGGAGACTACTGGATATTGGATAGCGGGTCTGAAATTAGCGTTAGTATTAATATACAGAACCAGGGTAATGTAGCAGAAAATGATGTGGATGTGGTTATGGAATATATGACCGAAGATAATATCGTTGATGAAAAAACATACACTATAAAAACAATTGAACCTTCACAGGATAAAACTGTCACGATATCAGGGTTTACTGCTTATCCTGGCAGGAAATGTGAACTGGAAATAACTGTGGGACCTGTGACCGATGAAGTCTTTTTGGGTAATAATTCTGCTACTTTTAAGTTTATGATGGATTAAGGCAATACTCAAGGTATTTTTCATATCAGTAATTTGGATAAAAAGGTTTTTTATATCAGAATTATCGGTTATAATATTATATCAAATTTATCAATTTTCAAAATTTAAGTTTTTTTGTTTATGGATGATAAAAAACATAAATCTTTCACTTTGGTGATATTATCGGATGCTAAATCAAGAATAAGAAAGATAAAAATAACCCACAACTTATTAAGATTATTATTTATAGCATTGGTTATATTGATAGCTTCAGCAGTAATTCTGGTTTCAGACCTTTTTTTTATACGGCAGGAGCTAAGTGAGAAGGTGGCTGAGCTGGAGAGAGTGAAGTATAAGGTTAATTATAAAGAAGTTGAGCTGGCAAACCTTGAAAAGAAGACCAAAGACATAGAAACAAAAACAAAGATTCTGGAAAGTTATCTGGAAGAGGTAGAAGACCTTGACCGTATGGTGAGAAGCATAACAGGAAAAGGTGGATACGAGGGAGAAGTAGCGATTTACGAAACTGATTTAAGTTCAGACATCAAATTTGAAGAAGACCCCGATGAAATCTATTATTATGTTAGTGACCAGGAAGAGGGATTAGATAATATAGATGCTCTTCTGGATGACCTTCTGACCAAAGCTCCCGAATTATCAGAGATTCTTACTGAAGATAAGAAAAATATGGAAGACCATATATATCTTATGGAACATACCCCGAGTATGTGGCCAACCTGGGGAACTATTACATCACTTTTCGGAGAAAGAAGACGTGGTTATATACATAAAGGGCTTGATATTGCAAACAATACTGGTACCAGTATACAGTCGACTGCAAGCGGTACAGTAATTTTTGCTGGATGGCATGGAGGTTACGGTAGGAAAATTATAATTTATCATGGATTTGGTTATAATACAGTTTATGCGCATCTTAGCAAGATTTATGTTGAAGTTGGAGACACGGTAAAACAGGGGGATATTATAGGAACAATGGGAAATACCGGGCATAGCACAGGACCACACCTGCATTATGAAGTGCTGATAGATGGCATCCCCAACGACCCAATGGATTTCCTTCCGGAAGTAATGGACTAATTTACAAATTTTATTTTGTTTTATATCATTTTCAATCAATAAGTATTTATGGTTGATGAGTTTTTATCGTAAAAAGATTAGAAAAAGTATAGTAATAGAATATGAATATGGATGTAAAAAAGAAAATATCATACCTGGGTCCCCCGGGGACATTTACAGAGGAAGCTCTGGATAAGTTTATTAAGGACCCGGATAGAGTAGAAAAAATACCATTTACTACTGTTGTTGAGGTTATAAAAAGTGTGGACAGGGGAAATACTGATGAGGGTTTAGTGCCTATCGAAAATTCTATTGAGGGGTCAGTAAACATAACCCAGGATATCCTTGCCTTTGAAAGCGAAGCAAAGATAATAGGAGAAGTAGTTATTCCTGTTAAGCATAGTCTTATTGGAAATAAAAAGATTAAGCTAAAAAATATAAAAAAGATAATATCTCACCCCCATGCAACTGCACAATGCAGGAAATTTATATCGGCGAATCTAAAGGATGCTGAAGTAATAGCTGCAAATAGTACTGCTGAAGCTGTTAAAATCTTAAAAAGAGAAAATGATGACGTAGCTGCAATAGGAACAAAAACTGCAGCAAAAATTTATAAACTGGAAATAATAGAGAAAGATATTGAAGATAATAAAGATAATAAAACAAGGTTTGTTTTTATTGGAAACAGCATACAACCACAGACAGGAATTGATAGAACTTCAATAGTTTGTTTTCTTAAAGAGGACAGGCCAGGAAGCTTGTATAATATATTAAAGGAATTTGCAAAAAGGGATATAAACCTTACAAGATTAGAATCAAGACCGGCTAAAAAAAATCTGGGAGATTATGTATTTATGATAGATGTTGACGGGCATCTGCATGATGATAATGTTTTTGATGTAATTGAAGTTTTAAGAAGAAGTGTATACATTGTTAAAATCCTGGGATCTTATCCCAAATGGACTGAAAAGAAATAGAGGTAATACCAAAAACAGGGAAGAGGATTTATGATTGATATAGAGTTGTTTAGGAAAAACCCTCAGATTTTTAAATCAGAAATAAAAAAAAGAGGTCTGAAAATTAATACTGATAATGGCCTGAAACTGGACAAAAAGAAAAGAGAATTAATGGTTCAGATTGACCGTTTAAGGTATGAGAAGAATATAGCTTCAAAAATAATACCGGGGCTTGAAGATGAAGAAAAAAGTAAAAAAATCAATGAGGTCAAAAGGATAAATGAAAACCTGCAAAAGATGGGAAAAGAGCTAGCAGATATTGAAGAGAAATTTTTTAATCATTTCTCAGCCTATCCTAATATATCAGACGACAGCACACCTGTGGGGAAGGACGAAAGTGGCAATGTAATTAAATCTTATTATGGCACTAAGCCTGTGTTTGATTTCAAACCCAGAAACCATATTGAACTTGGAATAGACCTTGATATTCTTGATGAAGAAAGGGCAGCTAAAATATCCAGTTCAAGGTTTGTGTTTTTAAAAAATGAGGGGGTGCTGCTGGAATTTGCCCTGGTGCAGTATGTTTTAAATGTATTAATTAAAAAAGGTTTTTCACCTCTTATACCCCCGATTCTTGTAAAAGAGGAAGCTATGTATGGTACGGGGTTTTTCCCTGTAGAAAAAACCCAGTATTATAAAACTGAGCTGGATGACTTATTTCTGGTAGGGACTTCAGAAGTTCCGCTTTGTGCTTATCACAGTAAAGAGTTTTTGGATGCAGGAGCTCTTCCTTTAAAATATGCTGCTTTCTCTACCTGTTTTAGAAGAGAAGCCGGAAGTTACGGTAAAGATTTAGGCGGGCTTTTTAGAGTTCATCAATTTGATAAGATTGAAATGTTTATATTTGCCCGGCCAGATAATTCCTGGGAGGAATACGAAAAATTAAGGGATACCCTGGAAGAAATAATACAGGGATTGGGGCTTCATTACAGGATGGTAGATATGTGCACCGGAGATATTGGAACTCCCAATGCAAAAAAGTACGACCTTGAAGCATGGCTTCCCGGACAAAAAAAATACAGAGAATTAGCATCATGCAGTCATGATACTGATTTTCAGGCAAGAAGACTGAATATAAAATACAGGGATGGGAAGAAGAAAGAATTAGTTCATACCATGAACAGTACCGCCTGTGCTATAGGAAGAACATTAATAGCAATATGGGAAAATTACCAGGATAGTAATGGGAATATACAGGTCCCTGAAGTCCTCCTTCCTTATATGGGAGGGGTTAAAAAGATTTCCAAAAAATAATATGGCTGATTAATGTTATCCTTAGGTATTAATTCAATAGTGTTATTTAATAAATTTATTAAGTGGTAAATTTTTTATTGCTATATGCTATTTATGATATTTTTTTAAGTAAAAAGGAATTAAAATAGATAAACAGGATATGGAAAACCGCGTTAGCAAGGTTATTAACTGAACTGTAAAAAGTTTTTTTAAGCTGCAAATCGATATAAATGAATTCATTTATAAATACTTCTTTTATGCTATAATTTGTTTTTGTCCGGAGAGGTGGCAGAGTCTGGTTGAATGCGGCGGTCTTGAAAACCGTTGAAGGTTTACCTTCCGGGGGTTCAAATCCCTCCCTCTCCGCCATGGAGATACTATTGTTTGATTGGTGGGTTAAATCTAATTGTGTAAAATATGCCAAAAGTGCATATTTTACAGGATTTGAAAAATTAATAAGATTATAAAATAGAAAAATTTAACCTGTTATTTATAAGTCATTCTCCAATAAACTAAGGAAAATTTTAGCTACCTTGGGGTCAAACTGAACTCCACTATATTTTTTTATTTCTCTTATGATTTGTTTTTTTGTCATTTTCTTCCTGTATGGCTTATCCTTGGCCATGGCTTCATAAGAATTAATCAGGAATGAAATTCTGGAGAGTATAGGAATTTCTTCGCCTTTTATACCTCTTGGATAACCGCTACCATTAAACCATTCATAATGGGAAAGAATTGCTTCTGAAATGGGCTTGAGGGTATTTGACGATTCCGCTATACGATAACCAATCTCAGGAAGTTTTTTAATTATTTTCCATTCTTCCCTGGTAAGCCTGCCTGGTTTTGACATTATTTCATCTGCCAGTGCTAATTTTCCTATATTGTAAACATCCATGAGTAATTTTAACTCTTCAATCTTTTCATTGGTAAGATTAAGTCTTCTTCCAATAGACAGAGCGTATTTTCTTAATTTAATGCCCTGTTCTCCTGCTTTAGTGCCTTCTCTTCTCAAGTTCTCTTTAAGGGAGCTTATAATTATCTCATTTGTGGATTTGCTGTCAGCTATTTTATTTCTATACATTTTGTCTTCAGCTTCTTTCAATATTTTATCTATATCTTCTGAGGGTGTTTTTTTTGTTGCAAATCCGATTGAAATACTTAGAGGCATGTTACATGTACTTCTTTCCTTGCAAAGTCTTTTTATTCTTTTTAAAATATCTTTTGCATACTCACCTGCAGTTTTGGGCAGCATTATAATAAATTCATCTCCACCCCATCTTGAAACTATATCTTCTTCCCTGAAGCATTCTTTCAATATATCTGCTATCTTTTTTAAGAATATATCTCCTTTTAAGTGACCGTATGCATCATTTATTACTTTTAAGCCATTTACATCTCCCATTAACATGGTTAATGGGAGCTGCCTTTCCGTATTGAGCCTTTTTATCTCTTCCTCGAAGTATGCACGGTTATAAAGACCGGTAAGAGTATCATGGAATGATAGATATCTAATCTTCTCTTCTGAATTTTTCCTTTCTGTTATATCTCTTGTTATACCAAATACTCCTATTATATTATTGTTTTCGTCATACCATGGTATTTTAGAAGTAGATGCCCACCTGTCATCTTTGTCTTCGTAAGTTTCTTTTTCTTCCATGTTTATTATTGGATTACCTGTTTTCATTATAATTTGTTCGTCTTTAAATGCCTGTCTTGCATGCTCTTCACTGAAAATATCAAAATCAGTTTTTCCTATTGCCTCTTCAGGAGTATTTAATCCAAACTTTTCTGCAGTTGCCTTGTTAATTCTTACAAATTTGCTGTCCGAATCTTTAAAAAATATGCTTTCGGATATATTATCCATTAATGCATTAAAGAAACTTTTCTCTCTTCCAAGACGGGTCTCCTCTTCCTTTTTTCTTTTGGTTATATCTCTTGATACGCCCATGGTCCCCATGATATGCCCCTTACTGTCATACCAGGGTATCTTGCTGCTGCTCATCCAGTACTCTTTACCGTAATATACAACTTTTTCTACTTTATCAATTATGGGCTTGCCCTCCTTCATAACTTTATTTTCATCCAGGGAGTACTCGTTTGCCTTTTTCTTGGAGAAAAAAGCAGCATCGGTTTTGCCAATGAAATCCTTGGACTTTTTACCGAGGAAATCAGCCATGGTTTTATTCGTAATCATAAATCTGTTTTTTGTGTCTTTAATATATACATTATCGGGAATATTATTTATGAGTTTCTGAAAGAGATCAAGCTCTTCACTTCTATTAAAAAGTATATTTTTTACTTTTTTATCAATAGAATTATCTTCTTTCACACCTTTTTTTTCTTTTTTATTTGCCATTTAAATCTTCCACCTTAAATTTTGTATAATTTTACAAGTTTTTAAAGATTGTTTCAATTAATAAAATATTTAGTATTATAAATCATCTCGGATTCTTTTCATACATTCTTTTAAGAAAAAAAACTTTAAAGTTAAATAATAGATTAATAATCTGGATAAACAGAGGATTTATGTACAGGTTTTTATAAGAGCAAAATTGCTACATAATCCAGCCGAATAATTTAAGGATGGTTGTTAGAAAAAAAACTTTAGCTATTTTTCTTTATATCCAGGTTTTAACTCATATTTGCTTAGTTTATTAGAAAATTCCTGTATCCTGTTGTTTACTTTATAATTTATGGTGCCTTTCTGGAATTTGCCAGGAGCTGTTTTTTTACCGGCTTTTAATCCTGTGAGTATCTCAATACCATCATCAATGGTTTTTACTGCATATATATGAAATTTTCCTTTTTTTACTGAGTTTATTAATTCTTCTCTTAGCATTAAATTTTTTATATTACTTTCCGGGATTATAACTCCCTGCTTGCCATTTAAGCCTTTTTCTTTACATACATCATAAAATCCCTCTATTTTCTCGTTAACACCTCCGATTGACTGGATTTCACCTTTCTGATTAACTGAACCTGTTACTGCTATACCCTGATTGATGGATACCTCTGATAATGCTGATAGGATAGCATATAGTTCAGCGCTTGAGGCGCTGTCGCCTTCTACATTACCATAGCTTTGTTCAAAAACAATATGGGCAGATAAATTAAGGGGGCTGTTTGTTGTATGTTTTTCTGTTATATACCCGCTTAGTATCATAACTCCCTTTGTATGAATAGGACCTCCAAGCTTGGTTTCTCTTTCTATGTCAATAATTCCTGTTTTGCCGAGGCCAACTGATGCAGTTACCCTGGATGGCTTGCCAAAGGAAATATCACCAAGGTCTATGATTGAGAGTCCGTTAACCTGTCCAACCACGCCTCCCTCGATGTCTATAAGGATTGTTCCATCTTTTATCATGTCTTTTACTTTTTCCTGAATTAAATTTGAACGGTAATACTTTTCGTCAATTGCTTTCTTTATATGACAGGCATCAATATATTTATGGTTTTTCTGTTTTGAATAAAAATTAGCCTCAGTTATAATATCTGAAATATCTGAAAAATTGGTTGAAATTTTATTTTTATTTTCGGCGAGTCTTAGTCCATATTCGATTAATTTTGCTACTGCTGATGATTTGAGGTGATTAAGATTTTCTTTCTTGCAGAATGTACTTATAAATTTGATGAATTTTTTAATATTAGCATCATTTCTTTCCATAACTAAGTCGAAATCAGCTCTGACCTTGAATAATTTTTTAAAGTCGGGGTCAAGATTGTAAAGGACATTGTAATGGTATGGTAATCCAATAAGAATTACTTTAACATTCAGGGGGATAGGTTCAGGTTTCAGTCCTTTTGTTGATATTGAACCAAGACGCTCACTGGCTTCTTCTATTATTATTTTTTTGTCTTTTAAAGACATCTTTAAGCTATCCCAGGAAAAAATGTTTTTAAATAGCTCTTCTACGGGTATAACCAGAAAACCGTTGTTTGCTTTATGAAGGGAACCCCCTCTTATCATTGTAAAATCTGTGGACAGGACTCCAAACTGCGCTTCCTTTTCAATTCTTCCCAGAAGGTTCTGGTAAGTTGGATTTTGTTCGATTACAACCGGGGCACCTTTAAGCTTTGAGTTGTCTACTATTACATTGACTTCGTATTTTTTAAATGGCAATTCCTTCATCCATGGGAATAAAGTGGAAGCTGAAAGTTCTTTATGTTTATTTGAAATAAAATCATTCAGATTTCTTAAAATATCATCTTCTACATCCTTATTGTATTCTATTATTTCAGGTATATCCTTAAACTTCTCATTAAAATCATTTACAAACTTACCGATGGTATAATGGGCAACCTGATGGTTCAATTTTTTTATGTCTTCATCTATTCTTCTATCCAGGTCTCTTATATTATTCATTGTTTTATTTAAATCTTTATTTATTTTTGCTTTCTTTTTTTTGATTTCTTTTTTCTTTTTCTCTTTCAGGTTCATAAACTGTTTCTCGTCCAGCGGTTTTCCGTTGATAGCTGGCAGAATAAAAAGGCCTATCTGGGTAGATTTTATGATAAATCCCTGTTTTTCGGCTTTTTTGTTTAATTCAGAGAGAAGTTTATCTTTTTCTTTTTCAATACTTTCAGTGATAGCCTCCTTTTTTTCTGTATAGTCTTTGCTATCAAATGTTTTTGGAAGCAAACTTCTTATAGAATTGATAAAATTACTCATGTATTCTTTAAAAACATGCCCTTTGCCCGGGGGGAGTTTTATTGCTTTTGGTTCATAGGAATTTTTAAAGTTGTTTACATAACACCAGTCAGCAGGGGCTGGCTTTGTTTTTGCAAGCTCTTCAACAAAATTTTTTACGCCGGTCATTCTACCGGTCCCGGTATGGCCTGAGACATAGATATTAAAACCGTTATTTTCAATATTCAAGCCAAATTTTAGTGCTTTTACTGCTCTGTCCTGACCTATGATTGATTTTAATGGGGTAATCTTATCAGTACTTTCATGGTCAATCTTTTTTTCGTCAATTGTAAATTTTAACTTGTCTGGGGATAGTTCTGAAATCATTTTTGACTCCTGTTAAGATTCATTATGATTTTATTAAATTAATATAATAATAACAGATATCTTATAATAAGACTTTACCATATATTAAAATTTTATTTTATAATATACAAAAAGAGGTAAAAAAGATATACTTTTACAGGTTTTTTTAAGCTTCTTAGCAATTCGATAGTGTCAAAAAGTATAGTTTTAAATTGAAATTTTATATGTTTTATTTTAATAGTTAGGGGAAGAAAATGGCAAGAAAATATACGGAAAACACAAAATTATCAGAGGTGCTGAATTTGCCTGAGACAAAAAAAATTATTTCTAAGTATAGATTACCCTGCCTGGATTGTCCAATGGCAAGGTTTGAAGCAGGTATGTTAACTCTTGGCCAGGTCTCAAAAACTTACGGTATTAATTTAGCTGGATTACTTGAGGAGTTAAATAAAATTTCCTAAGGTTTCTGTGTCTTTAAAATTTTTAATTAATATATTTTATTTTGTTTGTATGGAAAAATATTATAACATGATAAATCCTTTATGCATTTTATGGTTTACTTTGTAATACTGTAATAGATGAATTATAAGTAATGCAAGCGCCTGTAGCTCAATTGGATAGAGCAGTGGACTACGAATCCGAAGGTTGGGGGTTCGAATCCCTCCAGGCGCGCCATTCTATAAATTTGAGGTTAAAATAAGCGTGTGTAATAGGATCTATTAAATAGTCTGGAATTTATACCGGGCAGTACTTTGGCTGTGTACATTGCTTGAGGTTTTTTAAGTTTTATGCAGGACCTTTAATGTCCTCAGTCTATTTAAGGCAGCAGCTACTTCAAATTTTCTTGGCATTGCGTAGCTTCCGGGGTGTTGCCCTTTAAAAAAACCTGAAATTATATCCATTCCGTTTTTTTCAATATCATTAAATATCATTTCTAAAATAGAAGTAATTGTTTTTTCTCCATCAATATATTTTTTGTTTAAGGCGTAAAGCAGCATATCTGATATGGCGTTAACCTGGCTTGGGTCAACAATCTGTTCCACAGCAGACATGTCAATATTAGTGATACCAAATATTATATTATTAAGTCCTTTTGATGTTACTTTCTTCTTTTTGCCCCTGAATGGATTAATGCTTGAGGGCAGGGGAATTCTTTGAGTTAAATTGCCAAGCGGGGAAGTGACTTCAGAAATTCTTATATCTTTCCTATTTTGAACTATTTTTTCTGCCTTTCCGGTAACAATAAAGGGGAGATAGCAATCCATCATAATTATATTATCTGCAACCTCAAAATAATCTCCAGAGCCTCCCATAACCATTATGGAAGAAGTTCCTAATTTTTTATAAATTTCTCTAACACGGTCAATGAAAGGGGTTATGGGCTCTTTATCTTTTGGAACAATTTTTTGCATTATTTCATCTCTTATCAGGAAGTTGGTAGCAGATGTATCTTCGTCTATAAGTAAAAGCCCGGACATGCATTCCAGGGCCTCTATTATATTTGCTGCCTGCGAAGTACTCCCGCTGGCATTGGCAGTTGAAAATTTTATTGTATCTTTGCCAAAAGGAAGATTTGAGATAAATGGTAAAATATTTACCTTCTGGATATTTCTTCCCTCTTCTGCTCTTATTTTTACCGCTGAGCTAATTGTTACTGCATACTCTCTGCCGTCACCGGGGATATGGTTATAAATACCACGTTCAATTGCCTTTAGAAGAGTAGTCTTTCCATGAAAACCACCGCCGATAATAAGAGTTATGCCTTCCGGTATTCCCATCCCGGTAATTTTTCCTGCATTTGGAGCTTCAAGTGTAACTTCAAGCTCTGGAGGAGATTTAAAAGCGGTAGCTTCTGACTCTGGGAGGGGGCTGTCACTTATTCCGCTTCTGCGGGGAAGTATAGAACCGTTTCTTATAAATGACACCAGTTTGTTTTCTTTTAAAATTTTTCTTATATATTCCTGGTCCTCGCATACATAAACATGTTTTTTTATTTCTTTCTTATCAAGACTGATAAGCAGTAATGATGACCTTGTAATTTCAGGTATTTCCCCTGTAAGCATTTCCATACAATGTTTTCCAAGTATCGTCCTGCCTCTTGCCGGAAGGCCGGCGTAGAATCTGACCTCAACAAATTCATTATTTACAACACAGGAGGTTCTCTGCAGTATTTCCTGTTTTCCGCTGTCAATAATGATTATACCTGATTTCCCGGTGCCCCTTATCCCCCTGGAAATTTTTTTAGCAGTTTTGGCAAATGCCCTGGAAATATAGTCTTCAAGAGCAATTTTTCTTGATTTATTAGAGAATAAATCACTGCTGAAGCCAGCTATTTTTTGTGGGGCCCGGACTCTTAATCGGGAAGGTGAGGCAAATGGGTCTCCCTGCACATAATCTATAAACAGGGTAAAACCATTAAATGTATAGCTTCCTTTAAGTTGCTTGTATGCCTTATATCCCCTGTGGTCAATACCAGAGATTAATTTTTTGAGTTTTTCCATTTTTTAAATTTAATTTATTTATTTTTTGCAATTATTTTATTTAGTATACAGTGAATCTTCATTATTTATAAATAAAAATGTTTTAAAATCCGGATAATAGCTTGATTGATGATTTTGCTGAATAAAATTACCTAAATGTTAATTTAATTAAAATTTTTATGATTATTATGGAATAATCCAGGTAAATTTTACCATTATTAATGATTTTTTTAAAAAATCTGTTATCATATTGTTTGCTGCGAAAGTGAGGAGAGGTGCTTGAGTGGTCGAAAAGGGCCGCCTGCTAAGCGGTTAGGCGAGTGTAAACTTGCCTCGAGGGTTCGAATCCCTCCCTCTCCGCCATGTAGATACCATTGTATGTCTGGGTGTAACTGAGCCCTAAATTTGTAAAATTGCTTATTTAATAGGTAAGAGGAGGATTTGTTTATGCTTACAAAGGAAGTTTTTTGGAATCAAATAGGTAACTTTAACAATTCATTTTTATATCTTCATATAATCTGGATAGTATTATCTATAACACTAATATGCTTGCATTTTATTCTCAAGAAAAAATCTACCAATATTATTTTGAAAATTTTTTTATCTCTTACATTTATTTTTAATAGTATAGTTTTTTTCTTTATTAATACGGATTCTCCTTTATCAAAATATTTTTATGGTGGCCTTTTTTAGCAGTTGGCCTATCTTTTTTAATTGATATAATTAGAAAAAGGATTTTTTTTGGTTTTCCCGCTCAAAGGTCTTTAAGGATAATAACTATTATCGGTCTAATTTCAGTATGTATATATCCGTTAGTCGGTATTTTACTTGGGAGGAATTTTCCATTTATATGTATGCCTATGAACCCCTGTCCTTCAACTGTATTAGCAATTATTTTAGTAACTGCAGCTATTCCTAGAACAAGTAGAGTAACCCTTGCTCTATTATTACCATGGGGGTTATTAAGCTTACCAAAAGCTCTTGGAATGTTTGATTGCTGCGAGGATGCGATTTTATTTCTTGCAGGTGTCTACGGATTGGTAATTCTAATAATATACTGGAAAAAAATAGGTAAAGAAAAAAATAGGGTTTAGAGAAGCTTTGCAAGAAAGTAAATGTATTCCTTTTGAGTATGGAAAATGGAAATAATCCTGTTGTGTACCCATAAGTTTTATTATGTCTTCATATCAATTTGCGGCTTAAAAAAAGTTTTACATTTCCATGAAGTTTCTATAGAGCAGGGCAACTTTAGGTAATACTTTATTTAATATGTCCCTTTCCTTATCTAAATTAATTTATCTAATCTTTTCTCTGGGTGGGAAAATAAAATGGTTTAAGCATTTAAAGATCAATGTATAAACAGCATAGATTATTTGACTATTATATTTATAGATATATAATATATATATAAAATTATTTTTATAAAATATTATATAATTATTTATAAAAAAGGAGTGTTAAAAATGAAGAAAATAAATTTAAGAAGATATTTAGTAATGTTAACAGTAACAGCACTCATCTCGGCTCTAGTGTCCTTTACCGCTTCTTGCGTGCCTGAGCTTGTTATTGGTGATTTAACTATATGTAAAGATATAGACCAGGAAACATTTGAGCCGGTAATCCAGAAGGATGAATTCGATATAGAAACTAAAAAAATATATGCAACCATAGGATATTCAGGTGCCAAGGGGGATGATAACTATCGCTTCAAATGGGATAATGAGAATACTGGCGAAACTGTTTTAGATGAAACTTCACAATATTCAGAAGGCGAAAGCGGCTATTTTGAAGGATACGCAATGTCATATATAGAAACATATGAAGATGTTAAAGTTGTTCCCCCGGGAAGCTATAATATTGAGTTCTACCATAATGGTGAATTAAAAAGTACGGCAAGTTTTGAGGTTAAGGAACCCGAAGTGAGCATATCGGAAGTAGCGCTTGCTGATGAAATTGATGAAAATTATGCTCCTATAAATAAAACCCAGGAATTTAGCTCAACAGAAATTGTGTACGCGTGTGTTAATACTGATTATTATATTTCAGGAAATACTCTTGAGGCAAAATGGTATGATTTACGTGGGGAAGTAATAGTAGAAACTACTGAAGATATGAAGGTGGATTTATATGAATCCGTGTGGACTGCGTTTACCCTTGAGGGACAGGGCAGGGATATACCGGCTGGTAATTATAGCGTGGAGATTTATTTAAATGATGATTTATACGGTTCATATGATTTTGAAGTTACCGGAGCTATAGAAGATATATTTACCCAGGGAAATAAATATTCTAATGAAAATTACGGAGTGTCATTTGCTGTACCGGATGACTGGACATATACAGAGTCAGAAGATGCCGATGGCCTTGAAGTGGATTTATCTCCATCAGCTGGCAACTTACCTATAGGTTTTATGTTTATAGCCAGCCCTGAAAATGACTACCCTCCCAGCAGTCAGTACAGGGGTTTTGCGGATGATGTAAGTTCAAGTATTGCAGCTGATAATAACTGGGAGCAAGTCGGTGATATTCAGGAAAATGAACTGGTAACAGAGAATGGAATAGAGTATCAGGATTTTACTTATTTCTCTAAGGACCAGAATGGCAATGAATGGGGTGTAGTTATAACATTTATTGAAGGCAGTGATAGACTTTATGTCCTGTTTGCTACGGTAATGTATGATTATTTTGATATTGGAGAATCGGTTTATTATGGTATGTTAGATTCAATGGAACTTAAGTAACTGGTAGATATATCAGCTTTAAAGAGAAAGTAAAGATAAAAACAGGCGGACGTTATTAAAATAATGCCCGCCTGTTCTATTAGAGTGTTTAAAAATATTGGTAAAAAAGGATTGAATAAAACCTTTAATTTTATTTATTTTATGGTAATATTGCCAGATATAAAAATATATAGGCGAGGTATTTTAATATGAAGTTTAGAGGGCTAAGCAAAGCAAAAGAAGAAGATGTCCAGAGGTGTATGGAATGTGGAAAGATTTTAAAGGATAAAGCATATGAACCATACTGCAAGGAATGCGACGAAAAGCTTGATAAGAAGTTTGATAATATTGAAGATAATATAATTATCTATAGAGAACTTATGGACAGTGAAATAGAGATACTTAAAAAATTTGATGATGAGGATATAGAAGACCTTTTTAAAAGAGTATATGATAAATTGTCCAGGGAAAAGGGGGGACTGAAAAAAGAAAGCATAATAGTCCTTAATAAATTAAAAGATTCATTTGGGTTAAATGAGGCGGATATGGGTCTTAAAAACCTTCCCGGTATAAAAGAAATTAAAAAAGCTGGGCCTAAAGATAAATGTCCCGAGTGTGGTAAAAAAATTCAAGAAGATTTTAATTTATGCCCGTACTGCGGTTATAAATTAAAAGATGACTTTTAGGACAGATTTAGAATTTACTGTGTGCAAGCTTCTCAAACAGCTCTTAGAGATTTCCCGGTAATTTGTGTAATTTGGATGCAAATTTTATTTTTCATATTTTTTAAAAAGCCAGGAGTATTTTTTTGTATCTAAACTTTCAAGATTTTTTAGGAAATAAATTTATCTATTATAAACTGTAATAATTACTGAAAATGGAAAGACAAAAAAGACAGATTTTGAATGAAAACTTAAGAGTGCTGCTTTTTAAATACTCGGCACCTACTATAACCGGTATGGTTATAGTAGCCCTTTATAATCTTGTGGATACTCTTTTTGTAGGAAATATAGTAGGTCCGAATGCAATCGCCGGGCTTACGGTAGTATTGCCTGTAATGATTTTTATAATAGCCATTGGACTTTTAACAGGAGTGGGCTCGGCTTCTATAATATCCCGTTCACTGGGTAAGGGACACAATGAGAGAGCTATAGTTGCCGGGGGCGATAGTATTGTACTGAATACGGTCTTAAATGTTATAACCATTATCCCTATTTATATCTTTTCTGAAGATATACTCAGGTTTTTGGGTGCCTCAAGCGAAGTCCTGCCCTATGCAAGAGATTATATGAATATTATGATACTGGGATTTGTATTTTTATCCTTCTCGGTAAATGGCAGTAATCTAATAAGGGCTGAAGGCAAGCCGAGAGCTTCAATGTATGAGATGGTTATAGGATCAATTTTAAACATAATCCTTGATTATTTATTCATAGTTATATTGGGGTGGGGAGTTAAAGGAGCTGCAATTGGTACCGTTATAAGTCATATAGCCAGTTCTGTCTATATTTTTATATTTTTTATGTCCAGAAGCAGCATATTTCACCTGAAGCTCAAGATGTTTAGAATAAATAAATCTATATCACGCGAAATTTTAAGTCTGGGAATTCCTTCATTTCTTATGGAAATTATGGGAAGTATTATGTTTCTGTTGTTTATAAGGTTTGTAGGAAAATATGGCGGAGATGTTTATATTACTATAACTGGTATAGGTATAAGGATTATTGATTTAATATTTATGCCGCTACTTGGGATAAGCCAGGGTTTTTCTCCTATTGTCGGGTTTAATTATGGTGCAAAACTTTATTTAAGGGTTAAAAGAGTTTTAAGGGAAGCATTTATGTGGACTTCAATTATAACCCTATCCGGTTTTATTGTAATGGTTGTGTTTCCGGAATCACTATTAAGCATATTTACCAGTGATATGGAAGTTATTGAAAAAGGAGCTGCCCCTTTAAGATTAATTGCTATGCTGGCCCCTCTATGGAGTTTTCCGGTACTGGGAAGTGCATTTTTCCAGGCAATAGGTAAAGCCAGACCTTCACTTATTATAACATTATCAAGAGATTTGTTTTTCTTTATACCGTCTATTTTTATCCTGCCTTTGTTTTTTAACCTGTGGGGGGTATGGGCTTCCTGGCCGGTTACTGATTTTTGCTGTTTCTTGATGGCTGCTATATTTTTAATAAGGGAGGTAAGGATAATAAATAGAGATATAGAGATTGAAAAGGAAAAACTGTCATGATTCTGTTTTCACCGTTTTAAAACGGTTACTTGTTAGAGTTAAAAATTTTTTATTCAAGACAGAATTTTATTGGATATCAAATAAAAAAAATTTTAGATTTATTAAGATATATTCTAATATATAATTTATATTAATATTCTACGTAATCGTTATAATATATTACTTGATTGCGGAGAGATGGCTGAGTGGTTTAAGGCGCACGCTTGGAAAGCGTGTAAGTGGCGTAAGCTGCTTCGAGGGTTCAAATCCCTCTCTCTCCGCCAGGAGAAATGAGATACCTTGTAAAATGTTATTCGATCTTGATATCAAAGAATCACAAATAAGGATGTTAATAAATGAAATTAGGAAGAATTGAAAAATGGTTTATGACCAGACATAAACATGATAAATATGTTATAGGTATTGCTGAAAAATTATTAAGTTTTGTAAATATGAAAGAAAAACAGAATTGGCTTGAGATAGGATGCGGTGATGGTGCTGTTTCCAGGCACATTTTTAAAAAATATAACTTGAATGTAACAGGAACTGATGTGGATCCGGAGATGGTCCATCTTGCAAAGAAAAATATAGGTAATATGCAAAATATCCGGTTTTTGGAGGCTGGTGTGGCTAATTTACCTTTTCAAGATAACAGCTACGATATAGTCTTATCATTTCAAGTTTTGCATCACATATCCGACTGGTCGAATGCATTGAAGGAAATAAAAAGAGTGTTAAAACCAAAAGGTTATTTAGTTTACTTTGATCTTCTTTTTCCCAGGGGCCTGGCTAAAATAGGAAAATTATTCAAACATAGCTATGGGATTGTAACTCTTCATGATTTAAATTCATTTATTGAGAAAAATAATTTTTCTACCATTTATTCCTCACCTTTAAAAAAGGATATTTTCGGTAATGCTTATAAAGCTGTATTTAAGAAAAATTAATGATGATAGCTTTAATTACCACTAGAGATAGCAACATTATACTTAGGTAGTGCTTACCGGCATTTAATCTTTTCAATAGGGAGACTTCGGATATAATTATTTCATCCTGATTATATAACTGTGGTATCCATAACTTGATTTTAAAAAAGACTTAGTTTATTATAGACGATAAGTTATTGCTTATATACTTATATAGATTTTATAGCTGTATCTTTTAATGGATAGGTAATTAAATACAGTAAACAATTTAGACACGAGGTGATAAAAATTTATTCAATAGAAGTTAGAGATTTAACCAAGAAATTTAATGGATTCACAGCAGTGGACAAAATATCATTAGTGGTAAAAAGTGGAGAACTTTTTGGTCTGCTTGGTCCGAATGGTGCCGGTAAAACAACAACTATCAGAATGCTTACAGGAATTTTTAAGCCAACAAGTGGAACTGCTTTAATAGGAGAATATGATATCCAAAAAAATCCATTGGAAGCCAAGCAGCTTATGGGAATAGTTCCCGAAATGGCTAATGCATATGTAGACCTTTCGGCCCTCAGGAATTTATTGCTTATGGGAGAGCTGTACGGAATACGGAAAAAGGAAAGAGTAAAGAGGGCTGAATACTTATTAAAATTATTTGGGTTGTATGAAAAAAGAAATAATAAAGTAAAAACTTTTTCTAAGGGAATGAAGCAAAGGTTGATTGTAGCTATGGGACTAATGAATGAGCCAAGATTATTGTTTTTGGATGAACCCACTGCTGGATTAGATGTAGGAAGTGTCAGATTAATTAGAAAACTTATTAAAGAGTTCAATAGTAAAGGGATTACTATAATTTTAACCACCCATAATATTGAAGAAGCTAATCAGCTCTGTGACAGAGTAGCAATTATGAATCATGGCAGGATTGTAGCCATTGATTCCCCTGAAAAACTGAAAAGCACTTTTCAGAGCACCGCTTCTATTGAGGTAGCTTTTGATAAAAAAGTAAAGGCAGAGGAATTATTATTTGGTGATGTGGTTACAGAGACGAAGAAAGTTGGAGATAAAATAAGATTATATAGCAAGAGAACCGGAGAAGTCATTCCCATGCTGGTTGAGTATGCTAATTCTTCCGGCAGCAAAATAATATCTCTTAATACATTGGCACCTAATCTTGAAGATGTATTTGTAAAGCTGACGAAGGAGTAAAAAATGAATTTCATTGGACAACTAAAGAGGTCGCTTGCTGTTACTAAAAAGGACTTATTTGTTTTTTATTTAAAAGGACCGGTATTAATATCTGGCATACTTATGCCATCTTTCTTATTTATCGCTTTTATTGTTGGAAGGAATCTTTCTCTAAGTTTTTTAATACCAGGCCTATTGGGAATGGCACTCTTTGTTACTGTTTCATCTATAGGTCCCGTAGTAGTACAATGGGAGACGAGAATGAAAACTTTTGAAAGATTGGTTTCAGCTCCCATTGCTTTGTGGGCAATTATTTTTGGGGATATAGTTGCCTCTCTTATGTTTGGCCTCTTTATAACCTTTTTTATTTTTATAATCAGCATTATTTTACTGGGAGTAGAGATAATAAGTTTAAGTCTGGTAATAGGTACGATTATTGCAGCTTTTTGCTTTTCGTCCTTAGGCCTGTTGATTTCGGCTCCTCCTACAGATAACCCTTCCAATATGATGATGATTTCAAGTATGATTAAATTTCCTCTACTTTTTATAAGTGGTATATTTGTTCCGATCAGCAGTATGGGAAAATGGAAATTTATTTCATATATTTCCCCTCTAACTTATTATACTGATTTAGCAAGGTATTCTATCGGGGGTACGAACAATTTCAGTCCTATTGTTGATCTGCTGGCTCTTTTTGGATTTAGCATCCTGTTCTTTATTAGTGCAGTAATATGGCATAAAAAAAGCTTGACTAAAAGATTTTAAAAAAATGAAGGAATAATAAATGAAAGATAAAGTAAGGAAGATGTCTGCGGTTTTTAAAGCTCTGGGCGATCCAACAAGGCTTAAAATAATAAGAATGTTAGCATCTAAAATGGAAGATAATCTTTGTGTTGCCGATCTGGCAAAAAAGCTTGGCGTTACTCAACCCGCAGCGTCTCAGCATATAAAGGTTCTGAGAAGTATTGACATCCTCAAACCGGATAGGAAAGGTTTTCGTATATACTATAATATAGATACAGATACTTTAAATACTTACAAGAAAGATATTGATAAATTATTTAAAATGGCATTTGAAAAATGTCCAAAGTATGGCAAATGTAATGGTTACAAAGCTTAAATTTATTAGAAAGTAGCTATCCATTTATGAAAGAAAATAAAGAATATAGTTGATTAGGAGGATATCAATCTATGGAAATATATTTAGGTAAAGTAATATATATTGTAGGTATAATGTTATTTGTTTTAATTCGTATAACCTTTATCTTAAGAAAAAAAAAGAATAGAATTAGCATTGATCGAAAAACTATTATTGATATATTAATGTTAATTCTAATATTTTGTGCAGCAATAATTATCCCGCTTTGTTATATTTTCAGTCCTTTCTTAAATTTTGCTAATTACTATTTACCATTTTGGTCAACATGGCTTGGATTAATCATCTTTATTTTTAGCCTTTTAATATTCTGGAAGTCACATGCTGATCTTGGAAGAAATTGGTATGTTTCACTTGAAATCAAAAAAAATCATATTTTGGTAACAGATTGAATTTATAAAATAATTCGACACCCAATGTATTCTTCCTTTGCGTTATGGAGTATAGCCCAGTGTTTACTATTACAAAATTTTATAGCAGGTTTCTCAACACTTGTTATTGATTTAATAATGTATTTTATCAGGATTCCTAAAGAAGAACGGATGATGCTCGATCAATTTAAAGACGAATATCGAGATTATATGAAACGAACAGGCCGTTTATTTCCAAAAATATTTTTAAAATAATTATTTTATTAAATAAAGAATGTAAAAAAATTATTAATGAAAAGGAAGATAAAGCGCCAAGAGTTAAGTGGGAATGTGCGCGGGTAATTGGTAATCTTGCAGAGAAATTTCCGGAAAGGACGGAGAAAGCAGTACCAGAGCTTTTAAAAAATGTGAATGATAAAGGAACAGTTGTTCGCTGGAGTGTCGCTTTTGCTTTAGGTGAAATCGTCAAAAGTAATCAAAAGATGGCAAAAAAGTTACTTCCAAGAATAAATGAACTTGCAGAGAGAGAGACAAACAACGGTGTTAAAAACGTTTACCTTAAGGTACTTAAAGCCATTTAAAAAATTTTATTCTATTAAAAAAAAGCGGTCTTTTTAATCGTAAAAATATTTGAGGGCTTTGTTTTATAAATAAAAAAATATAGGAGGTTATATGATATGAGAAAGAAGATAATAGAATATGGTTTACTAATTATTATAAGTATTGCATTTGGCATAAATGTAGTTTTTATGAATTTATTTCCGGTATACAGCAATACATTGCTAATTGTTGGATATATTATATTAGCGGCAGGAGCAGTTCTTGTTATTCTATCGGTATTTACTATCATAAAGAGAATAGATAAGGAAGTAGTAAAAAATGGTGTTTATAGCGTTGTCCGTCATCCAATGTATGTCGGAGGAATGGTAATGTTTTTTTCCCACTTTTTCCTTGGCCAGAACTGGATAGTAGCAATATCAACAGTTATAGGGATTACTGGATGTTATATTATAATTGGTATTGAAGATAAAAAAATCAGGGAAAAATTTGGCAATGGCTACATAAAATATAGTGAATCTGTGCCCAGGATAAATGTTCTGGCAGGAATTTTAATGAAGATAAAAAATAGAGGTGATAGTAAATAAAAAGATTTTAGATATTGAACTATAAAAGACTAAAGTGAGGTTATTTGTGAAGGTATTTAGTTTTATGCTTCTACTTCAAAATCGATTTCACTGAGTAAAACATCTATGAATTTTTTTGCCAGGACCGGGTCAAATTGAAAACCTGCTTCTTTTTTTATTTCTTCTATTGCATCTTCTATAGGCATAGCTTTTCTATAAGGCCTATCATTGGTCATAGCATCAAATGCATCTGCAATAGATACTATTCGTGAAAATACAGGTATTTTTTTACCTTTTATCCCTTTAGGATAACCATTACCGTCCCACCTCTCGTGGTGGCATAAAATACCTTTAGCAATTTGTTCCAGGTCTCGTGATGATTTAGCCAGCCTGTAACCGGATTCCGGATGTTTTTTTATTATTTCCCACTCTTCTGGTGTTAATTTACCTGGTTTAAGAATAATGCTGTCGGATATTGAAATTTTACCTATATCATGGAGTATCGCTACGAGTCTTAATTCATTTAACTCATTATATTTTAAGTTCAATCTTTTACCCAGGGACATACTTAAATTAGCTATTCTCATAGCGTGTTCCTCTGTTTCATAATCTCTTTCTTCAAGAGCTTTTTTCAGTGACAGAATAATAGAATGACGTGCACTATCATTTTCAAGCAATTTGTATTCATTCATCATGTCTTCGGCTTCTTTTACTATTCCGTTTATTTTTGCTCTGCTATTTTTTTTGACTGCGAAACCAATTGATATGTTAAGGGGCATAGTAGCTGTGCTTTGAATAACGCATTTTTCTTTAATTCTTTCAATTATTTTTAAAGCATCTTCCTGTTCTGTTTTTGGCAGTATTATAGAAAATTCATCCCCACCCCACCTGCTGAGGATATCTTCATGCCTTAAGCTGCTTTTGAATATTGATGATATTTTCTTTAGAACCTCGTCTCCCTTGTCATGGCCATAAGCATCGTTTATAAGTTTTAAACCATTTATATCGCCAATTATAATGGAAATAGGATATTGTCTTTTGGTATCAAGTCTATTTAATTCTTCTTCGAAGTATAGACGGTTGTAAATGGCGGTTAATTTATCATGGTATGACTGGTAATATAATTGATTTTCCTTTTCTTTTACTGCGGTTATATCAGTTAGAGTTAGCAATTTACCGATAATTCTGTTGAAATTATCAAATATAGGGCAGATCTTTACTTTGTAATACTCTTTTTCATCATTTATTCTAAATTCAATATCTTCCCTGTAAACAGCAGATTTTAAATTGGTTAATTTTTTTACAAATTTATTTCGCTGTTTGCTGTTTGCTATAAGCTGGGAAATATTGCCTGATACATATTCTATATTTACATTTTCTTTCTTATCTGTTTTTTTACTCAGGTTAAGAATACCATAAGCAGGTTTGTTTATCTCAACTATCTGTCCGGTAGTTTCAAAAGCAAAAACTGCATCTTCCATACTCCTGAATATTTTATCCTGTGTAATTCTCCATGTTCTTGAGTTATTTATAAGCATACCCAGGGATATGAAAAAGTATAAAAGGAAAGTGGGTGCCCAGGTTACAGGGATAGTTTGAATAATACCATTTTCCATTAAAAAGCTTAGAGAAAATTCTCCTGCGAAACTAAAGAAAAATCCTATCAACAGGAATGCCATGGCTGCTACGGACTTATTAGACCTGGCATTTTTGTAAATGCGGTAACTTATAATAAAAATTGTGGCAATACTTATTGGAGCAATGAGAAATAATTGTATATAAATTAAATTTGGAACCTTGATAATATAGCCATAATAAGTCTCACGAATACCTACCTGATTAAAAATTATAAGAGAGGCACTGAAAGCCAGTGATAGAGAATAAAATATTTTTATGCAGTTTTTATGTATCCTTTTTAATTTATCATTAATAAACTGGACAGCAAAATGGAAAATTATTGCTGGCACGGTGATTGATGAAGCTATAATAATATTAGCCCATATAGTAAGCAGTGTTGTATTGGTAGATGTTAAAAGTATAATACTACCCAGTGAGAGAATAAAAATATTTGCTGATAGTATAGCAAATGGTATTCTATTTTTACCAAAAGGGTTATTAACAAGGTTTAATGTTTCCACTACCAGTGCAAACAGTAGTGTAGCAACAGATATAAAACTAATTATAAATAATATATTTAACATAATAGTATATAAAAATTATTAATATATTTTATAAACTTTTTTTATTAATACTGTGACTATTATATTAAATATTTATTTAAAAATCAATCATTAAAATAATATTTTTATTATTTTTTTAAGATATATCTATTTGTTATAAAGTGTTTAAATAATTACTCAATTATAATATAAATATAATAAACAAGTCTTTTATATAATTAAATACATGTTTATTTTTGTTGTATAATTTAATAGTAAGGGAGAGATGGCTGAGCTGGTCGAAAGCGCTCGACTCGAAATCGAGTGTACTGCTAACAAGCAGTACCGTGGGTTCGAATCCCACTCTCTCCGCCAATTTAAGAATAAAGTAAATATATTAACAAACTTTATATAATATTCTGGCTAAAAATGGAAAGAAATTATGGGTTTTGAAAAGACAGCTTTATTTGAGAAACTGGGTGATGTTATTACGTATGATTTTGTTAGTAGGATTTGTAAAGGTTATTTAAAAGAAAAAAAGATAAAATGAGGAACATTAATTTAAAACTTTTTAAGTGGCAGCCTTCGAAAGATACTCTGTATGCTATTACTTCTGGTATCATAATCATTATTTTATCGATAATGATGGGTGTTATTAAAATAACATGGATACAAATAATTATTCGTGATATAGGGCAAATTTTTTCAGGTATTCTATTCCCTTTGTTATTTATCAAAGCCAGGGATGACAACTTTGCAGATTATGGACTCAGCTTTAAGAAATGGTACTTTTTTTTACCTGTAAATCTTGTTCTTGGGATACTTCTGCTATTGGTTTTTTTATTTGATGTTCCTCCTACAGAAGATTTTTGTCTGGAATCATCAACTTTGTGGCCATGTGCTTTTATTATGTTAGCTGTATTATTTGAAATAATATTTTTTTATGGATTTCTCAGAACTTTGCTGGAACGTGCTTTTGGTATTATTCCAGGTATTATTCTATGTGCAGCTTTTTACTCATTGCATCATGCAGGATTTCAGCCGGAGTTTGGAAAACTTTTTGCTGTAGGTCTTATATTTGCTACAATATATAGAGCAGGCAACAGTTTTTTAATTATATTTCCTTTCTTTGTCGGTGTTGGTGCTATTTATGATGTTCTTATACAATCCGAGGTAGTAAAACCTGTATTATATCCTGAAATACGTACGCTGTACCTTTAAGCATTGATATTCGGAGTCATTTCATGGACATGGATAAGGAATTATAAGAAAATTAAAAAAATATTTCCCCGGAATAGGAGAGAAAATATATGATAAAATTTAGGTAATTGCCAGCTATATTTGGTTAAGGAGGAAAGATGATAAATTTTACATTTAGAAATGATACGAAAATAATTTTTGGAAAAGGTACAGAAGAACAGATAGGTACTGAAGTTGAAAAATATGGGAAGAAAGTACTGCTTCATTATGGTGGTGGAAGCATCAAGAAATACGGTCTTTATGACAGAGTTCTAAGATCACTAAAGGATGAAGGATTGGAAATAATTGAGCTGGGAGGTGTCAGGCCAAATCCAGTGCTATCAATGGTTAACAAAGGAATTGATATATGCCGCAGAGAAAAGATAGATTTTATAATTGCCGTGGGTGGGGGTAGTACCATTGACTCTGCCAAGACTATAGCATTGGGAGTTCCCTACAGCGGGGACGTATGGGATTTTTACGAAGGAAGGACCGAACCAGAAGAGATAATCCCTGTCGGAGTGGTTTTAACAATACCTGCTTCAGGAAGTGAATCAAGCGACAGTGCAGTAATCACCAATGAGGATGGTATGTATAAAAAAGGATTTACAAATGAACTGTTGCGACCGGAGTTTGCTATATTAAATCCGGAAATTACTTATACCCTTCCGCCTTACCAGACTGCCTGCGGGTCTTCGGATATGATGGCCCATGTAATGGAAAGATATTTTACTACGGTAAGTGATGTTGAACTTACTGATAGATTGTGTGAAGCAACATTAAAGACAATTATAAGTAATACTCTTAAAGTACTTGAAGAGCCGGAAAATTACTCTGCCCGCGCTGAAATTATGTGGTCAGGCACCATTGCGCATAATAACCTTCTTGACACCGGCAGGATTGGCGACTGGGCTTCCCACAAGATAGAGATGGAAATAAGTGGGTTATATGATATTGCACATGGTGCAGGACTGGCTATTATTTTCCCGGCATGGATGGAATATGTATATAAAAAAGATATAAATAGGTTTGCACGTTTTGCAGTAGAAGTATGGAATGTAGAATACGACTTTAATGATGTTGAAAAGGCAGCTATAGCAGGAATTAAGAAATTGAAAAGCTTTTTTAAGGAGATTGGACTTCCCATCACACTTAAGGAGGCAAAGATTCCTTATAACAGTTTTGAAGAAATGGCCCGGAAGTGTACAGAATGGGGAGCAGTGGGAAATTTTGTCAGGCTGGAGACTGATGATGTAATTAAAATACTGGAAATAGCAAAATAAGTAGAAATTTATAGTAAAATTGTTTTTAATTTATAGAAAGTTACTTATTATCTATCGGATTATTCTCATTTTAATTAATCATTTATTTATATTTTAATTCTGTGCTTTTGGATTAAGAATACAGGAAGCCATTTTTATTTATTTTTGGCCTAATAGTGTATTTTATTTTTTTAATTAATTTTATATAATCAAGTTGGCCGTGCTAGGTGGGGAGCTAGCGGTGCCCTGTAACTCACAATCCGCTATAGTGAGACTGATTACCAGATATGAGGTTTGTAATAATAAGATTAGCGCCTGTATAAGTGGCGTTGAAAGCCGGGTCTTGTGCGGCGAAGGGTTACAAACCCCGCCAGGTCTGAAAAGAAGCAACGGTAAGTAACATTCTTCGGGTGCCACAAGAAAGCCTGGCCGGAGCTAACTATACGGGAGGCACTTGTTATTATAAATCGAATTCCGGGGCACGGTCATTTATAATTAATAAAATATAGACAAAGATAAGATGTTCTAGCATGAATTATATTTCATTTTACAGAAAGTGGAGACCACAAAGTTTCGAAGAGATAATTGGACAGGAATACAACATCAAGACAATAAGAAATGTTATCCTGAATAACAGGCTGTCACACTGTTATATATTCTGCGGACCAAGAGGCACAGGTAAAACATCAACAGCACGCATACTGGCGAAAGCTCTAAACTGTGAAAAGGGCATAACCCCGGAACCCTGCAATAAATGTAAAAATTGCACAAGCATATCAGATGGCTCAAGCGTGGATGTAGTAGAAATTGATGCTGCTTCTAACCGGGGCATAAATGAGATAAGAGAACTCAGGGAAAAAGTAAAATATCTGCCAAATATCTTAAGGAAGAAAGTATATATTATAGACGAGGTTCATATGCTTACCACTGAAGCTTTTAATGCACTTCTTAAGATTCTGGAGGAACCTCCCGAACATGTATTATTCATAATGGCAACTACCGAGCCAAATAAGGTTATTCCTACAATATTATCAAGGTGCCAGAGATTTGATTTTCTACCTATTCCCATGGATAAAATAAAAGAAAGATTAAAAAATATTGCCGGGAGAGAAAAAATAGCTATAAATGAATCGGCTATAGACCTTATTTCAAAATATGCAGATGGAAGTTTAAGGGATGCAGACAGCATACTGGAACAGCTGGCAGCATTTAGCGGGAATAAGATTGAGGTTGAAAATGTTGTATTGCTTCTGGGTATTACAGACCTGGATTTGCTATTTAAACTTACAGATATATTAATTGAAAAAAATTTAAACGGGGGCTTTCTCCTGGCAAATGAGATTATAAAAAGCAATCATAATCTCAAGGTATTTGTATCTGAATTTGTAGACTATCTTTATGATTTATATGTTATTAAAAATTATCCAGATCCTTTTGAGATTATAGATGTAAGCAGGGATTACAAAGAAAAATATTTGCAGCGGGCCAGGAAGCTCCAGAAGGAAGAAATAGAGTTCTATATGGAACTGTTTATAGATTTGCTCAAACAGATAAAATGGGGTGACAGTTCCAGGATATTTTTTAAATCAGCATTGGTTAAGGCAATTAATTTTATTGTCATGGATGAAAAAGAAATAAATAGAAAAGTATCAAGCATGGAGACCCGGATAGAGTCCCTAAAAAAGGAGTTTGATAAAATTAATCTTATAGGGGAGGGGGCACGCTCCGTTAGAAAGGTAGAGGAGAGTGATAGTAATGAATATGGGAACGAAGATGATGATTTCGATATAATAAATACAGATGAAATTGATAAAATGGTTAGCGAAGTTGGAAATCACAAAAGAAATAAGGGAAGTAGCGATAAATATAAGAAATCTTATTCGGGAAAGGCGATGTCAGTAAAAGAGGTTGATGTTAAAGGAAAGGCCGGCAACGAAGGTAATGGAATTACACTGATACATGATAATCTGGATAAAATATCCAGGATTCTAAAAAGTACGAAAATATCTGTTTATGCCATGTTTATAGAAGCTAAACCTGATAGAGTAGAAGATAAAATATTATATTTCCGTCTTAATAAAAATAAACAATGGCATAAAAATCACTTAAATAAAAATAGTAATGCTGATTTAATATCAGATACAATTAAAAAGGTTACCGGCAGGGATTACATAGTTAGATTTGAGATTAAAGAAGAGAATAATGAGAATAAAAAAGAAGAAGGTGCTAATAAAGCTAGTGAAGTAAAAGATTCAGTCATAGAGAATAAAGATAGCAGCAAATCCAGTGGGGTAGAGAAAAACACTGGAGTTAGCAACGGAAAAAGCAAGAATAATGATGATGGAGAAGATGTACTCGGCTACTTTGAAAAAAAATTTAACATAAAGGAGTAAAAATTGAGCTTTGATTATGGCAGTATGATGAAGAAGGCTAAAATTATGCAGCAAAAAATACATGAAATACAGAAAGAGTTAAAGGGAATGAAGTTTGAAGCTTCTGCTGGCGGAGGTGCGGTTAAGGTCAGGATAAACGGAAACCAGGAAATTATTGGGGTAGAGATTAATAAGGAGATGGTTGATCCAGGTGATCTGGATATGATTGAGGATATGGTAATGGTTGCTGTAAATGATGCTGTTAAACAATCTAAAGATGAGGCAAAAAAAAAGATGTCTGTGCTTACCGGGGGTATGAACATTCCCGGGCTATTTTAAATCCGGTTAATGGTTGTGACTTGTTATAGTGACGAATTGTTACAGTATTGAAAGTTTTAATGCTCTATGCCTAATATTATTAATAGATTCTAAATTTCAAGTGTAAATATGGCTTTATATATAAAAAGTGTTGAAAATCTAATAAATGAATTTAAGAAACTTCCCGGAATAGGTCCTAAATCTGCAAAAAGAATTGTATTTTTCCTGCTCAAGCTTCCACGCAAAGATATTTTAAAACTATCACAGAGTATGGTTGAAATGAAAGATAAAGTAAAATTCTGCAGCCAGTGTTATGGTCTCAGCGAAGAAGATGTCTGTTATATTTGCAGGGATGGGTCGAGGGATAGAAAGAAAATATGTATAGTGGAAGAGGCAAGTGATGTAGCTATTATTGAAAAAACTGGTGAATACAGGGGACTGTACCATGTTCTCGGGGGGCTTTTGTCTCCGATAGAAAATATCGGGCCTGATGAAATAAGGGTTCCGAAATTATTGGAACAGGTTAAAGCTAATGAAGTTGAAGAGGTCATAGTTGCGTTAAACCCTACTGTTGAGGGTGAAAGTACTGCTGGTTATTTAAAGAAGATATTGATACCACTGGGAATTAAAGTTACAAGGCTGGCAAGCGGTATTCCTGTTGGTGGAGACCTTGAATATGCAGATGAGGTAACGATAGGGAAGGCAATTTCCGAACGCAGGGAACTTTAATCTGCAGGTGGTATGAAATTTAGGATTATCAGTCTTATTTTATTAAAAAAATATACTAAATATGCTATAATGCAATGATTTATTTTTTGTTTGGAATTTGTAGTATCAATGATATCTTCAGTTTATGATTATGGTATATAAAATCCAGAAAAAATTTTTTTTAAATACTATTTTTAAATTCTAATAAAGGAAATTCATGCATAAAGGAGTAGATTTATTATGAAAAACATGAAAACAATGGATGGAAATATGGCAGCAGCATATGTAGCATATGCTTTTACTGAAGTAGCAGCTATCTATCCTATTACACCTTCGTCCTCTATGGGTGAATATGTTGACAAATGGGCTGCCCATGGGAGAAAAAATATTTTTGGACAGACAGTTAGTGTAAGCGAGTTGCAATCCGAAGGAGGTGCATCCGGAGCGTTGCATGGTTCGCTTGCTACAGGTTCGCTTACTTCAACTTTTACAGCTTCGCAGGGGCTACTTTTGATGATTCCAAATATGTATAAAATTTCAGGAGAGCTTCTTCCTGGTGTATTTCATGTAAGTGCACGTACCGTTGCAACACATGCGCTTTCAATATTTGGCGACCATTCTGATGTTATGGCAGTAAGGCAAACAGGATTTGGGCTTCTTGCCTCCGGTTCTGTACAGGAAATTATGGATCTGGGGGGAGTGGCGCACCTGAGTGCCATAAAGTCAAGAGTGCCGTTTTTGCATTTTTTTGATGGGTTCAGGAGTTCACATGAGATCCAGAAAATAGAGTTGATAGATTATGAAGATTTTAAGAAGCTGCTTGATGAAAATGCATTGAAAGAATTTCGCAGGAGAGCTTTAAGCCCGGAGCATCCGGTTACAAGGGGTACAGCTCAGAATCCGGATATATTCTTTCAGGCAAGGGAGTCATCAAACAGGTTTTATGATAAAGCCCCATATATAGTAGAAGATTATATGAAGAAGATAAGCAAACTGACGGGAAGGAAATACAGGCCATTTAATTATGTTGGGGCAAAAGATGCCGAGTATGTAATTATAGCAATGGGCTCCGTTACAGATACAATAGACGAAACTGTGAGCTACCTTAATAAAACAGGTGAAAAAGTAGGAGTGTTAAAGGTACATCTCTACCGTCCTTTCTCTACTGAATTTTTATTTAAGTCCCTGCCGGATAATGTTAAGAAAATTGCAGTTATGGATAGGACAAAAGAGCCGGGAGCAGTGGGTGAACCTCTCTATACAGATGTGAAGACCGCATTCTTTGAAGTTGAGAACAGGCCGGTTATTATAGGTGGAAGATACGGGCTTAGCTCAAAGGATACCACCCCGGGGCAGATAAAAGCTGTATTTGATAATCTAAAATCTGATAATCCTAAAAATGGCTTTACCGTGGGTATAACTGATGACGTTACCCATACTTCTCTTGAGGTAAAAGAAGAAATTGAAACTGCACCTGAAGGAACGATAAGGTGCAAATTCTGGGGTCTGGGTTCTGATGGTACTGTCGGAGCAAATAAGAATGCAATAAAGATAATAGGTGATAATACTGATATGTATGCCCAGGGTTATTTTGCTTATGACTCTAGAAAATCCGGTGGTCTTACCATTTCCCATCTAAGGTTTGGGAAATATCCAATTAAATCAACATATCTTATAACCGATGCAGATTATGTGGCATGTCATAAGCAGTCCTATGTAACGAAATATGACTTGCTTAAAGGATTAAAAAAGGGAGGGGTATTTGTTTTAAATTGCCAGTGGAGCGAAAAAGAACTTGATGAAAAGATACCGGCAAATATGAAAAGGTACCTTGCTGAAAATGATATTGATTTTTACATTATTGATGCTACCAGTATCGCAGCTGATATTGGGCTGGGGAGCAGGATAAATATGATTATGCAGGCAGCTTTCTTCAAACTGGCAAAAGTTATACCTATTGATGATGCAGTAAAATATATGAAAGAAGCTATAAAGAATACTTATGGCAGAAAAGGTGAAAAAATTGTAAATATGAACTACCAGGCTGTAGATAAAGGTATAGAAGCGCTAAAGAAAATTAAAATTCCTGACAGCTGGAAGGATGCCGTAGAGGAGGGTGATATAAAAGAAGCCCAGGAGCCGGATTTCATAAAGAATATGCTGAGAGTAATGAACAGGCAGGAAGGTGATAGCATACCGGTTAGCGCATTTGTGGGTTCCGAGGATGGAACATTTCCACAGGGCACTACAGCATATGAGAAGAGAGGAAGTGCAATAGACGTACCGGAATGGCAGGAAGATAATTGTATACAGTGCAATCAGTGCTCTTATGTATGCCCCCATGCTGCTATAAGGCCTGTTCTTCTTACCGATAAAGAGCTAAAGGATGCTCCTGAAGATTTTAAAACAATAAAGGCGAAAGGTAAGGGTCTGGATAAATTTGCTTATAGGATTCAGGTAAGCCCGCTTGACTGTACCGGGTGCGGAAGCTGTGTAGAGGTATGTCCGGCAAAGGAAAAAGCACTGGTTATGAAACGCCTTGATTCACAGATGAAAGAGGCTAAGAACTGGGATTTTGCTTCAAAAATTCTAGTTAAAGAAAGCGCTGCAACTACTGAAACAGTTAAAAGCAGTCAGTTCAGGAAACCGTTACTGGAGTTTTCAGGTGCCTGTGGCGGGTGCGGTGAGACTCCTTATGCCAAACTTGTCACTCAATTATTTGGCGATAGGATGCTTATAGCAAATGCTACCGGATGTTCATCTATATGGGGTGGTTCAGCTCCTTCAAGTCCCTATACGGTTAATGAGAAAGGAAAAGGACCGGCGTGGGCCAATTCTTTATTTGAAGATAATGCTGAGTATGGGTATGGAATGGTTCTATCCATAAAGCAGATGAGAAGTAGGATAGAAGATTATATGAATCAGCTAAATGATATGGATGTAGATCCCGGGATAAAAAATGCCGCATTTGAATGGATTAAAGGAAAAGAAGATGTCGAAGCAAATAAGAAATCTACCGAAAAGATATTAAAATTATTTAAAAAGGACCTGGGCAATAAAAAAGCCAATGAGATTAGAGATAAAATACTGGAGCTTAGGGATTACTTAATTAAAAAGTCTGTTTGGTCATTTGGTGGAGACGGCTGGGCCTATGATATAGATTATGGTGGGCTTGACCATGTACTTGCATCAGGAGAAAATATAAATATACTTGTATTTGATACAGAGGTATATTCAAATACGGGAGGCCAGTCTTCAAAGGCAACCCCTCTGGGAGCTGTTGCCAAATTTGCTGCTTCAGGCAAAAAAATGAAGAAAAAAGACCTCGGGCTTATGGCTGTAAATTATGACTATGTATATGTTGCCCAGATAGCAATGGGTGCAAGCCAGAAGCAGACGCTTAAAGCATTCCTTGAAGCTGAGAGATATGATGGTCCGTCACTTATAATAGCTTACAGTCCTTGTATTAACCATGGTATTTATGCTGGTATGGGCTGTAGCCAGTTAAGGGAAAAGGAGGCGGTGGATGCCGGGTACTGGCATTTATATAGATATAACCCGGAACTTAACAAAAGCGGGAAGAATCCATTCATTCTTGATTCAAATGAACCAAAGGCATCATTCAGGGATTTCCTTATGGGTGAAGTAAGGTATTCATCGCTTACAAAGACATTCCCGGATATAGCTGAAGAACTCTTTAGCAGAGCGGAAGAAGAAGCCAGAAAGAAGTATGAAAAATATAAAAAAATGGCAGAAGCAGAATAAATAGTTTTTTAATTTAATATTCTTAATTTTTTATTTAAAATAGTAATATATTTAATTGGTGATGGGTAAGAAAGATATAATAGTCCTGAAGTTTGGCGGCACTTCTGTTGGTGATATTAATAGAATAAAGAAAGTTGCTGGCAGGACAATAAAATCAAGAAATGAAGGCAAAAGTGTAGTAGTAGTTGTTTCAGCTATGGGTGATACTACTGATAGGTTAATTGGACTTGCAGAGGAAATAACTAAGAAACCATCAAGGCGTGAAATGGATATGCTGGTATCAACAGGGGAGCAGGTTTCATGTTCACTTCTTGCAATAGCCATTCAGGAAAAAGGTTATGAGTCTATTTCTCTTACCGGTGGACAGGCAGGTATTTTAACTGACCAGTTCTATTCCAATGCTAAGATTATAAATATAAAAGTAGACAGGATATTAAAAGAGTTAAAAAGAGATAGAATAGTAATTGTAGCAGGATTCCAGGGGAGTAATTTAGACAGTGACATTACAACTCTTGGAAGGGGTGGATCGGACACCACAGCTGTTGCACTGGCTTCGGCGCTTAAGGCAGAATATTGTGAGATATACACAGATGTTAATGGGGTTTATTCAACTGACCCGAATATGGTAGATGGAGCTAAAAAACTAGAATCACTTTCCTATGATGAAATGCTAGAGCTGGCATCTTCCGGGGCAAAAGTAATTCACCTTAGAGCAGTAGAGTTTGCCAAAAAGCATAATGTAATATTGCATATAAGGTCAAGTTTTAATGATATTGAAGGGACATGGGTTATGGATGATTTTAAAAAGGATAAAAGAATGGAAAGGCCGATGGTTACCGGGGTAACTTATGATATAGGAGAGGTTAAGGTATCTGTCTTCGGTCTGGAGGATAAGCCGGGAATTGCTGCTGATTTATTCGGAAGGTTAGCAGAAAAGAATATAAATGTTGATTTAATTGTACAGAATGTTAGTGAGAAGAACCTTGCTGCTATTTCTTTTACAATAAAAAGCGAGGATATGGTACTGGCAAAAAATACCATTGATAAAATAAAGAATGTAAGCGCAGAAATGGATACTAATATTGTAAAGGTTTCTATTGTAGGTGCAGGAATGCAGTCACATCCAGGCGTGGCGGCAAAAATGTTTGGTATACTTGCAGAAAGAGGTATTAATATTGAAATGATAAGTACCTCTCCGATAAGGATTTCCTGTGTAATAAAGAAAAGCAGGGTGAAAGAGGCGGTAAGGGTGCTACACAGCGGTTTTGGGCTGGAAAAATAAGTAAAATAATTTTTTTCTTTTATTTTATATTGTATTTATTTTTATATTGTTTTAATATATCCTTCACTTATCTGTAGCTTTTAATCTTTAATTATTGAAAAGCAATTGACATTATATTCAAAAGTGGTGAGCTTCATATGGATTTAAAAAGATATAATATAGCTGTAGCAGGAGTAACAGGTGCAGTGGGAAGAGTATTTTTATCAATTCTGGAGGAAAGAGATTTCCCTATAAAAAATCTTATACCCCTTTCTTCTTACAGGTCTAAAGGAAAAAAAATACTGTTTAAGGGGGAAGAGCTTGAGGTAAAGGAATTGAGAAAAGATTCTTTTAGTGGTGTGGATATAGCGCTTTTTTCTGCAGGGGCTTCAACTTCAAGAGAATTTGCAAAATATGCTGTAGATAGCGGTGCTGTAGTAATAGATAATAGCAGCGCATTCAGGATGGAAGAGGATGTGCCCCTGGTTGTTCCTGAAATAAATAAAAATAAAATATTTAAACATAAAGGTATTATTGCCAATCCTAATTGTTCTACAATTGTTTTGGTGGTAGCGCTTAAGCCAATTTATGATATTTCACCAATAAAAAGAATTATAGTATCCACCTATCAATCTGTTTCCGGAGCGGGTGCTAAAGCCATTGTTGAACTTGAAAACCAGACAAGGGAAATAATGTGTAACGGTAAAAAGGATGTTAAAAGTGAAGTTTTTCCTGTGCAGATAGCTTTTAATGTAATTCCCCATGTGGATATATTCCTTGATAACGGTTACACAAAAGAAGAAATGAAAATGGTCCATGAAACCCGTAAAATTTTTGATGATAATAATATAATGGTTTCGGCAACCACGGTGAGGGTTCCTGTTTTCACCTCACATTCGGAATCGGTGTTTATTGAAACTGAAGAGAAAATAGAGCTGGATGCAGTAAGGGATGCGCTTGCTGGTGGTGAAGGTTTGGTTTTAAAGGATGATTTCAAGAATGCAGTTTATCCAACCACTCTTGATTCTTCTAACGGGGATGATATCTATGTTGGAAGGGTGAGGGAAGATATATCTGTGGAAAATGGCATCAGCATGTGGGTAGTAGGAGACCAGCTTAGAAAGGGAGCAGCTCTAAATGCAATTCAGATTGCCGAGGAGTTAATAAAAAAATAAAACATAAATAAAAATAGTTTTATAAAAGTATAAGAGTTGAATTATTTCTGTTTTTTCTTTAACATGTCAATTTTTTTAAGTCTTTCAGCTAATTTTTTCTCATAACCTCTCTCAGTTGGACTGTAGTATTTCCTTGCAAGATCAAGGAGCTTATAGGGGAGATGAGTCTGGTTGACTATTGCTTCTTTATAATCATGTGCATATTTGTAACCTTTACCATATCCAATATCTTTCATTAGACCAGTGGGGGCGTTTCTTATGTGATAGGGAACAGGAAGCGATCCAAATTCTTTAATGTCAGATTTAACCTTTTTATATGTTTTATAAAGAGAGTTACTTTTCGGGGCTAAGGCGAGGTAGATTGATGCTTCTATAATTGCAAGGTATCCTTCTGGCGGACCTATAAATTCAAAACTCTGCTTGGCCGAAATTGCAACCTGTAGAGCAGAAGGGTCTGCGAGACCTACATCTTCGGATGCAAATCTGACCATTCTTCTTATTATATAAAGAGGGTCCTCACCGCTCTCAAGCATCCTTACTGTCCAATAGACTGCACCATCAGGGTCACTACCCCTTAAGCTTTTATGCAGGGCCGAGATAAGGTTAAAATGCTCTTCACCGTTTTTGTCATAAATTAGTGCTTTTTTCTGTATTATATTTTCAATCAGTCTGGTGTCTATTTTAAGAGCTTTCTGACTTTTTTCTTTTGAATAAGCACTTACGGCAAGTTCAAGAATATTATAGGCAGCTCTTGAATCACCATCTGAGAAGCGGCTGATAAAATCGATAGTGCTATTGTCTATTTTTATATTATATTCACCAAGTCCTCTTTCTTTATCGGCAAGTGCTCTTTTTATTAATGTCTTTATGTCTTCTGGAGATAATTTATTAAGAATAAAAGTTTTGGTACGGGAAAGAAGCGCCGAATTTACTTCAAAGGACGGATTTTCAGTAGTAGCGCCGATTAATGTTATAATTCCTTTTTCAACAAAGGGTAGAAAAGCATCCTGCTGGGCTTTATTGAAACGGTGGATTTCATCAACAAACAATATGGTTTTTATATTATGTTCTTTCTTATTGTACCTGGCTATTTCCATGATTTCCTTTATCTGTTTTATACCCGAGGTCACTGCAGAAAATGATATAAACTTGCTTTTAGTTTTTTCAGCAATAATTTTAGCCAGGGTAGTTTTACCGGAACCCGGAGGACCCCAGAATATTATTGAATATGGCCTGTCGTTTTCTATAATTTTCCTTAAAATTTTACCTTTTCCTACCAGATGTTCCTGTCCTACAAATTCGTCGAGATTTAGTGGCCTCATCCTGTCAGCAAGAGGTATAGTGAATATGCTATCTGTAGTCTGGCTGGTTTTAATCTGCTCAAATAAGTTCATATTGTTACAAATTCATGGTTTTTTATAATATATAAATGCCTTACCGCTTTATTTACAGCAGCAGGGATTGTAAATTTTTAATATAAACTATTACATTTATCCTTCAATTAATTTTATATTGAGTTTTCTGTTCCTTGGTCCATCAAATTCACAGAAATATATACCCTGCCAGGTTCCCAATACCGGCTTGCCTCCATCAATAATTATACTTATTGATGAACCTACTAATGTAGATTTTATATGGGAATCGGAATTTCCTTCAATATGGGTATAATTATCATTGGGAGGGATTAGATTATCTAATTTAGAGTTGATATCCAGCTGTACATTAAAGTCGGTATTTTCATTTATGGTAATTCCAGCAGTGGTATGTGGGACAGATAAGCAACATATGCCGGTTTTTACATTATGACTTGAAATAAAGTTTTTTACTTTTTCTGTAATGTCAATCATCTCAATTCTGCTTCTGGTTTTAACAGTAAGACGCTCAAACATCATGTTCCTCTCTTCTTACGGCTTTTTATTCATATTTATAAAAATTATAGTTAAAAAAGATATTTTTATAAAGTAATAGTAATTGACATAATTTTTAATATTCTATTAAATATTATGGGTAAGAAGCTTTCTGAAACAAATTTATTTATGTCAAAAAAACAAATGCTACAGTAAAGAGGATATAACATCTAATGATTACTAAAAAGTATAAAGTGCTGGGGATTGGAAATGCTATCGTAGACGTGCTGGCTGATGTGGAAGATAATTTTCTTAAAGAGCGCAATCTCCAGAAAGGTGCAATGAAAATTATTAATGAATCTGAGGTTAAGAAGCTGCATTCCTGTATCAAAACGGTGAAAGAAATGTCTGGAGGCTCAGTGGCCAATACCATTGCAGCAATGTCATCACTCGGGGACAGGGTAGCTTTTATAGGTAAAGTAGGAAACGATAATCTGGGTAAATCATTTGAAAAAGATTTAAAAGGTATGGGGGTTAGCTACTGCACTTTAAATGCTGATGATGGTATGCCTACAGCATGCTGTATTGTTTTAACTACTCCGGATGCACAGAGGACAATGAATACTTATCTGGGTATTTCTGGATTTTTAAAACCAGATGATATTGACGAAGTTAGTATTTCACAGTCCGAGATACTCTATCTTGAGGGCTATCTTTTTGACAGCAGGGGAGCTAAAGAAGCATTTGAAAAAGCAATAAATATAGCCATAAAAACAGGCGGCAAGGTTGCCTTAAGTCTTTCGGATTCTTTTTGTGTTGAAAGGCATAGAAGTGAATTTTTAAGTACTGTTAAAAAATATATAGACGTACTCTTTGCAAATGAAGAGGAAATTTTATCATTGTTTGGAGCAAAAAGTATAGAAGATGCTATTAGTGGATGTATCAAATTAAGGAATATATGTGTAATTACCAGGTCAGAGAAGGGGTCGGTAATTGTGTCTGGCGGAAAAGTAAATAAGGTAGCGGCTAAAAAAAATAATAATGTAATTGACACCACCGGGGCAGGTGATCTTTATGCAGCAGGATTTCTTCACGGAATTGTAAGAGGAATGAATCTGGAAACCTGTGGTAAAATGGGCAGTACAATTGCATCAGAAGTATTAAGTCAATTTGGTGCACGTCTGGAGATGCATGTAATTGAGTTAATAAATAAAAAGGGTTTTTAATTTATTTAAAGTTTTATTTGGGTTATAAGAAAAAAGGTAAAAAATTTTTTAGAATATGAAAGGGAGAAATATGGTTGGAAATAAAAAAGCAGATATTGGTGTGTTTGGGGGTTCGGGATTCTATTCTTTTTTAAAGGGGGCAAAAAAATACGATATTAAGACTCCATACGGTCCTCCTTCTGATAAAGTAATTATAGGAGAAGTTGGAGATAAAAGGGTAGCATTTATACCGCGTCATGGTAGAAATCATACACTACCTCCCCATAAAATTAATTACCGCGCAAATATTTATGCGATGAAAAAATTAGGAGTAAAGCGCATTCTGGGACCAAGCGTTTCGGGAAGTCTCCAGCCACATATAAAACCGGGGCATTTTGTAGTATGCGACCAATTCGTGGATAGAACCAAAGGGAGAATTGATACTTTCTATGATGGGCCAAAAACAGTTCATATAGCTATGGCAGAGCCGTATTGCCCCGAAATGAGGAAAATTATTATTGAAAGCGCAAAGGAGCTTCAAATTAAATGTCATTCAACAGGAACTGTGGTTATTATTCAGGGGCCGAGGTTCAGTACCGGAGCTGAGAGTAAATGGTATTCAGACCAGGGCTGGGAAGTTATAAATATGACACAGTATCCTGAAGCTTATCTTGCAAGGGAGCAGGAAATATGTTATGCAAATATTTCCCTTATAACTGATTATGATACTGGTCTGGAAGGTCATCCTGAGATAAAGCCGGTAACTATTGGAGAAATTGTAAGAGTTTTTAATGAAAATAATGAGAAAGTAAAAGATCTGCTTTTTAAGGTAATTTCGAAAATTCCTGATAAAAGGGACTGCATTTGTTCCCATGCATTAAAAGATGCAGCCATTAATTAGTTAGTTATTTCTATTAAAGGATAACTAAAATTAAAGATATAAAAAAAAAGAGGTGGATTATGAAAGTAATTGGAGATGTAGATATTAAAGGATTGGAGAAATTAAGAAGTGGCAAAGTAAGAGAGATGTTTTCATTTGATGACAGAATTCTAATAGTGACTACTGATAGAATTTCTGCTTTTGATTTTATTTTGCCTTCCTTAATTCCATTTAAGGGTATGATCTTAAATAAGATATCGGTTTTCTGGTTTAATTATTTAAAAGGTATAATAGATAATCATCTGATCGAAACCGATGTTAAAAGATTTCCAAAATTTCTTAGGAAAAACAAAAATATTTTGGAAGGTAGAGCTGTTATAGTTAAGAGAGTAAAGGTTTTTCCTATTGAGTGTGTTGTCCGTGGATATATAACGGGGTCCGGATGGGAAGAATACAAAAGAACCGGTAAGATTGGAGACCTTGAACTTCCCCCTGATTTAATTAAATGTGACCGTCTCCCTGAAGCTATATTCACACCGACTACCAAAGAGGTATCAGGTCATGATATAGCTATTACTATAAATAAAGCCAAGAGAATATTTGGTGCAGAAACAGTAAATTTCTTAAAGGAAAAAAGCATCGAGCTTTACCTGAAAGCTTCTGAATATGCCATAAGGCAGGGTATAATAATTGCAGATACCAAATTTGAATTCGGGGCAACTGATGACGGGATTATACTTGCTGATGAAGTTTTAACCCCTGATTCGTCAAGGTTCTGGCCTCTGGATGAATATAAACCGGGGCAGGAACAAAAAAGTTTTGATAAGCAGTATGTAAGGGATTATCTTTTGAGTACTGACTGGGATAGAAAATCCAGCCCTCCTGTGCTGCCGCATGATGTTATAAAAAAGACATCTGAAAAATATATTGATGCTTATGAGAAAATAACAGGGGAGAAGTTTAAAGTATAACTGATTTTAATAATCTAGACTGCTGCCTGTATTTTAGTATAAAAATTACTCTGTACAAGAGCTAAAATAAACTTTACCCTGAAGAACTTCAACACCTTTTGAAGAAAACCAGAATTCTCCCTCCACAACAGGGTCAATCTGTAGAACATAGGTGCCTTTATTAACTATATCGTTTATCAAAACATCTACAGTAGCACTTTCACCCGGCTCTAAATTATAAGGAAGAGCAGTCCTTGTTGTTTGGTCATAGTCAGAATATTCTACATCCTGCCCATAATAATGGTAACCAATTCTTACCATATTCTGGCCGCTGCTTCTCCAGGTAAAGTCAGAATTGTTTGTAATCTCAATTTTTATATAGTTATCGCTATCAGTGCACAGAAAGGAAGGTATGTAACCATTTATATCAGCACTAATTTGAGCATTCTCGTAATCTATGGCTTCAACTACTTCTTCTAATTCTTTAATTTCATCTTCAGATAGGGTGTCTTCTCCCTGCGTCCCGTCTGAGTCAACATCAATTTTTTCAACCTGTCCAGGGGTGCAGGAGATAAAGATAAGGATTAATAATGTTGATGCAATACTTACAGCTAACATTTTAATTTTGGATTTCATTAGTTTCATATTATCTTTTCCCCACTTTTTTGTTAAATATTATAAGACGACCTATTGATAAATCATTATAATTTAATTTTTTTATTTTTTGAATAAAAGAAACAAAATATATATAATGTTAAATGGTTATTTTTACAACAAAAACGAAGAGGTCAATATGACATCATTAGAGGTAGTAGGTCTTGTTGCCATAATATTAATTTCTGTTTTTTCATTAGTTGGGATAATTATTGCTGTGCCATTATTTAAATTAGTTAATAAAATTAGGTTTATGGCCGATAAATTAAATGAGAATCTGATTCCTGTTATAGAGAAACTTAATGATACTGTCACTAATTTAAATACGGAAGTAAGTTCTATTACTGATCTTACGCAGAGTATAAGCTCAATAGTAGAGCAGCTGGAGAAAATTGTAAGACTTGCGCGTGTTATTGTGACAAGTCCCATAATTAAGATAATAAGCACTTCAGCAGGCCTGATAAACAGTCTTTTAAAAACTGATGGGGAAAATGAGAGCAAGGAGGAAAAAGAATGAAAAAAGAAAATGATGAGAGCAATGGGAAGAATTATTTTTCTGGGATATTAACGTCGCTTCTGGTTGGGTTGTCTGCTGGTTTTATACTCGGAGTTTTATTTGCTCCTAAACCAGGGATTGAGACGAGAAAGGAAATAAAGGAAAAAAGTGAGGAGTTTATAAAAAAGACCAGAGATGAACTGGACAGAGCTACAGGGAAGACAAAGGAATATATAGATAAAGGTAAAGTCAAAATTGCAGAAATGAAAAGCAGGGGAGAAGAATTTGCGAAAGAAAGCAGGGGGAAAATATCCAGTGTATCCAGGAACGTAAGCTCTAGTGCTAAAAAAGCCGGAGATAAAATAAAAAAAGCAGTTAAAAAGGGAAAGAAAAAAGCAAAGAAAGTGGAAGAAGACCTGTCCTAGATAGGAAATGTAGGTTATATTGCTTGAGAATAAACTCACTAAAAAGGTTCTAAATATATTACTTGGAAATGGCGCGGATTTTTCCGAAGTTTTTGTTCAAAAAAGAGCTTTTAATAATTTAAGATTAGAAGACAGTAAAATTGAAAACTCTACCAGCGGTTATGAGCTGGGGTGTGGTTTAAGGTTATGGATTGGCGATAGTACTTTTTATGCCTTTGTAGATTCACTTGAGGAAGACAAACTTATTAATGCGGCAAAAGTTTTAAGTTCTGCACTAGATGGAAGCAGCTCTCTTAAAGTTTTAGATCTTACTGGAGTTAAAAGTTCTTACAGAACCAGGATAAAAAAATCTCCTGCCAGTATTTATTCTGATAAAAAAAGGGATATCCTCAAACTTATTGATAAAAATTCAAGGAATTACAGCTCTAAAATAATACAAGTAACATCTATTCTTTCTGATGTGGAGGAGGAAATCTTTATCGCAAATTCTTATGGCTCTTTTTCATCTGAAAAAGCGGTAAAGACATTTTTAGCAGTAAATGCAGTAGCCAGAAGGGGAAATAATGCGACATCCGGCTATAAATCAATTGCCGGAACAAGCGGTTATGAAATATTTGATTTGAAAAGCCCCGGAATCCTGGCTGAGAATGCATCAAAAATTGCTGTTAACATGCTTGATGCAATTAATGCTCCAACTGGTGAAATTCCTGTAGTAATAGGGCCGGCTTTTGGGGGAGTTATTTTCCACGAGGCATGCGGTCATGGCCTGGAAGCTGACGCAGTAATGAAAGATGCTTCGGTTTTTAAGGGCATGATAGGGAAAAAAATTGCAGGCAAGGCAGTATCTGCTGTTGATGATTCTACTATTAAGTATCACTGGGGCTCGTATAAATTTGATGGTGAAGGTTTCCCTTCAAGTAAAACAGTGCTCATAAAAGATGGTATTCTGGAAAGTTATATTTACGACCTCAGAACTTCAAGAAAAATGAAAGGTAAACAGACCGGGAATGGTAGAAGACAATCATTCAGGCATATTCCTATTCCAAGAATGAGCAATACTTATATAGATAATGGAAGTGAGGACCCGGAGTCGATTATAAGATCTGTAAATAAGGGTATATATGCCAAGGAATTTGCAGGTGGACAGGTGGATCCTGCAACAGGAGATTTTGTATTTGGAATAAGTGAAGGATATTTGATAGAAGGTGGGAGGCTCGGCCTTCCTATAAAAGGGGCTACTCTGATTGGTAATGGACTGGAGATCCTGAAAAAGATAGAAGCAGTGGGTAACAATTTAGATTTTGCACCCGGTTTTTGCGGTAAAAATGGACAGTCAATTTCAAATGAGGTAGGCCAGCCGACGATAAAGGTTAGTAAAATTACTGTGGGAGGTATAAAAGACCAGGATGCAGAATAATAGAAAGTATAGAGTCAGGGTAAGGCAGCTAATAAATATTTGCAAAGACACTGCCAGGAAAATAAAAAAGTACAATGTGGATGAGTTCGAGATTTTTACGGCAAGTTCTGTAGATAATGAAATAGAGATTTTTAAAAGCAAAATAGAGACATTATCGTTTTCTGACTCAATTGGGATAGGTATAAGAATTTTTAAGGATAAATCAGTAGGGTATGCATATACTACAGTGCTCGGGGATAATAGCATAGAAGATTGCATCAAGAAAGCTGTATCAAATAGCGAAATCACAGGAAAGGAAGAATATAATTATCTTCCGGTAGAAGAAGAATATGCACATAAAAGAAAGCTCATAAGTGATGAGCTGTTATTCAGGGAGAATTTACTTGATTATAGAATAGAAGATAAGGTTGCAATGGCAAAGAAACTTGAAGATTTAACCAGAAGTAAAGATAAAAGAATTACTGATATAGAAAATGTTGCTTACCAGGATAGCATATACGAGACAGCAATTTTAAACTCGGCTGGATTCTGTGACAATTATAAAAAAACTACCTGTTTGATTTATGTAAATGCAATTTCAAAAGAAGGTAATGATACTTCTACCGGTGATTATTTTGGGTGTGGGCGTTCTCCTGATGATATTGACCTTAACCATGTTGCGAGTAAAGCAGCTGACAGGTCTGTGTCAATTCTGGGAGGGAAAAAAATTAAATCAGATAGGGTAAGTCTCCTTCTGGACCCTGCTGTTTCCGCACAATTTTTAAGTGTAATAGCAGATGGTATTACAGCAGATTCAGTTCAAAAAAAGAAATCGGTTTTTGAAGGTAAGATTGGGGAAAAAATATTTTCTGCTGATATAAATATATTTGATGACGGGACATTACCGGAAGGTCTTTCTTCCAAACCATTTGATGGAGAAGGTGTTATCAAGGGCAGGACATGTGTATTCAATAAAGGTTATCTAAAAACTTACCTTTATAACACATTTACTGCAAGGAAGGATAAAACTTTATCAACAGGAAATGCTGTAAGGGCTTCATACCGTTCAACACCGGAAGTAGGCATCTCAAACTTTTATATTGAACCATCAAAAGATGGTTTTAACGAACTTCTGGGGCATATGAAAGATGGCTTTTACGTAATAGATATAATAGGAATGCATTCAGGAGTTAATCATGTTTCCGGTCAGATTAGTGTTGGGGCAAAGGGATTATGGATAAAAAATAGCAAGCCTGAAAATCCGGTTAAGGAAGTAACGATAGCTACTGATATTTTAAATTTCTGTAAAAGTATTGAAAAAGTCGGAAGTGACTTTGCCTTTTTCCCTTTAAGCGGGTATGTAGGCAGCCCTTCACTTCTGGTAAGAGACGTAACTATAAGCGGAAAATAAATTAAAGTCCTGCTGGATATATTACTTCTTTTATTAGTCTGAACAATAAGCAGGTTATGTGAGTATTTAAGATGGTTAAGTATATATTTATTAGTGTTTTGATGTTATTACTTGATTATTTTTTTAAAAAGAGTTTATCCGGCAATAATAAATTTTACATAACCTACTGTCTGGCATATTATAGTTACTATTACTCCTGCAATAAGTACCCCAATAAATATATGAAGTAGAGCTCTTCTTGGAGGTATACCAAAAACAAATGCAATTAAAGCCCCGGTCCAGCCGCCTGTAACAGGGAGGGGTATACCCACAAATGCCACAAGTGCAAAACCTTCGTATTTTTTAAATCTTTTGGAATGTTTTCTGCGGGTACGGTTAAAAAGCCAGTTAAAAAATCTATTAGCAATTTTAAATCTATTCATCAAAAACTTTGACACAGGGTTAAGGATCCATAATATAGCTATTGGGGGTACCATGTTTCCCAGTACGGATATTATATAAGTTTCAAAAATATTCATTCCGTATTTTGAAAGGGCGATGGGGATTGACGCACGAAGTTCTCCTATAGGTGTCATTGCAGTAAAAAAAGTTGCCGCTCTCAGTGATATAAATTTAAAAAAGTCTGAAAAATTCATGCCGGTTTTTTATTTTTAGATATTTTATGTTATATTTTAAAAATTAGTTACAAATTGTTAAAAATAATTTTAATCATTATATAAGTTGGAAATAATACAGTCAATCATTTTAGGTTTGATTCAGGGGGCTACTGAATTTTTACCTATAAGCAGCTCCGGACATCTGGTTATATTCCCCTATTTCTTTAACTGGGGAAGTCCTCCTCTTTATTTTATAGTAACAGTTCATTTTGCCACACTGGCTTCAGTAGTAACTGTTTTTTACAGGGACATATATAGAATTATAAAAGCTGTAATTATTGGTATTTTTATAAGGGATAAAAGGAAATTAAATAATTTTAAACTGGGAATCTTTTTAATTATTGCAAGTATACCAGCTGCGATCGCAGGATTTTTACTGGAAGATTATTTTGAGAGCTTATTTAAAAAACCCCTGGCTGCAGGGGGTTTCATTTTAGTTACAGCATTATTTTTATGGCTTGGAGAATTCAGAGGAAGGCGTATTGAAGAAAGATTGGCAAAACGCAATAATTTTGTTGAAAATGAAAATATTTCTAGTAAAAGCGATAAAAACAGTAGAGACGGGATTATTAATAAGGAGATTATTATTGAAAATAGAAGTGCGGGCAGGGTAAGGTTTAATATACCTATAGCTATAATAATAGGAATAGGGCAGGCACTGGCCATACTTCCCGGAATTTCAAGGTCAGGGGCTACTATATCTTTTGCGCGTTTTTTTGGAATAAAAAGAGATGAAGCAGTCAGGTTTTCGTTTTTACTTTCAGTCCCGATTATTTTTGGGTCCTTCATATTTGAATTATACCGTTCCTCGGGTATAATTTTTGGAAATGGCTTAAATGCCGGACAGAATCTTGCGGCAGGTTTTGTATCTGCTTACCTGGCAGGGCTATTTGCAGTAAAGTTTATTATTTTTCTGACCAGAAAAAGAAATTTAAATATGTTTGCGGTATACTGTATCTGTCTGGCGTTAGCTGTGTTTATATTTTATGCAATAAATAAAATTATATAAAGAGAGGTGAATTCTAAAAAATGAAAGGAGTTATACTTGCAGGTGGATTGGGAACTCGCCTTATGCCATGCACTAAAGTTACAAACAAGCATTTGCTACCGGTGTATGATAAACCAATGATTTATTATCCTCTTAAAACTCTTGTGAGTGCGGGTCTGGAGGATATAATGATAGTTACTGGAGGAAACTATGCCGGTGATTTTTTAAGACTTCTGGGTAATGGTCAGGAATTTGGGCTTAAAGATATAAGTTATACCTATCAGGAGGGTGAGGGCGGTATTGCCGATGCCCTTAAGCTTACCGAGAATTTTATTGATAATGATAAGGTGATAGTTATGCTTGGGGATAATATAATTGAAGATGATATTTCTGATGCAATAAAAGAATTTAAGAAGCAGGAGAGGGGCGCAAGGATTTTTCTAAAAGAGGTTAGTGACCCTGAAAGATTTGGTGTTGCCGAGATTAGGGAAGGAAATGTAATAAATATTGAGGAGAAACCTAAAAAACCAAGGAGTAATTACGCTGTTGCCGGACTTTATATGTATGATAGTGATGTATTCAAAATAATTGGCACTCTCAAGCCCTCCGAGAGAGGAGAGCTCGAAATAACCGATGTTAATAATGAATATATAAGAAGGGGTATAATGACCTATTCCATACTTAAAGGATGGTGGAGTGATGCCGGCACTTCCTTTGAAGCTCTGTTCAGAGCAAGCCATCTTATAAGAGAAGCGTTAAAAGAAGGACGATAGATTATCCCCGGACTGCTTAAATAAAATATTTTATAACTACGGTAAATCAATTTTTACTATTTCTGTTGAGTTGCAGTAGAAACACCTTAATATATTATGGGAGCTTTTCCAGTTATTACCTGATGCCATAAAAGCCCATGTAAGAGAATCTCTGGTATCTTTATCATCAGAATTCTGGTATATATAGGCATTTCCTTCTTCTTTTACTGTACCTATGAATTTGTAAGTATTCCCGCATTTCAAGCATCTATACATTTGTACCTCCAGTGTAATTTATATAATTAATCGGGTTATTATAAGATATTATAGTATATTACAAGATAATAACAATACAATATTAATACAAATTATATTAATTTTTGGTTATTGATTCAGGTGTAATATATTAATTTCGCAGATATAATTAATAAATAACGAATTTATTTGACTAAAAAAAACACCTCTGATAATATCTTCTAAGAATTATTAACCGGGGTTTTAATATCATGCAGATGAAAATCGAAAAGCAAAAAATAAAGGTAAAAATTAAGACTGAATCAAGTATCGTTAAAGGAACAGTTCATACTTTATTAAACGGAAGATTGAGTGACTACATCACCTCACAAAAGGATAAATTCATACCGGTATCTGATGCAGAAGTTTTTTATTTAGATGGTGCCGGAAAAATCATAGATGATGAAAAGGCCAGGAGAGAGATTGTTTTTATAAATGTAGAAAAAATTGAGATGATAGAATATCTGTGATTAAAGAATTTTATAAAGATTCGTTTTTAAAAAATATAAAAAGTATTATTAGAAGGGGTAGTAATGTCTGCAGTTGTTAATCAATTTACAGATTCAAATTTTGACAGCGAAGTGATTAATTCAGAAAAACCAGTTCTGGTAGACTTCTGGGCTGTATGGTGTGGTCCCTGCAGATTAATAGAGCCCGAGATTGAGAAACTGGTAAAAGAAAAAGGCGATGAGCTAAAAATCGGAAGGCTTAATGTAGATGAAAACAGGGATATAGCTATGAAATACGGTATCAGCAGTATTCCCACCTTACTGCTGTTTAAAAACGGAGATATAGCCAAAGTTCTTATAGGTGCTATGCCTAAAGATAGAATATTAAGTGAGATTTCTCAATTTTTATAAATTAATGAGAGATATTTTTATTGGAACTTCAGGGTATAGTTATGATGATTGGAACAATAATTTCTATCCGGCGGAACTTGATAAGAAAGACCAGTTAAAATACTACAGCAAGGTTTTTGATACAGTTGAAATTAATTTTACTTATTATACCCTGCCATACCCGCAGATATTTAAAAGAATGGCTGAAAAAGCGGGTAAGGATTTTATTTTTTCAGTAAAGGCACATAGTGGAGTTACCCATTCAAGAGATTTTAAGGCTGAAGATGTAAAGCAATTTATTTCATCACTGCAGCCATTAGTTGAAAACAAAAAGCTTGGCACTGTACTTCTTCAGTTTCCATGGTCTTTTAAGTTTAGCATAAAGAATTGCGACTACCTGAAAAGGGTAAGGAAAAATTTCCAGGATCTGGAACTTTGTGCAGAATTTAGGAATAACAGCTGGTTAAGGGATGAAACTATAGATTGTTTAAAAGAACTAAATATGGGGTTCTGTAATGTTGATGAACCCGACCTTAAAGGTTTGCTGCCTCCTACAAGTATTATTACCAGTGATAGGGGTTATATAAGGTTTCATGGCAGAAATAATCTCAACTGGTGGAAACCAAAATTTTCTTACCAGAGATATGACTATCTCTATAACAGGGAAGAATTAACAGAATGGGTGCCAAGGATAAAAAAAGTAGCAGCGAATGCAAAGAGAACTTTAGTCTATTTTAATAACCACTATAAGGCACAGGCAGTGAGGTCTGCAAAAATCCTTCAGGAACTTATCGGGGACAGCGATATTTCTACTTCACAAAATTAATCTAATTATATAAAATCTATTAAACAGTTTTGGAGTCGGAATTTATTAAATTAGGATATTGTAAGGGTATTAAGGTTATGTTTAAAAAAGTTGATAGCAATGTGGATTTAGTGAAACTGGAAGAAAAAATACTAAAATTCTGGGAGAAAAATAATATTTTTAAAAAAACCCTTGAAAAAAACAGAAGTAAAGAAAGGTTCGTTTTTTATGAGGGTCCTCCTACTGCCAATGGTGCACCGGGTGTTCATCATGTCCTTTCACGTGTTTATAAGGATATTTTTCCAAGATATAAAACTATGAAAGGCTATAATGTACCGAGGAAAGCTGGATGGGATACGCACGGTCTTCCTGTAGAGCTTGAAGTTGAGAAAGAGCTAAATATTAATTCAAAAAAAGAAATAGAAGAAATTGGCATAGAAAAATTCAATATGCTGTGCAGGCAGAGTGTTATGAGATACGAGGGGGAGTGGCAAAAACTTACCAAGCGTATTGGTTTCTGGCTGGATATGGATAATGCTTACATGACATTTAAGAATGATTATATAGAAACTGTATGGTGGATATTAAAAAATATATGGGATAAAAACTTATTATATCAGGACTACAAGATTGTTCCTTATTGTCCGCGTTGCGGGACAGCTCTTTCATCCCACGAGGTAGCACTGGGTTATAAGGAAGTAGAAGATTACTCCATTATGGTAAAATTTCCACATGGTGAGAAAGAAAATACCTATTTTCTTGTCTGGACAACAACTCCATGGACTCTTGTATCTAATGTGGCTGCGGCAGTAAACAGGGATTCTGATTATGCGGAATTGGATTATAAAGGCGAAAGATTGATAATGGCAAAAAATATGATTAAAGAAGTTCTTGGTGAAAACGCAGAATATAATATTTGCAGGACTTTTAAGGGCAGTGAAATTATCTCCTCGGACTACAGCCCTATTTATGATTATGCAGGAGGTAATAACAATGCTTTTAAAATAATAGGAGGTGATTTTGTATCTGTTGAAGAAGGTACAGGAATTGTTCATATCGCTCCTGCTTTTGGCGAAGATGATATGAATGCGGGAAAGGAAAATAATCTACCGGTTGTGCAGATGGTGGATGAAGAAGGCAGGTTCAAAAAGGAAGTTAAAAGATTTGCCGGATTGGATATAGAGGAATCAAATCCGCAAATAATAAAAGAGCTTGAGGAGAGAAATTTACTTTTTGGTGTTAGAAAAATCAGGCACTCTTATCCTTATTGCTGGAGATGCAATAGTAGACTGGTATACTATGCTAAAAAAAGCTGGTATATAAAAACTTCTGAAGTAAAAGAAGACCTTCTAAAATCTAATGAGGAGGTTAGCTGGTACCCCGGACATATAAAGTATGGCAGGTTCGGGAATTGGCTTGAAGGTAATATTGATTGGGCACTTACCAGGGAAAGGTACTGGGGCACGCCGCTTCCGGTATGGATGGATGAAAATGGTCATAAAATATGTATAGGAAGCATTGAGGAACTTAAAGAAAAAGCAGTAAATTTGCCTGGAAAACTGGATCTTCACAGGCCATATGTTGATAATATTGTGATAAAATGTCCCGAGTGTGGTAAAGAAATGAGAAGAGTACCTGAAGTAATAGACGTATGGTTTGATTCCGGTTCAATGCCCTATGCTCAATACCATTACCCTTTTGAAAATAAAGAATTATTTAAGAATAATTTTCCTGCAGATTTTATTTGTGAAGCAATTGACCAGACAAGGGGATGGTTCTATACACTACTTGCTATTTCAACACTGCTATTTAAAAAATCCTGTTTTAAAAATGTCCTGTGTCTCGGTCTTATAAACGATGAAAAGGGTCATAAGATGTCTAAGTCCAAAGGTAATGTCATAAATCCCTGGGATATTCTGAACAAGCAGGGAGCAGATGCTTTAAGATGGTATTTCTTTACAGGTGTTTCTCCCTGGCTGCCCAAAAATTTCTCTATGAAGGCTGTTGATGAGGTGGTTAGGAAATTTATACTTACCCTGTGGAATACTTATACTTTTTTTGTGATATATGCCAATATAGATAATTTTAATCCTTGCGACTATGACCTTGAGGTAAAAGAAAGGTTTGAAATTGACCGCTGGATATTATCTGAGCTTAACCGTACAATAAGGAAGGTAAACGGGCTTATGGATGATTTTAATGTTACTGAGAGTGGCAGGACGATACAGAATTTTGTTGACCTTCTATCTAATTGGTATGTAAGAAGAAGCAGGAGAAGATTCTGGAAGAGTGAAGAAGACAAGGATAAAATAAGTGCATATAAAACTCTCTATGAGTGCCTGGTAGATGTTACCAGATTATGTGCGCCTTTTATACCTTATCTTAGCGAAGAAATATACAAGAATCTGACCGGTAGTCTGGGGAAGGGTGAGGAAAGTGTTCATCTGGAAGATTATCCTGTTGCGGATGAAAACCTTATAGACGAGGATTTGAGTTTTAAGATGGATATAGCCCGCAGAGTTGTTAATCTCGGCAGGGCAATAAGAAATAAGACCAGTATAAAAATCAGGCAGCCGGTTGAAAAGGTAATCATATATTTTGATAAAGATGGCAGGAAGAAAGAAGCTATAAACCATCTCAAAGACATTATAACCAGTGAGCTTAATATTAAGGAAATAGAATTTGCCAGGGATATTAATGAGCTGGTTTCATATGATATAAAACCCAATCTTCTAATGTTGGGTAAAAAATATGGCAGTATGGTCCCTCTGATAAAAGAGAATTTACTATCGGGAGATCCTGTCCGTACAGCGCTTAAGGTTAAGAATAATAAAAAGGTGAGTTTAGCTATAAATGGAAAACATATTGAGTTATTACCTGAGGATATAATTGTTGAGACCAGAAACAAAGAAGGCCTTGGAATAGAAAGTGACGGGGAGATGACTGCAGGTATTTCAACTGTTATACCGGAAAATCTGCTGGAAGAAGGATTTTGCAGAGAGCTAGTTCACCAGATACAGAATTTGCGAAAGAAAGCAGGCTTTAAGATAGAGAACACTATTGACCTTGCTATTGAGCCGGGAATAAAAGACAATATTTTAAAAAAGTTTAAAAATTATATAATGAAAGAGACTCTTAGCAAGTCACTTGGTCCTGATTTTAAAGATGATATGTTTGTAAAAGAGGTCAGGGTAAACGATAAGAGAATGAAGATTGGCATAAGAGTTGTGGGGAGCATTGTTTAAAGTGGATAAAAGGGTAAATAGAAACATTTTCATGAATTTGTATTTTATAATAAGTGCAATTATTATACTTGTTGCTGACCAGGTAACAAAATATATTGTGATTCAAAAAATTCCTCTGAACAAATCTGTAGAGATAATAAAAGGTTTTTTTTATATAACTCCTATTAACAACACAGGTGCAGCTTTTGGGATGTTACAGGGGTATACTAAAATTTTAACCGTAATATCTATTATTGCTATTTTCTTAATAATTTTTTTAAAGGCCATACTTAGTGTAAACTCTGCTTTTTATAATATATCACTGGGTTTTATCCTCGGCGGAGCACTGGGAAATCTTGTTGATAGATATTTTGCAGGAGAGGTTACAGACTTTTTAAATTTTTCTTTTTTTGGGGCAGTCTTTAATGTAGCTGACCTCTTTATAAATATAGGATTTTGCCTTACTATAATAATAATACTTAAGGAGTATTTAAAAAAGAAAAAAGCTTAATAGAGGAATTGAGTAAAAAATCAGAAATTGTTTTAAGGTTCGTGGTAGATGACGGCAGCTCAGGTCAGAGGATAGATAAATTCTTGGCTGCCAGGATAAAGGATGTATCAAGAAGCTACATTCAGGGTATAATAAGCAGAGGAAAGGCGAGAGTAAATAGCGAAAGCGTAAACAAGCATTATAATGTTTCTGAAAAGGATTTAATAACTGTAGAATACCCCGGAGAAAGAAAGCTTAATACTTCAATAGAGCCGCAAAAAATAGACCTAAAGATATTATATGAAGACGGGTATCTTCTGGCTGTGTCAAAAGAAGCAGGAATGCTAACCCATCCGGTCAGGGTTTTTAATAAGGATACGCTAGTCAATGCATTACTATATCATTATGATAAATTATCAAACATGTCGGGTGTAGAAAGGTCAGGAATTGTCCATAGACTGGACAAGGATACTTCAGGTCTTCTAATAGTAGCAAAGGATAATAATACTCACAGGTTGTTATCGGATAAGTTTAAGAAAAGGGAAATAAAAAAGACTTATGCAGCACTGGTGTGGGGTAAATTTTTTGAGAAAAAGGGAGAGGTAATTCTCCCTATAGGACGCTCAAGACTTGATAGAAAGAAAATGAATATATCAATTGACAGGGGAAGAGATTCAGTAACCAGGTTTGAAGTAAGGGAGGAGTTTGAATCTTCAGCTTTGCTGGATGTAAGCCCGAAGACTGGGAGAACACATCAAATCAGGGTACATCTTAGTTATATCGAGCATCCCGTAATAGGTGATTCTCTGTACGGAAACAGAAACTCAAAAAAGTTAGCTAAGGAGCTGGGTCTGAAAAGGCAGTTTCTACATGCAAAAATGCTAGAGTTTGATCACCCTGTTACAGGAAAAAAAATAATAATTAAAGATAAATTGCCAGATGATTTACTTGATTGCCTTAAAATTTTAAGGAGGAGATTCAAGATGAACAAAAAATAAGTTATTTTGAACTTTTATATTTTAATTTATTTTTTAAGAAAAGGAGATAAAAAAATTGGCAAATATAAGAAGAGTAGTATTAGATGTACTTAAACCACATTCGCCTGGCATGGTAGAACTTTCAAGCAAACTGGCGGACCTTCCAGGGGTATATGGAGTTGATATATCATTAATTGAAATGGACCAGAAAGTGGAGAATGTTAAAATAACCTGTGAAGGCGATTCGATAGACTATGATAAAGTGGAGCAGATTATAAAGGAGAATGGTGCCTCTATCCATAGTCTGGATAAGATATCAGTAGGAACAAGCCTTATTGAAGAAGTTACCACTCATCAGGATTAGGTTGACCTTATTTCCTGTCTCATAAATATAATATATGATACCGCAAAGCATATAATAGCCAGTGCTACAATAACTACCAGCTGCGGCCATACCTGTATTAGACTCTGTCCCAGGGAGAGAGGATTAAGTTGCATCTCGCCTGATTCCAGCATACTATAAGACTGCAGGTAACCAACATTATTTATAAGTAAGTTCCCTCCTATGGGCACGAGCAGAACCATTATAGATTCGGTGAACAGGGTAGCAGGCGAGATTCTTGAAATTGAGTTAATAATGCTGTAATTTCTTGCTATTTCAGCTAAAGAAGAATCATCTGCCAGCGGGGCCATTGAATTGGCTACAGCATCGGCTATTATAGGAAGAAAGAACATAAGAAATATCCATACTGCAATGGCAGTAAGTATTGATGCAGCTGTTTTTTCCATTATAACTGAAAATAGTATAGAGAGTCCCATCCAGAATCCGCCATAAAAAACACAAATAAATATAAAAAAGAATATTCTTAATATTTCTTCAGTGGTGGGTGCTACTCCAATTGATAGTAGACCTACACCAGAGATAATAAATACGATGCTTGCAATAATAATACTTAAAGTGGTAATACCAGCTAAAAATTTACCATTTATAAGACTGTCTCTATAGATTGGCTGGGAAAGGATTCTGCTTAAGTTACCACTGTTTTTTTCACTATTAATGGCGTCAAAGCCAAATATTATACCTATTATTGGAATAAAAAAACTTATAAAGGTTATAAAGGATGGAAGAATATCTCCTCCTGTGGTAAATAAATAAAGAAATACATGTTCATCAAGTGAACTTGCGGCTTCCCTTATATTGGTAAGAGCTACATAAGTTGATGACAGACCTGCAATATAAATTAATGAAAGTAGGATTAAAAATTTGTTACTGCTAAAGTGGTCACAAAGCTCTTTCCTATATATGGTTAAAATGCTTCTCATTTCACTCCTCTTTAAAATATTTTAGATAAATTTCTTCCAGAGCGTCCTGTTTCATATCCATTCTGGTTAAAAGTATGCCTTCATTTGAAATAAGCCGTGATATATCCTGTCTTATGTCTTTATCGCATACAATCGTAAACTTGTTATCGGTTTGATTTACGCTTACAACTTTATCCAGCTTCTTTAACTTTCCGGTTAATTTTTCTGTTATTTTCTCAAGTTCAAGTTCTATCCTGTATTTCCCTCCGCCAAATAAATCTCTTCCCAGGCTTTCTACAGTCCCCTGATTAATTAATTTTCCTCCGGATAATATGCCTACCCGGGAGCAAACCTTCTGTACTAGGTTTAGCTGATGTGATGACAGCAAAAATGTAATGTTCTTCCTGCTGTTAAGGTCCAGTATGGTCTGAAGAATCTGATTTGCTACTTTAACATCCAGGCCTTCTGTTAGTTCATCAAAGATGATAAGCCTGGGGTCCTTGATAAGAACATCGGCAATCCCCAGTCTTTGTTTCATACCTTTTGAAAATGTCCTGACCAGCTGTTTTTTATTTTTTGATAGACTAACTATTTCCAGCACCTCATCAATTTTAGCAGGTATTTCCCTGTAGGGAATATTGTTTAATTCTGCAGTGTAGGAGAGATTTTCCTTTGCGCTCATATCTTCATAAAAACCAACTTTTTCTGGTAGATAACCGCTAATTCTCTTTACTTTAAGTGGCTCCCTAGTTGAATTAAAGCCGCCAACGCTGACACTGCCCGATGTTGGTTCCGTAAGCCCCAGTGTCATAAGAATAATAGTAGACTTTCCGGCACCATTGGGTCCCAGGAGGCCGAATATTTCACCATTTTTTATGCTGATGTTTAAATCATCAACTACCAGCTGACTATCATATTTTTTTGATAAATTTTGGGAAATTATTAAATTATCGTTATCATTCATAATTTATCTTCTTCCCAGTCTTGTAAATATTATGGCAACGCCAACTATGACTATTACAATAATTCCTATGCCCACAATACCCCAGATAGTGGGAGTTTCAACGGTTACCCTGATTTCTATATCGTCGGTACTGTTCTCGCTTGAAGCTGTGAAAGTAAGCATATAATCGCCTGCAATAGTTTTTTCCGGAGGGTTTATAGTTACATCAATTTCTTCTTCTTCACCAGCTTCAATTGACTCAATTTCTTTTTTATCAAAATCAACCTGCCAGCCCTCGGGCTCGGTTGAAGTAAAACTTATATTTTCAACAGATGTAGAGCTGTTGTTGGTCAGGATAAGCTTATAATGATTGTCTTTACCAGAAGTAATGTCGGTACTTAATTTTCCAGTTTTTGTGCTGAGACTGATTTCATAGGTTGCAGTTATTACTGCTGTAAATTCTATGGATTGTTCCAGGGGATCTCCATCAACAGCTGATTTAAAGGTGACTTTAAAATTATATTCTCCTGGTTTCTGAGATGTTCCTGCAACTGCTCCAAGATTTAAGCTTTCTGTATTGTTTGATTCCAGGTTAATTGTCTTTGCTTCTGTATTTCCGCTTAATACTGCCGCCATCCATCCTGTTGGATATTCAACTGTTATATCAAAGGGCTTGGTTATGGTATCTTCGTCTAAACCAAATGGCTCATCTCCTGCTATATAAATTACAGAAAAATCAAAATAAAACGTCTCATCTTCCTCTGCCTGTATTTTGGGAAGTGTGGTCTTAAATATTAATTCCTCAGGTTCGGGTTCCGGAACCTCTTCTTCTCCTGCTTCTTCTTCCTGAGCAAGTAAAGCTGCTGGTAGTATTATAATAATTGATAAGGTAAGAGTTAAAATTATAAAAAATACTGGTAATTTTCTTTTTATGTTTTTCACTTAATACACTCCTTTGCTAAAATTTTTTAAGCTTGGTTAAAGTTTTAATGAATTTAAATAATTCTTAAAATGATGCAACTGTCTAACACAGCTTTTTTGAAACTAAATGAAAATTCTAATAACTTTAATGTTAGTTGTCAAGAATGAGTACATGATTGGTGAGTAATGATAACCAATTTTTATGATTTTATTTCCAATTTATTACTTTTAATTTAATAGTTTCTTTTATCTATGATACTATTTATATAATAGTTGATATTTATCTTGACTGGCATTACAATATGTCCAGTTTTTTGGAGTGGTTTAATATGAATTTAGAAGAAAAAATTAAAAAGGTAATAGAAAAAACTGAGATTATAAAACAGCCCGATAAAATGCTGTCATCGTTTGATTCTACAACCATTCATTATTATATGCTGGCTGTACCAATGTACCTGGAGTTTGAAGGTAAGAGTTCTGATACTGAAACAATAATAAGAGAAGGGAAAATAACCTGGCAGAAGCCAAAGGTAATTACTCCTTCTTATATGTTGAGAGTAGAAGGATTCAGTGGAGAGGCCAGGAAGGCCTTTGAAATGCTTGCCGAAGAAGATAGTGACCTGGCCATGATTCTTTACGGTTTGAGAATGAGCCGTGATTTTGAAAAAATGGAAATAGTTTCAAATTCGCTTACTTCTGTAGCAAAGAAAATATCCAGTAATATTGAAAAAAAGAAAGACCCTTACAGCGCTGTTATAAAGGGAGTGGATGAGTTCTGGGATGTTTCACTTTCAAAATTTATTCAGGCAATAGTGACAAGAAGCGCTCACTACTCACAGCTGCCTGATTTACTGAGGAACAGCTCGTTAAAGGTAGGCAGTGAAGGGTTTCATGTAATTACAAGGGATAAAGCAGGTTATCCTGTTATAGCAAGAAACGAAATAGAGATTCTTTTTAAATTGTTTGAAAAAGGAGAGATAGAACCCCGTGAACTGAAACAGGAATTAGACAGGTGGGGAATGTTTGAACAGTATCAGGATAGATTTTTCAAATACTTCAAAAAAAGACTCAGGGGTAAGTAATCAGGATACTACAAGCATTTCATCAGGTTCCAGGAGAGATATTCCTGCATCATTTCCCACAATTTCTACTTTTATTATCTTTTTTGGTTTATTTAAATCAATCTTTTCACGGTTTACTACATCAGTAAGCTTGATAATGAGTTCTTTAAAATCAAGTTTGTCATAATGTCTTTTTTCCAGGCCCATCATCCATTTATCTTCTTTTTTAATTTTTGGGACCAGTGATTTTATTGCCTTCTGCATATCAGGTACCTTTGATTTGACCCATTTATCTACAGGGATATAACGGTGAGTCCTGCCAAATAATTCTTTGTCCTTTTTTGATATTACCCTTAATTTTTTTACCACTTCTTTTGGTTTTGAAACATTGAGAAGAAAAATCCCGTCATATTTTGATTTTAGAAACTTTGGCTTTACATTAATTTCCTTGAAAAGATTTTCGACTTTTTCCCTGCTGCTTTTTATATGGGCAGGGTCATAGGTTATGAGAAGCTTTACCTCCATAGTAAATCCTCCTTTTTTAAAATATTGATTAATTATACCATAACAAATGATATGATTTATAAAAATTTGAAGTTATCATATAATATCAAGCAAATTGCATTTATTTGGTAGGAGAGTAATATTTTGGCTTTACACATGCAGACACTCGATAACAGGGTAATTGAAGTAAGAGAAGATAAATTTAAAACCAGCAGGCTAATCTATGAATTCAGGCCGTTCATTGCCGGTGTTATTCAAAAAAGAGCCGGAAGATTTATCGAATATGGAGTGGACGAAGAATTTTCTATCGGCCTTTCTGCTTTTAAAGAAGCGATGGATTCATACGACAGGGAGAAAGGAAAATTCCTGAGTTTTGCAAGAATGGTAATAGATAGACGCCTTATTGATTATTACCGCAGGAACAGTAAAGAGAGGACTATAGGTCTGGGAGATGACAGATTGTCTGGTGCGGATTTTAAGGGTAATGATATTAATTATAAAGAACAATACGGTATTAATGAAGAGAGAGAGGGAAGGATAATTGAATCAATAGAATATAGGGCAGAATTAGAAAAATGGGGAATCAACCTGGAACAGCTGGCAGAAATATCCCCCAGAAGCAGCAGTTTGAGAGAAGAATATAAGGAGATTGCAAGATCTATCGTCAATGACAGTAGCATCCTAAAGACTTTAATGGAAACAAAAAGACTTCCTTTAAAAAAGATAGAAAATAATATATGGGTACACCGTAAAAAACTGGAGAGGGGACGAATATATATAATAGCTATGGTTCTGGCCATTATAAATAATCTTAGCTATATAGACGTATCCGGGGGTGGTGATAAATGAAGGCAGTAATAATGGAGATAAGAAAAGGTTATTGTATAATCCTGACCAGAGATGGCCGTTTCTTAAAACAGGTAATCCCACCGGGGGTGTTTGAAGTTGGTGACGAGATTACGGTCAGTGAGGAGTATGTATATAAAACAAAAAGAATAGATATAAGCCGGGTTAAAACCCTATCTCTTGCAGCTTCAATAATAATTATATTAGCTACTGTATCTTTCTTTAGCTTCTGGTATTTGAAGCACTATACTGCTTCAAGGAGTGCAGACGCAGAGTCGGTTGGCGTATATGTTGCGGAAGAAGAAGCAGAAGTAGCTGATGCAGACGCAGATGCAGAAATGATTGTTGAGGAAAAGGTGACGGAGGCGGTAGAAAAAAGAACTATTATTTTTGAAGAAACATACTATTTTAGAGAGCAAGAAGAGGCTGAAGAAGATATTGAAGATACTCTAAGTATTTCATATAAAATAATTGATGACATCAGTTTAAGGATTAAATTAAGAAATATAAGCAGCGCGTCAAAATTTGACGGGACTTTGACAATGGTTATGTATCTTTCAGACGGTAGTGAATCACAGGCAGAAACAGTCTCAATTGATGAGCTTGAGCCGGGGGAAGTTACAGAGAACCCGTTATTTTTAAAAACAGAAGAAGTTAAATTAAAAGTTCAAATAACTGGGAGTACTTATTAGGGATTGTTAATCTAAACAGTTTATATTTTTTATTATACCTATATTTTCCAACCTTAATTATTTTATTATATTCAGCGTATATATATGACAGATTAAAAAATTTTTCTGGGAGGCCATATGAAAAAAAGTAGATTGTTTTTATTTTTATCTTTATTGTCCGTTATTGTGCTGTTATTTAATGCTGCCCTGTTTACCCGATGTTCAGGTGATAGCGTTAAGGAAGAAATTACTTCCGGGCAGTCAGATGATGTCGCAGCTTCAGTAGATAAAAACCTGGTAGCTGCAAATACAAGTTTTGGCTTTGATATCTTTAAAGAACTTATCGAGGAAGATAACAAAAAGAATGTATTTATCTCTTCCCTATCAATACTTTTAGCTCTTGCAATGACCTATAACGGAGCACTTGGTGATACCAGTCTGGAAATGGCTGAAGCTTTAGAATTTGAGGGATTTGACCTTGAGGAGCTGAATTTAGGTTTTAGCGATTTGATGGTAGCTGTTACAAATGCGGACAGGGATATTGATATGACTATTGCCAATTCCATATGGTATAGAATGGGGTATGGTGTTAAAGAGGATTTTATTGGAAGGAATGAGAAATATTATAATTCAGAAGTTAATGAAATTGATTTTTCTGCTACCGGCGCCATTGATACTATAAACGGCTGGATAGAAGAAGAAACCAGAGGAAAGATTGATAAGATGATTTCTGAAATACCCGTTGATGCTGTTATGTACCTTATAAATGCAATTTATTTTAAAGGCAACTGGACTTATCCCTTTGATGAAAACTTTACTGTCGATGATGATTTTTACCTTTATGACGGAACTACCAAAAAAGTTCCCATGATGTCGCAGCAGGAAAAATTTGGCTACTGTAAAGGAGATAATTTTTCGGCTATAAAGCTTCCTTATGGCGAGGAAAAGATGTCCATGTATATAATTCTTCCTGATGAAGGTGTAAACGTTGATAGTGTGATTGAATCTATTGATGAAGAAAAGTGGAGCAGCATAAAGAGTTCGTTATATGGTTGTGACGTTTCCCTCAGGATGCCGAAATATAAGATGGAGTATGGCATAAAGCTTTTAAATGACGTGCTTACTAATCTGGGAATGGGTATTGCCTTTGACCCTGATATGGCGGATTTTGGTGGTATTGTTTCCAGTGAATCTGGTGGAGGTATCTGGATATCAAAAGTGCTGCATAAGGCAGTTATTGAAGTGAATGAGAAGGGTAGCGAAGCAGCTGCTGCAACAGTGGTGGAAATGATTGAGTCTGCAGCTCCTGATGGTGAAATAATAGAATTTACAGTAGAAAGACCATTCTTTTTCATAATTGCCGATGATAGGAGCGGAAGCATTCTATTTATGGGCAGGGTTGTTGAACCATAAAATTTTTAAGGCAGGTGACAGTGACATATTATTTAATGGGTGAATGGGTGTGTTAATGTTGTGGCTTGCTGGGTGAAAATTTTATTAAAAAAAGATAAAAATTTTGTTATAAATGTATTACAGACAAAAAAACTGAGTTGTATCTAATAGTTTATTAAAATATATACTTTAAATGTAAAAAAATAATCTTTGGACAAATTAAAAATATGTTATATAATATCCTAGCACTGCTTAGAAAGTTTTAAATTTTAAAATAGAGTAGTAGGGATTTTTTATTAGAAGTAATTAAATAAAATAGAAGTAAGCTTCTCGCCTATATCTTCTTATTTCATTTATTCCATGTTTCAATTAATATAATTTCTACTCCTCTTTTATATATAAAAAAGATAATTTAAAGAAAGGTTTTTTAAGTGAATAAAAGAATGTATGTTGGAAATCTGGACTATAATACTACTGATAAAGAGTTAGAGGATTTTTTTTCCAAAGAAGGCACTGTTACATATTCTAAAGTAATAAACAGAATAGATGGGAAATCAAGAGGATTCGGATTTGTAGAGATGGAAAGCGAAGAGCAGGCAAAAGCAGCTGTAGAAAAACTCAATAAAAGTGAGTTTATGGGAAGAACCATAGTAGTTAATGAAGCCAGAACCCAGAATAAAGGAAACTACAAGCCCCGGGAAGGCGGATACAGAGAAGGCAGGTCCCGTGAAGGTGGAAAGGGTGACCTAAACTATAAGTTAAGAAAGTTAAGAAGAAGCATTAGATAAATTTTTTAAATTTATGCTTGTTTTTTTAACTGCGATCCCCTATAGTATCTCATGGAAATAAAATAAAAAAATAATAAAACCTTTAAAATAGTCCGGAGAGACTAAAAAGGAATGATTAAAATATTAATTACATATTTCAAAAAGGAAATATTTTTGACCTTCTTACCTATATGGTAGGGAGGTTTTTTTATATGGTGATATAGGGAAGAGTTATGAAAGAAAAAGCTTATATACTGGGTGAAAATGATATAGACAGGATTATTAGAAGAATCTCACATGAGATACTTGAGAAGAATAAAGGACCGGAGAATTTAATTTTTATTGGTCTTCAAAAAAGGGGAGTTCCGCTGTCTAAGAGAATAGCAGGAAACATTGAGAAGTTTGAAGGGATAAAGATTAAAACCGGAAAACTTGATATAACATTTTACCGTGATGATATCGGGCACAATATAAAACCAGTAGCCCAGATAACTGATATTTCCTTTGATATAGATGAGAAAAATATAGTACTTGTTGATGATGTCCTTTACACCGGGAGGACTATAAGGGCTGCAATGGATGCGTTGATTGATTTTGGAAGGCCAAAGTCAATTCAGCTGGTTGTTCTAATTGACAGGGGGCACAGGGAACTTCCCATAAGGGCAGATTATGTAGGAAAAAACTTGCCTACTTCACATAATGAATCTGTAGAGGTCAAATTGAAAGAGACCGACGGTATAGATAGTGTCACAGTTATTGAGAGAGAGTAAATATGCTAAGAAAAAAAAGTATAGTTGATGTAGATAGTCTTAAGCTGGAGGATATAGAGCTGGTACTTGCAAATGCAGATTCTTTTCTTGAAATATCGGGAAGGGATGTGAAGAAAGTCCCGATTCTCAGGGGTAAAACAATAGCTAATTTATTTTTTGAACCCAGTACAAGAACAAAAACCTCATTTGAAATTGCAGCTAAAAGACTCAGTGCAGATATAATTAATTTCTCCTCGTCCACCAGCAGTGTTGTTAAAGGAGAGTCTATTATTGATACTCTAAAAACAATTCTCTCAATGAAAGTAGATATGATTGTTATGAGGCACAGTGATAGCGGGGCAGTTAAAATAGTAGACAGTTTTGTAGAAGTGCCGGTGGTAAATGCCGGTGATGGTAAGAATCAGCATCCTACGCAAGCCCTCCTTGATTTATACACCATAAAAAAAGTATTCGGGAAGTTTAAAGGGCTTAAGGTGGCGATTGTTGGGGATTTTATAAACAGCAGGGTGGCAGGGTCAAATATAAGCTTATTTAAAAAGATGGGAATTAAGGTAACTATAGTTTCGCCAACAATTCTGCTTCCTGAAGATTTTTCAAAAATGGATGTAAGACATTGTATAGATGATGTTATAGAGGAGTCTGATATTATATATGTTCTCAGAATGCAGTTCGAGAGACAGAACAGGAAGTTTTACCCCTCGGTAATGGAATATAACCAGTTTTTGAGTCTGGACATGAAACGGCTTCGCAGGATGAAGCCGGGTTCTATTGTCATGCACCCCGGACCGGTAAACAGGGGGATAGAGATTACCGATGAGGTTATGGAGATTGGCGGAAAGTTGAAGGAAAAAATTGTAATTGAACAGCAGGTAACTTACGGAGTAGCTATCCGGATGGCATTGATTTATTTAATATTAGGTTAATAATTTTTAAGGCCAGGATTTTGATGAATGAGAATGAGAAAAAAAATTTACTTATAAAATCAGGCAGTATAGTTGACCCCCGGAATGACAGGGAATTTACTTCTGATATTTTAATAAAAGGCGGTATTATATCTGAGGTAAAAGAAAACATTAAAGTTAAGGGGGATAATATTATTGAGATTGATGCGGAGGGCTGTAAGGTTTCGCCAGGATTTGTAGATATGCATGTCCACCTGAGGGATCCCGGGTTTGAAGACAGGGAAACCATAGAAACAGGAACACTTGCAGCGGTTAAAGGAGGTATTACCACGATTGCATGTATGGCTAATACTATGCCGGTTGTAGATACGCAATCCCTGGTAAAATATATTTTAAAAAAAGCGAATAACTCGGCATGCAGGGTTCTACCGATAGCTGCAATGACCAGAGGGCTTGAGGGAAAAAATATTACGGAGATGGGCCTTCTGGCTGAAGCAGGAGCAGTTGGTTTTTCTGATGATGGTATGTGTGTAAGAGATAGTAATATAATGTATGAAATCATGCGTTATTCAACACAGTTTAATTTACCTTTAATCCTGCATGAGGAAGACGATTTCATCTCGGGTGATGGTCTTGTTCATGAAGGTTATTATTCTAATATGCTCGGGCTGGATGGGATATCCAGCTTGAGTGATGACTTAATGATAGAGAGAGATATAACTCTTGCTAGAAAAAGCGGCGCACGAATTCATATAACCCACTTGAGCACTAAAGACAGCGTAGAAATGATAAAAAAAGCAAAAGAAGAGGGAGTAAAGGTAACCTGTGATGTAACACCGCATCATCTTTTCTTTAATGATAGCTATCTGACATCTTTTAATACCAATTTTAAAGTAAAACCACCCATAAGAAGTGAGGAAGACAGGCAGGCATTAATTGCAGGTATAAAAGATGGGGTTATTGACGCTATAGTCAGTGACCATGCCCCTCATCTGGATACGGAAAAGAACACTACTTTTAAACTTGCCAGTTTTGGGACTATAGGGCTTGAAACATTATTTAGTGCTGCTTTTACCAAATTATGTGTTGAAGAGAAAATAAAATTACAAAAGCTGATAAGTCTTATGACTACTGCGCCCTCAAAAATTATCGGTATTGATGAGGGGAAAATAAAAGTTGGTGAGGTAGCGGACCTTACGATTATAGATACTGAAAGAGAAGAAGAAATAAAAAAAGAAAATATAATTTCAAAAAGCAGGAACAGTGTTTTTCTGGGACAAAAATTAAGGGGCAAGATAATATGTACGATCAGTAAAGGTAAGTTGGCTTATATAATAAATAATATAAAAAAGAAGGGCTAAAATCTTGAAAGCAAATTTATTTTTAGAAGATGGAATGATATTTAAAGGTGTAAATATAGGTCTTGACGGAGAGACAATTGGTGAAGTAGTCTTTAATACTTCTATGATTGGATACCAGGAAATCTTGACCGACCCTTCTTATTACGGCCAGATAGTAGTGTTGACCTATCCCGAGATCGGGAATTACGGTGTCAATAGCGAGGATATTGAATCTGACAAGATACAGGCAAGTGGATTGATTGTAAAGGAATATTTTAATTATTACTGTAACTGGAGAGCGGAAGGGAATCTGCAGGATTACTTAAAAAAGAATAATATTGTAGGTCTTGAGGGGATAGATACCAGGCAGTTAACCAGGCATGTAAGGCTTAAAGGTTCTATGAAAGGAATTATTTCTACTGAAACTGATGATAAGGCGGAATTGAAAAAAAGATTGGATAGTTACCCCTCAATAATTAAGAGAGACCTGGTTAAATATGTTACCTGTGATGCTCCGTATGTTTATAATCCTGACAGGAGTGATTACAAAAATGTAGTTGTGGTTGTAGATTTTGGAGTTAAAAGAGGCATATTGAAATGCCTGGACTGGGAAGGATTTAAATTAATTGTAGTGCCGGCGTCTACAGGACCAGAGGAGATATTGGAGTATAACCCTGACGGAATACTGCTTTCCAATGGACCGGGAGATCCTTCTGCTATTGACTATGCGACTAAAAACATAAAAAAATTAATTGGCAGGAGGCCAATTTTTGGAATTTGTATGGGGCATCAACTACTGGCGACTGCACTGGGAGCAAAGACCTATAAATTAAAGTTTGGCCATCATGGCGGAAATCATCCGGTTAAAAACCTGGAAACAGGGAAAGTTGAAATAACATCCCAGAACCATGGTTTTGCTGTTAGCAAAGAATCACTGGAAGGCATTAAAGGTACCGGTTATGAAATAACACATGTTAATCTGAATGATAATACAATTGAAGGATTGCAGTATAAAGATATAGATGCATATACTATACAGTTCCACCCTGAGGGTAAACCGGGTCCTCACGATTCAAGATATATTTTTAACAAATTTACTCAGTTAATTAAAAATTTTAATAAAAGTGATTAGAAAGATAAATTTATGCCCAGAAGAAAAGATTTAAAGAAAATTTTACTGATAGGTTCAGGCCCTATAGTTATTGGACAGGCCTGTGAATTTGATTATTCAGGAACACAGGCATGCAAAGTTTTAAAGCAGGAGGGTTATAAGGTTGTACTTGTAAACAGCAATCCTGCTACTATTATGACTGATCCTGAATTTGCAGATAAAACTTATATTGAGCCGCTAACGCCTGAGTTTGTAGAGAAAATAATAAAGAAGGAGAGACCGGATGCATTATTACCTGCATTAGGAGGGCAAACAGGATTGAATATGGCTGCAGCTCTATCAAATGGGAAAGTTTTAAGCAAATATGGAGTAGAACTTATTGGGGTTGATATTGATGTTATTAACAGGGCTGAAGACAGAGAACAGTTCAAGGAATCTATGGACAGGATAGGCCTTTATGTTCCTCCAAGCAGTTATGCGCACAGCTTAAAGGAAGCGTTAGGTTTTAGCAGGAAATTAAAATTCCCGCTGGTAGTAAGGCCCAGCTTTACACTTGGTGGACTAGGAGGAGGAGTTGCATTTAATAAGGAAGAATTTATCGATATAGTAACCAGGGGGCTTGATATATCTCCGAAATCCGAAGTACTGGTAGAAAAATCAGTTGCTGGATGGAAAGAGATTGAACTGGAGATGATGAGAGATAAAAATGATAATGTAATTATAATATGTTCCATAGAAAATTTTGACCCGATGGGCGTGCATACCGGAGATAGTATTTGTGCTGCCCCGGCCCAAACCTTGACCTACAAAGAGTATCAGAATATAAGGGATATAAGTATAAAGATAATGAGAGAGATTGGGGTTAACGCAGGAGGGTCAAACATACAATTTGCAGTTAATCCCGAGAACGGTAAAGTAGCAGTAATTGAGCTGAATCCAAGAGTTTCAAGAAGCAGTGCGCTTGCTTCTAAAGCAACCGGTTATCCTATTGCCAAAATTGCAACGAAACTGGCAGTGGGATATACACTTGATGAAATTCCTAATGATATAACCAGGAAGACACCGGCCTGTTTCGAGCCTTCAATTGATTATGTGGTTGTAAAATTCCCGAGATGGACATTTGAGAAGTTTCCAGGAGCTGACCCGAGTCTTACTACAAGAATGAAGTCTGTTGGGGAAGTTCTGGCAATCGGGAGGACCTTTAAAGAAGCTCTACAGAAGTCAATAAGGTCTTTAGAAATAGATAGATATGGCCTTGGCTCTGATGGAAAGAACTATTTAAGTAAAAAGTTAATGGGAAAAAAGCTTTCAATTCCAAATCAGGATAGGGTTTTTTATATTAAATATGCTTTTGAAAAGGGAATGAGCATAGAAGAAGTATCAAGGTATACAAAAATAGACCCTTGGTTTTTAAATAATATAAAACAGCTTGTGGAATTTGAGAAATCTATTAAAAAATATAATTTAGGTAATGTTACCAAAGAGATGCTTAAGGAAGCTAAAGGGTATGGTTATTCAGACATTCAGATAGCTAATTTATGTAAAAGTAGCGAAGAAGAAGTAAGAACTTTAAGGAAGAAAATGAAAATAACGACTACTTTTAAAACAGTTGATACCTGTGCCGGTGAATTTGAAGCATATACACCATATTATTATTCCACTTATGAAACCGAGGACGAAACTGTATCCTCGGATAAAAAACGGATAATTATTCTGGGAGGAGGTCCCAACCGTATAGGACAGGGTATAGAATTTGATTACTGCTGTGTTCATGCGTCTTTTGCTCTACATGATGCAGGATTTGAGACCATAATGATTAATTGTAATCCAGAGACTGTAAGTACAGATTATGATACTTCAGACAGGTTGTATTTTGAGCCCATAACTTTTGAGGATGTAATGAACATAGTTGAGGCAGAAAAACCTTACGGAGTGATAGTGCAGTTCGGGGGGCAGACTCCACTAAAGCTTGCTTTAAGGTTAAAGAATGCAGGTGTAAATATTCTGGGGACATCTCCTGATAGTATTGACCTTGCTGAAGACCGTAAAAGATTTGGCTTGATGTTAAAAAGGTTAAGTATTCCCCAGGCAGAAAACGGAACAGCTATGGATGTTGATAAAGCAAAGAAGATAGCAAAGAAAATAGGTTACCCGGTACTGGTGAGGCCGTCCTATGTGCTGGGAGGGCGGGCAATGAATATAGTTTACAATGAGGAGAGTCTTATTGATTATGTTAAAAATGCTGCGGTTGTATCTTACGATAAGCCGATACTGATAGATAAGTTTCTGGAACGGGCAATCGAAGTTGATGTTGATGCAATTTATGATGGAAAAGAGTTATTTATCGGGGGGATTATGGAACATATAGAGGAGGCCGGCGTTCATTCAGGTGACAGTGCCTGCGTAATACCACCGTTTACCCTGAAAAAAGATAATATAGAAACGATTAAAGACTACACTTACAGGATGGCAAAAAAACTTGAGGTAAGGGGACTTATGAACATCCAGTACGCTATAAAAGATTCAGTAGTTTATGTGCTGGAAGCAAACCCCAGGGCTTCCCGTACAGTTCCTTTTGTTAGTAAATCAATTGGTGTCCCCCTGGCGAAAATTGCGTCCCTGGTAATTACTGGGAAGAAATTAAAAGATATAAAATTTAAAAAAGTTGATTCCACAAAAATTGATTATTACAGTATCAAGGAAGCAGTATTACCGTTTAACAGATTCCCGGGCGTAGATACAATACTTGGGCCCGAGATGAAATCAACGGGAGAAGTTATGGGTATAGACAGTAGTTTTGGAGTTGCATTTGCAAAAACACAGATTTCTACAAACCAGGTGTTCCCTACCTCTGGCTCTGTATTTATAAGTGTTAATGATAAAGATAAGGACGCGATAGTAGATATAGCCGGTAAATTATCAGGACTTGGTTTTAAGATAATTACTACCAGGGGAACAGGTGATGTACTGGAAAAGAGGGGTATAAAATGTGATAGAGTTTTAAAAATAAGAGAAGGCAGGCCAAATGTTCTGGATATGATAAAAAATGGAGAAATTGATTTGATAATAAATACTCCCGAGGGCAGTGTTGCAAGAAGTGATGGATATTATCTTAGAACTGCTGCTGTTCTTCATAATGTACCCTATACTACTACCATATCAGGAGCTTCAGCTGTAGTACAGGGGATAGAGGAAATGAAAGATAACTTTGAAGCCAGGGTTAAACCTATACAGGAATATTAATGAAGCTTTTAAACGGAGAAATAATTTCTAACGAAAAATATAATGACAACCTTTTTAAAATAGGTGTTTTTTCACCGTATATATGCAAAGAAGCGCAACTGGGGCAGTTTGTTAATGTAAAATGTGCAAATCCCGGAACAATGGATCCATTGCTAAGGCGACCCTTTGGTATTTTTGACATTGAAAAAAAATTCAATGTATTTTCCATGCTTTACAGAGTAAGGGGCAAGGGAACAAGGTTTCTTTCAGGTCTTAAAAAAGGTGATGTCCTTGATTTTATTGGTCCCCTGGGAAATGGCATAGACCTTAGTGCAGCCAAAGATAGTATACTTTTAATTGGAGGGGGAATCGGTATTGCCCCGTTATACCTGCTGGCAAAGGAAGCTAGCAGAATGAAAAAAAATATTTTTTTTGCTGCAGGGTTTAAGAATAAAGATTATTTTATGTGGGAAGAAGATTTAATAGAACTTAAGATAAATTATGCCATTTTTACTGAAGACGGGACCTGGGGAGAGAAAGGCCTGGTTTCGGATTATATCTGGAATAATTTAAAGTCATTTAAAGATTACGATGTTTATTGCTGTGGGCCAAGGGATATGCTAAAAGCGTTGAAAAGAAATTATATGGGTACAGGTAATAAAGTAACAGCACTCCTGGAGGAAATGATGGCCTGTGGAGTTGGCGTTTGCAACGGGTGCGTTGTGAAAGTGAAAAAAGGTAAAAGGGGATTCTCTTATAAAAAAGTATGTAAGGATGGGCCGGCATTTGATTTGAGGGAGGTAATTTTTGACTGAAGAGAATAGGCTTTTTTCATATAAGGAAGATACAAGCAGAAATGGTCCTGACCTTTCGGTGGAACTTGGTAGAATAAAGCTGAGTAACCCTGTAATTATGTGCTCTGGCACATTTGGTTACGGAACAGAGTACAACCAGTTCTACGATACTGCCTTACTGGGGGCGGTAACTACAAAGAGTTATTCTTTAAAACAAAGAAAAGGAAACCCTCCACCAAGGATTTTTGAAACTCATGGTGGAGTGTTAAACTCTGTCGGGCTTCAAAATGATGGTATAAATGTTTTTATAAAGAAACATCTTCCACAGGCTGAAAAGATAGGTGTAAAGCTTATTTTAAGTATATTTGGCCAGGAAAAGAAAGATTTTATAAATCTTGCTAATAAAATTTCAGGTATCAAGAAAAGGATAATAGCAGTAGAGATCAATCTATCCTGCCCCAATGTAGATAAGGGAGGCATGGCTTTTAGTGCTGTGCCTGATGATGTAAGGAAAATAGTAAAGTCAGTCGTTCGTATCCTGAAAATTCCTGTGATAGTAAAGCTGAGTCCCAACCAGCATAATCTTATTGAAGCAGCGGCTGCAGCAGAAAAGGGGGGAGCCGAGGCAATATCAATTATTAATACGGTAGTTGGAATGGCAGTAAATGTACAGACGTTCAAACCTGAGTTAGCAAATGTAACCGGTGGGCTTTCGGGGCCGGCAATAAAACCTATTGCCCTGGCAAAAGTATATTCTTTATCAAAGGAAAAAATTCTTCCGGTTATAGGTATGGGCGGTATTTTTAATCTTAAAGATGCCCTGGAGTTCCTGATAGCAGGTGCAAGTGCAATAGGTATAGGAACTGCAAATTTTGTCCAGTACGATATTGGTAAGAGGATAATAGATGGTTTAACTTCTTATCTTGAAAGCAGAAAAATTTATGGTATTAATGAGATAATAGGAAGGATAAGGACTTGAAAAAAAATAGATTGTTGCCACAGGATAGATTAATTATAAGTATTGATTCCAGCAGCAGGAGTGAGGTTATAGGTCTCTGTAAAAAAATTTCCGGTAAGGTATCAACCATAAAAATAGGCCTGGAGCTAATATACAGTATGGGACCGTCTATAATTGATACCATAAGGAGTTTTGGTTATGAGGTAATGCTTGATGCCAAGCTTATGGATATTCCAAATACAGTAAGCCGGGCTGCTGCTGCTATAGGAAATCTTGATGTTATCGCTTTAACTATCCATACGTTGGGCGGCAGGCAGATGCTCGTAAGTGCACGCGAAGCCGTTGAAAAGCAGGTGAAGCTTAAAGCTAAATTAAAGCCACTTTTTTTCGGAGTGACTGTTCTTACCAGCTTGGATGATGGAGACCTCAATGCCCTTGGTTTTAAGGAGGATTTTTTAAATTCGGTTTTAAATTTATCAAAAATTGCTGTAGAGTCCGGAATGGACGGGGTAATATGTTCACCAAATGAGGTAGAATCAGTAAGGAGAAAATTAGGTAGCGGGTTTTATATTGCAACACCCGGGATAAGGCTTCCTAAAGATAAAACCGGAGACCAAAAAAGGATAAATACTCCCCGACAGGCAATGTTGAAAGGGGCGGATTTTATAATCGTAGGACGATCTATAACAACCAGGAGTGATATACCGCAGGCCATAGACCTGTATCTGGAAGAAATAAAAGGGAGCATATAGTTATGATTAAAGTAATCAGTGAGGTTAAAGATACTAATTTATTTAAGATACTCCGGGATACGGGCTCTATAATGGAAGGGCATTTTGAATTAACCTCGGGATATCACAGTAATTATTATTTACAATGTGCAAAACTGCTCCAGTATCCTGATATTATCTTCAAGCTTGCAAATAAAGCGCTGGGCCTGATAAAAGAAAAGGTTAAAGTAGAGAAGATAAATACAGTAGTGTCCCCGGCAGTGGGAGGTATACAATGGGGTTATATGCTTGCCTATGTGGCAGGGTATAGAATGATTTTTACTGAAAGAAAAAATAAAAAAATGGAACTTAGGCGTGGATTTGAAATAAAAAAAGGCGAAGAAATTATCATAGCTGAAGATGTTATCACCACCGGTGGTTCGGTCAGAGAAGTCATAGAAATATGTGAAGGTTGTGGAGCAAAGGTAAAAGCGGTGGCAAGTATTGTAGACCGCTCAGAGAATTTAAGATTTAAATGTCCTTACTATTATTTAATAAAGCTAAATATTGATAAGTACCCACCTTCCAGTTGCAAACTATGCAGGGAAAATTATCCTCTTGAATATCCTGGTAGCAGAAAAAAATATAAGAAATTTAATTAGTGAAAAAAGTTGATATTAAATATATATGTTTGTATACTCTAATGTATCTAGTTTTTTCATAACAAAGGGAGCTTCATGTCTTTAAACAATTTAAGTGATGATGATAGAAGGAAAGGATTGGAGAAGGCCAGGCTGGTTAGAAAGAAAAGAGCTGAAATAAAGAGAATGTTAAAGGAAGGCAGAACAGATATAAAGAAGCTTTTTAAGGATAAAAAACTTTTCATGGAATATATAAGCAACATGAAAGTTTTAGCACTGGTTGGCGCGCTCCCCGGAAATGGTAGAGTAAATGCATTGAAAATTTTAAGAAGTTTGAAAATAAGCCCTAATAAAAGAGTGGCAGGGTTGGGAAAGAATCAGAAACATAGCTTTTACCGGTTTTTTAAAATCAGTTAAGCTGGTAGGTTTTAAATATTTTTATGGCAGGTAGAGGAAAATTGTTTATTATTTCTGGGCCTTCTGGTTCAGGAAAAAGTAGCCTGGTTGTTGATGTAATAAAGCAGTCAGGTAATTTTATTAAATCCATTTCAGTTACCACCAGACCCAAGAGAGAAAGCGAAACCCCGGATAGTCATTATAATTTTATAAGCAGAGAAGAATTCGATAAACTTATAGAAAAAGATATATTACTGGAATGGGCGTCTTATGCCGGGTATTTGTATGGTACTCCCAGGAAATTTGTAATGGAAAATTTAGATAAGGGGAAAAATGTTATTCTGGTAATTGATGTTCAAGGTGCCATGCAGGTTAGAAAGAAAATAAAAGAAGCTTACCTTATATTTATTACAGCATCTTCTACTGATGAACTGGAAAAAAGAATACAAAAGAGGGGCTCTGAAAGTATAGAGGAGGTAAAAAGGAGACTGGGCATTGCTAAAAGTGAACTAAAATATGAAAAATATTATGATTGTATAATTGCAAATAATGATTATAATGAAGCTTTGGCTAACTTAAAGAAAGTGTTGGATAAACAGGGAAAGTGAGGTTTAACATAAAATGAAAGTGCAATATATTGATGAATACAAAAAAAGTATAGACAGCAAATATAAATTGTGTATGGCAGCGGCTAAGAGGGCAAGGGAACTTGGCGAATACCTGTCAGCGCAAAAAAATATGGAAAGGATTAGTGTAATAAAGCCACTGGTAGATATAGAGTCACGCGACCCGCTGGAAATTGCCTTTAACGAAATAAAAGAGAAGAAAATAACTTATAAAGAAAAAAAGGAAACTGTATAAATTTGATTTCGGATAAATCGCTATTTTCTAAAAAAAGGATAGTCCTGGGAGTCACTGCCTCTATTGCTGCTTTTAAAGCAGCTTCAATCTGTAGTAGATTAACTCAAATGGGGGCAAATGTATTTCCGGTAATGACGCCAGGTGCTCTTAATTTTATAGCTCCTATTACTTTCAGCTCAATTTCAGGTAATGAAACTATTGTAGAACAGTTTGTAAATCAGAAAAAAATTTCTCATATATCACTATCTCACAATTCAGATGCATTTTTAATTGCCCCTGCTTCAGCGAATACTATTTCAAAATTATCTTATGGTGTTGGGGATAATTTCCTTACCACATCAGCAATAGCTGCAAGATGCCCGGTTCTGATTGCGCCTGCTATGAACGAGAGCATGTATCAGGATAATTTAATCCAGGAAAATATCAACAGACTTGAGGGTAGCGGTAAGTTCTTCTTTGTAGGACCGGCAAGTGGAAAACTGGCCTGCGGCGAAGAAGGTCTGGGGAGGCTGGAGGATGAAGAAATCATACTTGAAAAGCTGGCAGGGCTTTTAAATTATAAGGGTGAGCTAAAGGGTAAAAAAATTATAGTTACCGCTGGTGGAACCAGGGAATTTATTGATACGGTAAGGTATATTTCTAATAAATCAAGCGGTAAAATGGGCTATGCTCTGGCTGAGGAAGCTTATTTCAGGGGAGCCCGTGAGGTGGTTCTTATAAGTACCGTTAAAAATATTGCCCCGCCGTATGGGGTAAAGGTCGACTATGTTGAGAGTACAGGAGATATGAAAAGAGCCGTATTTAAATATTTTGAATCCGGCGACATTATAATAATGGCAGCAGCTGTAAGCGATATAGTACCGCTTAAAAAATATAATTTTAAGTTAAAGAAAAAAGATGATATATTATCAAAAATAAACTTTAAAGAAAATGAAGACATTCTAAAGTTATTAGAAGGGAAAAAGAAAAAGGGGCAGTATCTGGTAGGTTTTGCAGCAGAGGAAAGTTACAGTATTAAAGATATCCTGGCAAGGTTTGGGGATAGAAACATCGATATGTTTGTTGCAAATGATATAGCCAAAGAAGGTATAGGTATGGAAAGTGACTTCAACGAAGTTAGCATAATGAAAAAGGATGGGTCTGTAAAGAAGCTTGAAAAGGATAAAAAGCGGATAATTGCCAGGGGAATATATGACGAGATTTTAAAAGATTTAATTAGATAAAAAATTAATAGGAGAAAAAGTTTAACAGGAGGAATAATGGTAAAGAAAAGGGATTTCTTGCTTACTTCAGAATCAGTAACTGAAGGACATCCGGACAAGATGGCTGACCAGATCTCCGATGCCATTCTTGATGCTATAATAGCCAATGATACTGGATGCAGAACTGCTATTGAAACTTTACTTAAAACCGGGATAGTTATAGTAGCAGGTGAGGTTACTACATCTACTTATGTAGAAATACCGGATATTGTAAGAGGAGTAATTAAAGATATTGGATATACCAGGGCAAAATATGGATTTGATTATGAAACATGCGGTGTTCTTACTTCTATTGGGAAACAGTCTTCAAATATAGCAAAGGGCGTTAATAATGCTTATGAAGCCAGGGTAGGAAATGGATATGAGAATGAATTTGATACCCAGGGCGCAGGTGATCAGGGCATGATGTTTGGTTATGCTTGTAATGAAACTGAAGAGTTTATGCCTCTTACCATTCAACTTGCCCATAAGCTGGCACACCGTTTATCTGAAGTAAGAAAGGCAGGTATATTACCTTATCTCCGCCCTGATGGTAAGTCACAGGTAACAGTAAGGTATGAGAATGATAAGCCGGTTTCAGTTGAAACAATTGTAATAGCTACACAGCATGCTCCCAAAATAGATATAGAATCCCAGATAAAACCGGATATGAATGAGTTTGTAATAAAGCCGATTATACCAAAAGAGTATATTAACAGTGATTTTAAACTGTACGTAAATCCTACAGGAGAATTTACCATAGGCGGACCAATGGGCGATACTGGTGTGACGGGAAGAAAAATAATCGCGGATACTTATGGTGGAGTAGCAAGACACGGCGGAGGATGTTTTTCAGGTAAAGACCCTTCCAAAGTAGACAGGTCAGCTGCTTATGCTGCAAGGCATGTAGCTAAAAATCTGGTTGCAAGCGGGGCTGCAGACAGGATAGAAATAGAAGTTGCATATGCTATAGGAGTAGCACATCCAGTTTCTGTTATGGTGGAAACATTTGGCACTGAAAAAGTAGATGTTAAGAAAATAGAGGAAGCAGTAAAAGAGATATTTGATTTAAGACCGGCAGCAATTATTAAAAACCTTAATCTACTGAGGCCAATTTACAAAAAAACTGCAGCTTACGGCCATTTCGGAAGACATGACAGAGATTTTACCTGGGAAAAATTAGATAAAGTTGAAGAGGTTAAGAGTTTTTTGGGACTTAAATAGATGCATTGGTTCAAATGGATATAAATAATAAATATGCAGAGATTTATATTGATATAAAAGCTCTTAATATTAATCATCCTTTTGACTACCGCATACCCCCATATTTATCATATGGAATCTCTACCGGTGTGATTGTTAGGGTTCCATTTAAAAACAGGTTTGAGACTGGTTATGTAATAAAAACCAAGAATAAATCAGAATTGCATAGCGGAGAAATAAAAGATATAGAAAAAATAGTAAATAAAAAACCTATTTTTGACTCAAAAAAGCTAGAACTCATAAAATGGATAAGCCGATACTATATTCAGCCATTCGGAAGTGCTGCTAAATTTTTTATCCCTCCCGGAGAAAAGGGTAAAAAAACTGACATAAGCGGTGGGGTTAAACTTAAGTTTAAAGATTATTTATCTTTAAACGTGGATAAATACAATGAGTGCAGGGATAAAATAAATTGGGAAAGGAATTATTCAAAAAAGAAAGTAGTTGATTATCTGGCACGACATAGAGAGGTTATAAAAGAAAAGTTAATAAAAGATACCCGGTCCAGCTATGCAAATATTGGATTTCTTGTTGATAGGAGAATAATTTCTGTTGTAAAGAAGAGACAGAAAAGAGATTTTAGATATGAATATGAATTTAAGAGAGATACAGGTAAAAAAAGAATTACTTTAAATTCCTACCAAAAAAATGCCTTATTGTCCATTGAGAATTCTTTAGATAAAGGTGTTTTTCATAAAATTTTAATTGAAGGCGTTACAGGTAGCGGAAAAACAGATATTTATATAGCTGCCTGCAGGAAGGTTCTGAAAAATAATAGAAGGGCGTTGGTCCTTACTCCCGAGATATCTTTAATACCACAATTATTTTCAAGATTTGAATCAGAGTTTGGTGATGAAGTTGGTGTTTATCATTCCAATATGAATGTGGCAGAAAGGTATGAGAGATGGATGGATATATGGGGCGATAGATTTAACATAATAATAGGGACAAGGTCTTCTATTTTTACTCCACTAAATAATCTGGGGATAATAATAATTGATGAAGAGCATGACTCATCATACAAGGGGGGGACAGGAGTCAGGTATAATACTAGGGAAGTAGCTATGAAAATGGGAGAGTTGTTGGATATTCCTATTGTTCTGGGTAGTGCCACACCCAGTATAGTTACAAGATACAGAGCTGAAAATGAAAAAAATTTTACTCTTGTTAAGATTCCCATAAAGGCACAGAGCAGCAGTCCTCTGGAGATGAGGGTAATTGATTTAAAAAAGATAGACCACAGGAAAGAAGATATAAATATTACCAGGGAATTATTTACTGAAGTAAAAAGTGAACTGGACAAAAACAATAAAGTAATTATTTTTTTAAACAGGAGAGGATATAGCAATTTCGTTATATGCAGTAAGTGCGGGAACGTGCCAAAATGTCCTGCATGTGACCTTCCCTATAATTACCATAGAGATACAAGAAAGCTTGTGTGCCATCATTGCGGCAGGGAAACAAATTATACAGGTAAATGTGATGTATGCGGTTCAAGCAGTATGGTTCTATATGGAACCGGAATACAGAAAGTGCAATCAAAACTCGAAGCAAGATTTAAAGACGTGCCTGTGCTCAGGATGGATTCGGATGCAACTGTAAAAAAGAAGTCGCATCAGGAAATACTTAAAAAATTTATTTCTCCCGGAGGTTCCATTCTTATAGGCACCCAGATGATAGCCAAGGGGCTGGATATAGGAGATGTAACTCTTGTTGGGATTATTAACAGTGATAGCATGCTTGGTCTTCCTGATTATCATATGAATGAGAGAGTTTATCAGCTTATTACCCAGGTATCCGGTAGAGCAGGGAGGATGAGAAAAAAGGGAAAAGTCATAATTCAGACTTATAACCCTGAAAGCATGGTAATGAAGAGCATATTGCGAAATGATTATGAATCATTTTATAAACAGGAACTGGAGAATAGGAAGGAACTCAGTTATCCACCATTTTCCGATTTGATAAATATAATAATTTCAGGAAAGAATGAGGCAAGAGTAAAAAAAGATATAAAAGAGCTTGCTCCGAGACTGTATGGGGTTGTTAAGAAGGGGAGCTATATTCTGGGACCGGCACCCGCACCGTTCTATAAAATAAATCTATTTTACCGGTGGCATATAATGATAAAAGCTAAAGATTTGAATAATTTAAGTGATGGGATTGCTGAAATATTAAAAAGGTTTAAAAAATTCAATGAAAATAAGATAATAGTTGATATAAATCCAGTATGGATTTTATAAATTAATCTGGAAGGGGAGAGATTAATTAATGGCTATAAAAAAAATAAGAAAGATTGGTGACCCTGTTTTGAGGGAGAAGAGTAAAGATGTGGAGAAGATAGATGATAAAATCATAACTCTGGTTAATGATATGATTGATACTGCAAAGGAAGAAGGCGGAGTAGGTCTGGCTGCCCCACAGATAGGGGTGACAAGAAAGGTGATTATAGTTGATACCGGTGATGGTATGAAAGCATTTATAAATCCGGAGTTAAAAGTTCTGGATAAGGAGATGGAAGGTTTAATTGAAGGGTGCCTGAGTATTTATTCAATAAGGGATTACAGTGTTAAAAGATATAAAAAAGTCGAAGTGAAAGCAAAAGATTTAAAAGGCAGGGATGTTGTAATAAATGCAGAAGATTTACTGGCAAGAGTATTCCAGCATGAAATTGACCACTTAAATGGGATATTATATATTGATCATCTTGACAGCAAATCAAGAAAAGAGCTTCTGTCTAAGGTTAATAAAATAAAATTGGGAATTTAGGCTAATAAGGAGATTTAAGTTGAAAATTATTTTTTTGGGTTCCTCGGAGATTTCAGTTCCTTTTCTTGAGGAATTATATAAATCAGGGCATAAAGTAACTCTTGTGGTTACTAAAACTGATAAGCAGGCAGGTAGAGGAAGAAAGATTATTCCTAATGTAGTGAAGAGTAAAACTAAAGAATTAGGAATTAATTTTATACAGGTCAAAGAGTTTGATAATATTTTTTATAATGACTTTAAAAAATCAGAGTTTGATGCAGCGGTTGTGGTATCTTTTGGGAAAATAATACCTGGAGAGTTATTACAGTTGAACGGTGCTGAGTGGCTTAATGTACACCCCTCGCTTTTACCCAGATATAGAGGTCCCACTCCAATAATTAGCACGCTATTAAATGGTGACAGGTCAGGTGGTGTAAGCATCATAAAGGTTACACCTGAAGTTGATGGAGGTGAAATATATGCTCAGGTAAAATTCAGGGTTGAAGAAGATGAAAACCGAGATAGATATGAGCAGAAAGTGGTAAAGTTCGGCAGTCCTGTCCTTTTAACAGTACTGGATTTGCTGGAAAGTGGCAGAATTAGTCCCTATCCCCAGGAAGCGGAAAATGTAACTTATACCCATAAGATTAAAAACGAAGATTTAAAAATTAACTGGGAGGATAGTGCTGAAAAAATAAATAATAAAATCAGGGCTTTAAGTTCAAAACCAGGAGCTTATTGCTTATGGAAGAGTCTGAGGATTAAAATATTTAAAGCAAGTATGCTGGATGAATTTAAAAGAGATGAATATTTTTCTGAATTAAGGGTTGATAAAAAAACATTTAAAAATGGCTCTATTGTTAAAGCCGATAAAAATTTGGGTATAGTGGTTAAATGTAATGAAAATGAAATAATAAAAATTGAGCTTTTAAAGCCCCAGGGCAGAGGAACAATGACTGCAAGGGATTTTATTAATGGGTATCGGCTCATGGCTGGTGAGAGTTTTGAATGATAAAAGAGATAGAATCAACCCACGTGAAGTTACTCTTCTTATTTTAAATCAGTATTTTAAAAAAACAAAATCCTTAAAGGATATAATAAATAAATATTTCCGGGATTATAAATTTTCGGAACTTGATAGGCGTTTTATATTTAATATTGCAAAAGGGACAGTAAGGTATTATATAAAAATTGATTTCATTATTTCTTTATTCTCAGATAAAGAAATAAAGAGTATAGATTTTATAGTGCTAAATATTCTACGGATGGGGATTTATCAATTAATGTATATGGACAGAGTCCCTGATTATTCAACGCTTAATGAAAGTGTTAAGCTAGCCAAGAAAAATGCTAACCTGCCCTCTTCAAAGTTTGTAAATGCAATATTGCGTAAGATAAGTTCGGTGCCGGATTTAAACCTGATTTTAGAAGAAAAGATTAAAGAGGCGGGAGATGAGACTACAAGAGTTAGAACGAAATATTCGTATCCCTGCTGGCTGGTAGAGTACTGGCTTAAATGGTATGGAAAAGAAAAAACAATTTTAATATTAAAGTCTTTGAATAAGAATCCACTTTATTATTTAAGATTTAACAGGGGTAAAATTAGTTTAGAAGACCTGGCCAGGGAATTTGATTTAAAGCCGGTTTATGGAAATTTCAGCAGTCTTGATGTTGGAGGAGGTCATGATTATAAAGTTATTGATGTTAATAAATTCAGAGAAAAATATGATAAATATGAAAATCTAAAATTTTTGGAAGAAATGTTGGATGATACTGTAGGAGTTTACAGCGTTCAGGATATTTCAGAAACTGAAATTTATAAAAAAGGCCTGGTTACAGTTCAGGACCTGTCTTCTCAATTGGCGGTAAAGCATTTCCTTGAACCCCGTAAAGGGGATAAGATACTTGATATTTGTGCTGCTCCCGGCGGGAAGACTTCTTACATAGCTGAAATATTAGAAAATAAAGGAGAATTAATATCTGTAGATATCAACGGAGAGAGACTTAAAGTATTGCGTGATAATATGGCAAGAATTGGAAAAAGTAATATAAAAGTTGTTGAGGCAGATGCTACCAAGCCATATTTTCTTTCAGGGAGCATTAGTATTGAAGATGATGCCAGCAGAATGAATAGAATAAGACCTGATATTTATAGAGAATATTTTGACAGTATTTTAATCGATGCTCCCTGCAGTGCTTTTGGAACTATTTCTAAAAATCCGGATGCAAAATACAATAAGACAATAGAGGATGTTAAGCGGCTTTCCGGTATGTCTTACAGGATAATGGTTAATTGTGACCGTTACCTTAAAGTTGGTGGCAGGCTCGTTTTTTATACCTGCACCCTATCACCTGTGGAAAATCAACAGATGATAGAAAAATTTTTAAAGGAATTCAAAGGGAAATATATTCCTAAAAAAATTGATTTTCTTGATAAGATGGCATCAATTTTAAATTTAAATAATAGCTCTGGCAGCAATTACCCGGGAGGATGTTTTGAAATAATGCCTTATTATTTTACAAGTGAAGCTGGCTTTGTGTGCTGCATGGAAAAAAGGAAAGCAAATAAAAGAGGTTAAACTAAATAATCAGATAAGCTATGATAAAATTAAAAATATTACGGCGATTTTTAAAAGAAGAGTTTTAGACTACCTTTTTAACCTTCCCTGACTTCAGGCAACTTGTACAGATATTTATAGTTCTTATCTTTCCCATGTATTCAACTTTTACCTTTTGTATATTGGGTTTAAAAGTTCTTCTGGTTTTTTTATTTGAATGGCTTACATTGTTTCCGAAAGTCGTCCCTTTACCGCAAATCTTACATTTTCTTGACATTGTTTCTCCTGAAATTCCCTAAAAAATTATATTTTTTATTATCTATAACCCCGATAGGTAATTTATGTGGGTTAGGTATTAATTAAACAGGAAGGAATATTAGCATTTTATTAAGGACTTTTCAAGTTAAATAATAAATAGATAATTAAAACCTGGACATTTAAAAGGAAACAATTTAAAAAATTTTAGTCTTAAAGAGTATAAAAAATATGAAGTAAGAAAAATTATTTTTCTGGGATAAAATAAGAAAAATTCTGGTATAATATAACGATGGATAATAATGGCATGGTCAAATTTAACCTGAAATTAAGTTATAAACTAGGTGTTAAAGATGAGTGGTAATATTACTAATGAAGTAAACAAAGAGAATCTGGAAAAAATAGTTGATGCTGTACTGGAAAATTTTGAGGCAAACGAAAAAAAGATTAATGATTTGAATGTGTTTCCTGTTCCGGATGGAGATACAGGTACCAATATGCTGCTAACTTTAAAATCTATTAAAAAAGAGCTCTCGCAAGTAAAGGATTTTTCTTTAAAAAATGTACTGAGTAAGGCTTCATTTGGCGCGCTAATGGGATCCAGAGGTAATTCGGGTGTAATATTATCACAGATACTCAAAGGTTTTTTTGATGAAATAATAAATGGTAACCGTTTTGATCTGGATGTAATAAGAGAAGCTCTGGTCTCATCAAGAGATCTTGCATACAGCTCTGTGCAGGACCCAACAGAGGGAACTATGCTTACTACCATGAAAGATATATGTGAATTTGTTAGAAATCTGTCCAGTAATAATAAAAAGATAAAAATGATAGATTTTTTGGATGAGGTTATTTTTGAAACTGAGAAATCTGTCGAACGGACAACTTTCCTCCTGCCTGTATTAAAGAAGGCAGATGTAGTAGATGCAGGAGCACAGGGTATTCTGGATATATTGATTGGGGTAAAGAAAGCCCTGAAAGGAATTGGTAATATGGATAAACAATTAGAGGTGAAAATTGGAGAGCCTCAAAAGGTTGGTATATTATCAGGAAAAAACAGCGGGGAAAACAAGGATAGTAGAAATAAAAAAACAGAAAAAGATATTCCTGGAGAAAGTCAGGAATATATACTTCATGACGAAAAAGAAAATTTAAAAAATGTGAGGCGCACCTACGAGATAAAATATACTTATTGTACGGAGCTTATGGTAAAGGGAAGCAGGATAGACGTAGCGAGACTCAGGGAAAGAATGGAGAGCCTTGGTGATAGTGCTGTGGTAGTTGGAAATGAAAATCTGGTTAAAATACATGTTCATACAAATTATCCTCATAAAGTTTTAGGCAGGGCATCAAGAGAGGGAACTCTTCATGATATTAAAATAAATAATATGAAAGACCAGAGAAAGGAATTAGTTGAAGGAGAAGAATTACCGGAAGGAAAAATAGATTCAATTAGAGCTTTAATGACGATATCCAGTGGAGATGGCCTGGAGGAAATATTTAAGAGCATTGGTGCTGATGTTGTTGTGAGCGGGGGCCAGAGTATGAATCCTTCGACATATGAAATAGTAAAAGCTATAAACAGTCTGGATGCTTCTGAGGTTATAATATTCCCGAATAATAAAAATATCATACTGACTGCAAATCAGGCAAAGAAAGTTGTAAGGGGAAAAGATGTATATGTAGTTCAGACAAAAAGCATACCGGCAGGAATATCTGCTATTCTAAGTTATAATCCTGGTGCCGGCATTGAAGAGAATATAAGAAATATGGAACAGTCATCCGGAAAAACAAAGGATGGAGAGATAACCCTGGCGGTAAGAGATGCAAATCTTATGGTGGGAGAAATAAAAAAGGGTGAGTACATAGGTCTGTCCAATGGCAAGGTTAGAGTGGTTTCAGATAATGTTATAGATGCCACGGTTGACCTCGTAAGAGATATTACGGATTCAAAAGAGGAAGTTATAACCTTTTATACCGGGAAAGATGCAAAGCAAGAGGATACAGATGAGATAAAGAAAGGAATTGAAAAGCATTTTCCTAAAGTAGACATGGAGATACATAAAGGTGGGCAGCTTTTATATCCTTATATATTTTCAATAGAATAACTGTACCTTACGGTGATGAACTATCAGGATAATTTCAGGTAAATTTAAAGGTAAAAAATTGAAACCTCCCTCAAATTACAAAATCAGGCCGACCCTTGATAGTGTAAAAGAAAGTATTTTTAATGTTATTGGCAGCAAGATAAAGGGGGCAAATATACTTGATTTATTTGCTGGGACAGGGTCTCTGGGAATAGAGTCATTAAGCCGTGGCTGTAGCGTGGTGTATTTTGTAGACAGAAATTTTAAGTCTGTAAGATTAATAAAATATAATATCAAAGGGTTAAAAATAAATGATGAAAAGTATAAAATAATAAAAAGCGATGTTCTAAAGTTTCTTAAGTTTTATAAAGGTTTAAAGTGGGATGTAATATTTATAGACCCACCTTATAAAATTAAAAGTGATATAATGATGAAAATATTTGACGTTATATCAGAGAAAAAGACTATCAAAAGTGATACTTTAATAGTATATGAGTGCTTTTTTAAAAGAGTTATTGAAGAAGAAATAAAGAAATTAACTTTAATAAAGAAGTCGCGTCTGGGAGATAAAAAAATACTTTATCTTTCGCCTTTTTAAAAAGGAAATATAAGGATTTAAATTATGGAAAGAATAGCATTATGCCCCGGAACATATGACCCGATGACAAAAGGTCACTGGGATATAATTAGCAGATGTTCAAAAATTTTTTCAAAAGTAGTAGTAGCTATATCAGAAAGCCCGAAGAAAAAACCGCTTTATTCTGTAGAGAGAAGAGTCGGCTTTGTCAGGAGGTCACTGGATGATCTGGAAAATATAGAGGTCATTACCTTTAACGGTTTGCTTGTGGAACTGGCTAAAAAAGTAAATGCAACGGTTATAATAAAGGGGCTGAGGGCTATATCAGATTTTGAGTATGAATTTCAGATGGCACAGATAAATAAAAAATTAAATCCTGAAGTAGAGACTGTATTTATGGTAACAAATCCCAAGTATGCGTATCTTAGCTCAAGTGCTGTTAAAGAAGTAGCCATGTTTAAGGGCTGTATAAGAGGTCTGGTTCCGGAGAAAATAGAGAATGATATAATTGAAAGTTTTGATAAAAAAAATTTTAAATAATAAGGATATATACGGAGAGAAGAAGTATGGATGCATTTGAGATAGTTGACAGAATTGAAGAATTTCTGGAAAAAAGTAAAAGAATACCTTTTTCATCTAATATAATCGTTAATGAAAATGAAATATATGATTTGCTGGATGAACTAAGGAATATTCTACCGGAAGAATTAAAGCAATCAAGATGGATTGTAAAAGAAAGAGAGAATATGGTAGAGGAAGCCAAGAGATATTCTGAAAGAATGGTGAAAGAAGCTAGGGAAAGAGCAGAGGTTCTGGTAAGTGAAACCGAGATACTGAAAGATGCCAACAAGAAAGCAGAAGAATTGATGTCAGCGGTGGAGGCAAGAGCAAGAACCATAAGGCTTGAAGCTGAGGATTATGCTGATGAAAAGTTGGCAAACCTTGAAGCAGTATTACACAAGTTGCTAACTGCTATTGAGAAGGGAAGAGAGCAGTTTAGAGGGGATATGAGTTCAGGGAATAAATGATATTTATATATCATTATTTAATAATATTAGAAAATAAAGTAAGTGGTATTTGTTGAGTAATAATTATTTTATGCTATATTTATATGTTTGTGTTTATTTATAACAAGTTTGTAACAATATGCTAAACAGGAGGAAATAGAATTGGCAGTTCCGAAAGGTAAAACATCAAGATCAAAAAGGGATAAACGTAGAACTCATGACCGGTTAAAAATATTAAATATTGTTGAGTGCCCCAGGTGCCATAGTAAAAAAATTGCGCACAGGGTCTGCCAGAATTGCGGTTATTATTTACAGAATGAAATAATCTCATTTGAGAGTAAGGACAAAAAGAAAGAAACAAAGGAAGCAAGTAAATAGGAATTGATTATACCTGAAGTTGGAGGTTTGTAGTTTGAGTTTAGGAAATATTTTTTGTCCCCAATCTATAGCATTAATAGGCGCTTCCAGGGAAGAAGGTAAAGTTGGTCATGTTATACTTGAAAATCTTATAGAGTCTGGATTTAAAGGAAAATTATTTCCGGTTAATCCAAAAGCAGATAAAATATGTGATATAAAGTGTTACCCTTCAGTTTTAGATATCCCGATAGATTTTGAAATGGCTATATTAGCCATACCTGCAAAGTATGTATGTCCCGTTTTAAAGGATTGTTCAAAAAAGCATATTAAATGGTCTATTGTCATATCTGCAGGTTTTAAGGAAATAGGTGTAGAAGGGGTAAGAAGGGAAAGACAATTAATTGATATAGCCCGGAATAATGGAATCAGGATTCTGGGTCCCAACTGTCTGGGAATTATAGATACTACCTGCCCAATGAATGCTTCATTCTCAAGCAATACGCCTCCCCGGGGTAATATTGGATTTTTATCTCAATCAGGAGCTCTTGGTACTTCTGTTCTTGACTGGGCGAAGACCAATAATATTGGATTCTCAAAATTTGTTTCTCTGGGTAATAAATCTGATATCTCGGAAAATGACCTGATTAGTGAATTGGAAAATGAAGAAGATACAAAGGTAATAACTGCCTATCTTGAAGGTGTAAAAGATGGAAGAGAATTTATTAAAATATCTTCCAGGGTTTCCAGGAAAAAACCAATAATAGTTATAAAATCAGGAAATACAGATGCAGGAGCGAGGGCAGTATCATCTCACACAGGGACACTGGCAGGTTCTGCCAGGGCTTATGAGTCTGCTTTTAAGCAGTCAGGAATAGTAAGGGCAGATACCATAAGAGATTTTTTCAATTATGCCGTAGCTTTTTCCTACCAGACATTGCCTAAAGGAAAAAAAGTTGCAATAATAACAAATGCAGGAGGGCCTGGTATAATGGCTACTGATGCCTGTGAGAGAAATAATATTATGATGGCAACTCTTGAAAAAGAAACTATAGAAAAGTTAAAAGATTTTTTACCGGGAGAGGCTAATTTTTATAATCCTATAGATGTTCTGGGCGACGCTTTAGCAGATAGATATAGAAAAACTCTGGAAGTAGTAGTAAAAGATAATAATGTGGATGCTGTAATTGTGCTGCTTACTCCGCAGGCAATGACTCAAAATTTGGAGACAGCAAAGGCAGTTGCAGAGGTAATAGAAAGCCAGGAAAATAAGATACTGGTATTAACCAGTTTTATAGGAGGAGCTGAAATCAAAAAGGCGGCAGAATTTTTAGCTGAAAGAAGTATCCCGAATTTTGATATTCCTGAAGAAGCGGTAAATACACTGAAGGTTATGATGGATTATATGGACTGGAGGTCCAGGAAGAGTTTCAATATTGAAAATTTTAATGTTGATAAAGAAAAAGTTAAAGAGATATTTGACATGTGCCGCTTAGAAGATAGATTAGAACTGGGTGAAATGGAAGCAAGAGAGGTTCTTAAAGCATATGGCATAAAATTACCTGAGGCTGAACTTGCCCGCGATAAAGGTGAAGCAAAGGAAATTGGTAAAAGAATAGGGTACCCGCTGGTATTGAAAATTGTATCTCCAAATATTTTACATAAAACTGACGTAGGTGGTGTAATAGTCAGTATAAGTAACGAAAAAGAGCTTGAAGAGAGTTATGATGACATTTTTTTTAATATACTCAAGTACATGCCTGATGCTGATGTAAGAGGAGTTTTAGTACAGGAATTTATTGAAGATAAGAAAGAGACAATAATAGGTGTAAGCGAGGATACACAGTTCGGCCACATAATTATGTTTGGCCTTGGGGGAATATACGTTGAAACGCTTAAGGATGTTTCCTTTAGAATAGCTCCTGTGAGCAGGCAGTCTGCAGGTGAAATGATAAGGGAGATTAAAACTATTAAGATATTGGAGGGTACCAGGGGCGAAAACCCTTCGGATATAAATAGCATAATTGAAATTATATTAAAAGTTTCGCAGCTGGTTACAGATTTTCCAGAGATAATGGAAATGGATATAAACCCCTTGTTCGTAAAGAAGAAGGGGAAAGGTTCTATAGCTGGTGATGCAAGAATAAGAATAGGAGGTTAGGATGGTTCCGTTATTTTTTATTTCAAATCAACCTTTCTCTGGCAAAAGCTCAATGTGCGTAGGTGTAGGAAAAATACTTGGTGAAAAAGGATTAAGAGTAGGTTATATGAAACCGGTAGGAACTTTACCGACACGTGTGGGTGAAATTACTACCGATGAGGATGCACAATATATTTCAAATATATTAGATACGAAAGAGAAACTGGAAGATGTCTGTCCCATCGTCCTGACGCAACAATACAGCAGGGAAGGTCTAAGAGATCCAGATTTCTCAAAAGGTTTTATTGATATCATTGCAGATGCCTATAAGAGAATTCAAAAGGATAAGGATATTGTGATTATGGAAGGCGCAAAAAGTGTAGAAGATGGTTATTTTCTGGGAATTTCTGCAAATAAAATCTGTAAAAAAATAGGTGCGAAAGCAATAATGGTGGTTAAATACAGTTCTGAAATTGTGGACCAGGTACTCTACGCAAAAGAGTTTTTAAAAGAATGCCTTTCGGGAGTGATTATAAACTGGGTTCCAAGAAGTCAGATGGAGTATGTCGGAGAGCTGGTGATACCATTTTTAACCAAAAACAAGATTGAAGTTTTGGGATATATTGCTTCGGATAAAATACTGTCTTCTGTAAGTGTAAAGGAAATGGCCGAGATCCTGGGAGGTCAGATAATATGTGCAGAAGATAAAGTTGAAGAGCTGGTAGAGACATTTATGGTCGGAGCTATGGGGCAGGAGCAGGCATTAAAATTTTTCCAGAGAAAAGCCAACAAAGCTGTAATAACAGGTGGAGACAGAGCAGATGTTCAGCTTGCTGCGCTGGAAACTCCTACGAGATGTTTGGTACTTACAGGTAATTTTCAGCCAAGCTCTGTTGTTCTGGGAAGAGCAGAGGAATTAGGCGTACCCATGATTCTGGTTAATTTTGATACTTTAACTGCAGTTGAAAGAGTTGGAGAAATTATGGGTCACGTGGGATTCCATGAGATTAAGAAAGTTAGTAAGATAATTGAAGTAGTGAGTGAGTATATAGATATAAACAAATTGTTGAAAATATCAAAAGGCAATTAAATACAAAGTTAACTATGGCACAATTCTATTCAAATCATCATTCAATTATTATAGATGCGATGGGGGGCGACTTCGCTCCTGGAGAAATTATAAAGGGCTCTGTGGAGGCAAAAGAAGCCATAAAAGCAAAAATAAAGCTGGTGGGTAATGTGGACACGATAAAAAGGGCGGCAGAATCAGATAAGATAAATCTTACCGGAATTGATATTATCCCCAGTTCACAGGAAGTTAGCATGAATGAATCTCCATCTGATGTGCTAAAAAAGAAAAGAGATTCATCAATTTACAGGGGCTCGCAGTTTGTATCCGGAGAAGATGGGGCTGCCTTTGTTTCTGCTGGAAATACTGGTGCAGTTATGGCCTGCTCACTTTTTAATATAAAAAGGATAAAAAATATAGCAAGGCCTGCTATCGCTGTAGTTATACCCCTGGGTGATAAAAAGTTTGTATTAATAGATGCGGGAGCCAATGCTGATTGCAAACCATTATATCTTAAGCAGTTTGCCATTATGGGAAAAATATATTCTGAGAATATATTAGGGGTAAAAAACCCAAAAGTGTCTCTGGTTAATATCGGGGAAGAAGAAAAGAAAGGCAATGAGTTAATTGTTGAGAGCTATAGGTTGCTTAAAGAATGCCCCGGTATCAATTTTATCGGAAATATAGAAGGCAGGGATTTGTTTGAGAATATAACCGATGTAGCTGTTTGTGATGGATTTGTTGGAAATGTAATATTAAAGCTGGTTGAAGGAATGGCAGGGTTCTTTTTTGGTGAAATAAAACAAATTTTGAAATCAAGTATACTTACCAAGATTTCAGCCCTGGGTATTAAAGGTTCACTGATAAAGATGAAGAAGAAGTTTGATTATGAAGAGTACGGAGGAGCACAGCTTCTGGGGCTTAATAGGCCGGTAATTATTTCTCATGGGAGCTCAAAGTCAAAGGCAATTAAAAATGCAATTAGGGTGGCAATGGAGAGTTTAGAGTCAGATATTATAAATAAGATTCGCGAAGAAATTAAAAATTTAAATTAATAAAAAGATAAGATAAAAAAAGTAAAACTAAAAAAGGAGTGAGAATGGAAAATTTTGACAAACTTAAAGAAGTTTTAGTGGATGTACTTGGTTCCAAGGAAGAAGATATTAAGACCGGGAGCAAATTTGTCGATGACCTGGGTGCTGATTCACTTGACCTGGTTGAGCTTATTATGGCGTTTGAGGACAAATTTGGGGTAGAAATAAGTGACGAAGATGCCGAAAAAATTGTTACGGTTAAGGACGCACTGGATTATATTAATTCTCATTCCAAAAAATAATATTGAGAAATTTAATAAAAAAAGTTTTTTACCTTTATAAGGTGGCGGAATTCTTTTAATGAATTATAACGGAGAAATCCTGGAGAAAAGAGTTAAAAGCTGGCTTGAAGGTCTTGGAATTGATGCTAAAAACTTAAAAGTTTATATAAAAAGTTTAACCCATAGGTCTTATGCCCATCAGGAAGATATGCATTCCAGGGGTAATGAGCAGCTTGAATTTTTGGGTGACAGTGTCCTTTCTTTTGTAATTACATCTTATTTATATAAAAAATATGGTAATTTTCCAGAAGGTAAAATGGCAAGAATAAGGTCTACTCTGGTTAGCAGAAAGGCCTTATTAGAAGTAGCCAGAGAAATTAAAATAGATAAGCAGATACTTTTAAGTGATAATGAAGAATCATGTAAAGGAAGGAAAAAAGCGTCAATACTGGCCGATAGCTTAGAAGCATTAATTGGCGCTGTTTATGTTGATAAAGGGATTGAAGACACCTTTAACTGGGTGCTGGGAAGATTTAAGGAAAAAATTAACGAATATATTAAAACTCCTGGAATAATGGACTATAAAACTTATCTACAGGAGACTGTCCAGGCAGATTATTCAAAGCTGGTAAAATACAGACTGGTTAAATCTGAAGGTCCTGACCATAATAAAATATTCTATTCTGTAGTGATGATTGGTGATAAGATAGTTGGCAGTGGAGAGGATAAAAGTAAGAAAAGTTCTGAGCAGGATGCAGCAAGGGATGCCTTGAATAAGCTATATAATTTAAATTTATAATATTTATACTGGAAGATAGATTTGTACTTAAAGAACATAACACTTCGGGGTTTTAAATCTTTTAAAGATAAAGCAAAGTTATTTTTTGAACCTGGAATCAGTGTGGTCGTAGGGCCAAACGGCAGTGGTAAGAGTAATATAGCAGATGCCATATCCTGGGTTCTGGGTGAGCAGAGCCCAAAAACATTGAGAGGTAACTCAATGGCGGATGTTATTTTCAGGAGTAAAAACGAGGAGATGGGTATTGCTGAAGTGTCTCTATTATTTGATAATTCAAGTAAGGTATTTGATACAGAATTCGGGGAAGTTAAATTCACCCGCAGGGTTTTTTCAAAAGGCGGGAGTGAATATTATATAAATTCATCACCCTGCAGGCTGATAGATATACAGGATCTGACAGCCGATAGCGGTATTGGCAAAGGTCTTCATATAATTATAAACCAGGGACAGATTAATGAAATTGCAGTTCTCAAACCTACGGAAAGAAAAGGGATAATAGATGAAGTGCTTGGCATATCCAAGCATAAGAATAGGAGAGATAAATCACTGATAAAACTCCAGAAAGTGAAAGATGATATTAATAGAATTGATGATTTAATGGAAGAGATTAAGAGGACAATGGACCCTCTTGAGATTGAAGCTAAAAGAGCCCGGAGATACTCAGAAATTTTTAATTTATTAAAAAATGAAGAAGTATCTCTTTTTATTGCAAATCTTAATCGACTTAATACCAATTGGGATAAGGAAAATGAATCTTACAAAAAAAATAAGAATAAATTAGAGACGATAAAGGAAAAAATACGGCAGGTAGAAAAAGAGAAAAAAAGTCTTTTAGAACTCACCGGCAGTGAGCAGAATGAATATGAGATGTGGAAGGATAAGATTGAACGGTTTAATGTTGAGATTAATAATCTTGAGAATATTATAGCCCTTATTGGGGGTAAAAAGAGTGTATTTAAGACATTGTGGAATATGTTTGATATGGAGCTTCACCGTTATATAAGAAGTAAAAAAGCAGCTGGAAATCTAACTGAAGTAAGTAGAGGTGAAAGTATAATTCCATCGATTAAGAAAGTTTTAGAAGGGCTTAATGGGGTTATAAATCTTTTACAAAAATTTATGGATAACCTGAAAGACAGGATAAAAGATAATGATACTGCTATTTATATTAAAAATGAAATTAAGTTAATTCTGGTGGAGATTAAAAAAGTATACGGGATAATTAAAGATGAAGTAAAGAATAAAGACAAAGAAATAGAAGGAAAATCAGGATTGGAAGGTAAAGGAAATACTAAAAATATTGATGAAGAGATAGACAGGATTAAAAGTTTAAAGAATATTTGTAATATCAATCTTGAAAGGTCAGATAAAATTTATTTAATTTTAAAGGAGTACCTATTAGTGTCAGAAAGTATAAAGAAAAAGCTTTACCCGGAGTTTAAGAAAAGGAATGATTTAATTTCAAATAATAATAAGAAGATAAATGACCTTGAGAAAGAAATAAATAATTTGAATTTACAGAAGTCAAAACTGGATAATAGTTTAGATAATAGTAACTTAAGGAAAGAACAAATAAAAGAAAGGGCAGAAACTATTACTGAAAATATTGTAGATAACTACAACATATCAACTGACTATGCTTTAAAAAGCTACAGTCCCAGTACCAATATAAGGCAGGCGGAAATAAAAGTGAGGAAATTAAAGAGTGAAATAAGAGATTACGGGAATGTTAACCCTAATGCGGCAATAGAATATGGACGAATTAAAAAGAGATTCGACTTTCTGGCTGCCCAGAGAATTGATCTGATTGAAAGTAAAAAAGATCTTGAAGAGCTGATAAAGGATATAAATAAACGAATTACTGATTATTTTTATAAAAAGTTTGAAGAGATAAAGAAGTGTTTTAGGAATTATTTTAAAATTTTATTTCCCCTGGGTGAAGGAGAAATGCAAATTGAAAAGAGTAGCAGCGGCCAGGGTAAAAATGACGATGAGATAGGTGTGGACTTAAAAGTGGACATTGGTAACAATAAGTTTGTGAATCTCTCACTTCTATCAGGAGGAGAGAAATCGCTGGTTTCTATGGTATTTCTTTTTTCTATTTATTCAATAAATCCTTCTCCTTTTTATATTTTTGATGAAGTGGATGCTGCGCTGGATGATGTGAATATTGCGAGGTTTTTAACTCTGGTGAAAAAATTTTCGGAGAAACAGCAAACAATAATGATTACACACCAGAAAAGGACAATGGAAATAGCTGATACAATTTATGGTGTAACCATGCAGCCTGATGGAGTTTCAAAAATAGTTTCTGAGAAAATAAAAGGAAAGTATGCAAAAGTTAATTAGGAATCTAAACTATATATGGAATAAATTTAGAAGTGACCGCAAATTATTCTGGGATGAACTTGAGGAGCAGCTGGTAGCAGGTGATATAAGCATTGATACCGTGGCAAGGATATTAGAAAAAGTTAAAAAGAAATCTTACAGTGAGAATATAAATAATCCGGAAAAAATAAAATCTTTAATAAGGGAACAGGTTGTAGAAATTCTTGAAATTAATGGAGATAATAAATTAAATGTATCACCGGTATCACCTACAGTATTTCTTATAGTAGGAGTAAATGGCTCTGGTAAAACTACTTCAGTCGCGAAACTTGCTAATTTATTTAAAGATGATGGTAAAAAGATTTTATTATCAGCTGCTGACACCTATAGGGCTGCTGCTGCCGAGCAATTGCAGCACTATGCAGATAAATTAGGATTGGATATAGTCTGTCATCAAAAATTTTCTGACCCGGGCGCGGTGGTGTATGATAGTATAGAAAAAGCACAAGCAAATGGTATTGACCTGGTTATAATTGATACAGCCGGAAGGATGCAGACTTCTCATAATCTCATGGAGGAGCTAAAGAAGATAAAAAAGGTAATAACCGGAAGGATTAACCGGAATGCTGATGAGATATTACTGGTTGTGGATTCAACAACTGGCCAGAATGCAAAAAATCAGGCAGAAATATTTAATAATTCTCTTAATCTAACAGGCATAATTTTAACAAAAACTGACAGCACTTCAAAAGGCGGGATAATACTTACCATAAAAAACGATTTGAATATACCGGTTAAAATGTTTACTGATGGTGAGAAATTAAAAGATATATGTTATTTTGACCCAGCAAAATTTGCTGATTCATTATTTTCTTAATATAAAAACTTAATAGCAGAGGGCTTTTAAATGTTTGAAGCACTTACAAATAAATTTGAGGATTTGTTCTATAAGATAAGGAACAAGGGTAAATTAAGCCCTGGTGATATGGATGCTGCATTAAGAGAGATCAAGCTTGCCCTGCTGGAAGCTGATGTTAATTTTAAAGTTGTAAGGGAATTTCTAGATAATGTTGAAAAAAAAGCTACAGGTGAGAAGGTACTAGAAAGTTTAACCGCTTATCAGCAGGTAGTTAAGATAGTAAACGAAGAAATAATTAAAATGCTTGGCTCAAGCAGCGGGGATATTAGTTTTGTTCCAAAGGGTCCTACAATTATAATGATGATAGGATTACAGGGGTCCGGGAAAACTTCTTCTGTCATAAAGCTGGCTAATTTTATAAAAAGCAGATTTCAGAAAAAAGTATCTATTGTAGCAGCAGATGTTTACAGGCCAGCAGCAGTGCTGCAGCTTGAGGATATGGCAAAAAATATAAATGTAGAGGTTTTTTCTGAGGGCAGTTCAGATCCTGTGTCATTAACAGAAGAAGGAGTGGAAACATTTAAAAAAGCCGGTAGTGACGTAATTATAATTGATACTGCGGGAAGATTGCAGGTTAATGAGGATATGATGAATGAAATTGCAGATATAAAAAGAAAAATAAGTCCCCATAGCATATACATGATACTTGATTCAATGACCGGCCAGGAGGCCGTAAATATTGCAGAAGGATTTAATAAGAGAGTTGATTTTGATGGAATAATTTTAACCAAATTGGACAGTGACACTAGGGGAGGGGCTGCACTATCGGTATATTATGTGGTTAAAAAACAAATAAAATTTATATCCGATGGGGAAAAGATTGAAGACTTTGGTATATTCCACCCAGATAGGATAGCTTCAAGAATACTGGGAATGGGCGATATTATCACTCTGGCTGAAAAAGCAGAAAAAGTTGTAAGTGAGAAAGAGGCAAAAAAAATTGAGCAAAAAATTTACAAAAACGAGCTGAATTTTGAAGATTTTATCAGCCAGTTAAGGAGCATAAAAAAAATTGGCTCAGTGGATAAATTGTTTTCAATGATGCCCTCTGCTAATAAGAATAAGATATTTAAAAAAGCAAGTCTGGATGACCGCTACCTGAAACGAATAGAAGCTATAATTAATTCAATGACCGTAGAGGAGAGAAGAAGGCCACATATAATAAACGGTAGCAGGAAAAAAAGGATAGCAAGAGGTTGTGGCTGTTCTATTACAGAAATTAATAGATTATTGAAGCAATTCGATAAGACAAAACAGATGTTAAAACAATTTTCCGGGTTGAAAGGAAAAACCGGTTTGAATTTTAACAATTTTTAAATAAAAAAAATTTTGCAAGTTTCATAGAAAAATATATAATTATGAAAGCATAAAGCTATATACTAGTGTTTGGAGGTTATGGATTGAGTGTAAAGATTAGATTGACCAGAGTGGGTGCTAAGAAACAACCCTATTATAGAATTGTGGTTGCAGATTCAAGGTCACCCAGAGATGGGAAGTTTATAGAAAAAATAGGAATTTATGATCCTAAAAGTGATCCGTCAAAGATAGAAGTAGATAAAGATAAAGCTCTTGACTGGATAAAGAAAGGTGCTAAACCTACAGGAACGGTTCAGAAACTTTTTGATAAAATTGATTTAAAGAGGTAGTTATTACAATTTAAACTGGAGGTAAATAGTGAAAGAGCTACTAGAGTACATGGTAAAAGAGCTGGTTGACAGCCCGGATAATGTTGAAATTATGGAAGAGGAGGAAGATGACAAGACAGTGATTTTTAAGCTAAAAGTAGCTGAGGATGATCTGGGGAAAGTAATTGGTAAAAAAGGAAGAACCGCAAATGCTCTTAGGGTTATAATGAGAGCTGCATCTGCTAAGAGGGGTAAATCTTCTATTGTAAAAATAATGGATTGATTTTTTTATATAATAAATACAATACAACTTGTTTAAAAGGAAAAGTCGTTAAATATCGGAATTAATCGTGGATGCAAGATTAATTGGGATAATTAGTAAGGCGCATGGACTAAAGGGAGAAGTAGTTATAGAATTGCTTACTGATTATCCCAATACTATTAAAAGGGGGTCATCCCTTTTTTTTGATGAAAAGTGTACCGCGAAAGCAAAAGTTGAGAATATTAAATACTTTAAATCAAAAGAGAATAAAAGCTTTTTTATAATTAAATTCAAGGACATAGAAAACAGGGACCTTGCAGAAGAGTTAAGAGGAAGGCATGTTTTTAGGAGAAGAAAGAGCATGCCCACGCTTAAAAAAAATCAGTACTTGATAGATGATATAAAAGGTTGCAGGGTTTATTCGGTAGGTGGTACTTTTGTCGGGATAGTATTAGATGTAGAAAAATTTGTTTCTAATGATAATCTGGTGGTAAAGATAGAAAATGATAGGTTAGATATTAAGGGTAATAAAGAAAAGATTTTTTATGTTCCGGTTATTAAAGACTATATTGATACTATAGATTTGGATGATAAAAAGGTAGTGTTAAAAAGGATACCGGAGTATATCTAAAGTTTATAAAATTATTATTTTCTCTTATTTTTAAAAATGCTGATAATAGATGTTATAACTATTTTCCCTGATATGTTTAAAAATATTGTTGAATATGGAGTTGTAAAAGAAGCTTTCAAAAAGAATATATGTAAACTTAATGTTTATGATTTAAGAGGTTTTTCCAGTTATAAACGTTGCAGAGTTGATGATAGGCCATACGGTGGAGGTCCAGGCATGGTGTTAATGCCAGAACCGATAGAAAATGCTGTAAATTTTATTAAAAGAAAAAATAAAATTCAGAAAAAGAACAAGCAGAAGGTCATACTCTTAGCTGCTTCAGGTGATAAGCTTGTCCAGGGCAAATTGAAATACTTCTCAGAGCTTGAAAATATAATAATAATTTGCGGAAGATATGAGGGTATAGACCAGAGAATAGTGGATTTGCTGGTGGATACTGAAATTTCTATTGGGGATTATATATTGACCGGCGGTGAGCTTCCGGCAATGGTAATGATAGACGGGATAATAAGACTGCTTCCGGGAGTGGTTGGAAAGGAAGAATCCCTGGAAATGGAGTCTTTTGAGGAGGGGCTCCTTGATTATCCCCAGTATACAAGGCCAAGAGTCTTCAAAAGTGTAGCTGTTCCTGAAGTTCTTTTAAGCGGTGACCATAAAAGCATTAAAAACTGGAGAAAAAGAAAGTCGGAAGAAATAACCAGAAAAAAGAGGCCGGATTTATTTGACAAAGAGAGTTAAATTAATTATATTTGTTTGGTTTTATTGATATTAAGATAGATGGGCTGGGCAGTAAAGTGAATAAATTAGATAAAGTAGAAAGTAAATATTTAAGGTCGGATATTCCTAAATTTAAACCCGGTGATAAGGTAAGGGTTAAAATAAGAATCAGCGAAGAGAACAAAGACAGGGTTCAGGTTTTAGAGGGGATTGTGTTAAGGATAAAAGGCGCAGGGATAAATAAGTCATTTACAGTAAGAAAAATTTCTTTTAACGGAGTTGGAGTAGAAAGAACTTTTCTTATAAACTCGCCGGTAATACAGTCTATTGAAAAGCTAGGAGAAGGTATAGTAAGAAGGGCAAAGTTGTACTATCTTAGAAATAAAATAGGTAAAAAATCAAAAGTTAAGTTTAAATAAATAATAAACACTTACCACTAATATTAATGTCTTTAGAAAATAAAGCAGCCAGTGCGAACAGAAAGAAGAAAATTTTTAAAGAATTTCTGATTTATGCTCTGGTGGTGTTAGCCGCAGTAGTGTCAGCCACTTTAATAAGAGTCTTCGTAATTGAGCCATTTATTGTCCCCACTCCTTCAATGGAACAGAGTTTAAATGTAGGGGATAAGGTTTTAATTAATAAGCTTTCGTACAAATTTACATCTGTTAAAAGAGGAGATATCGTGGCGTTTCATTCATCAATTGAGGAAAAAGACCTGGTTAAGAGGGTTATTGCAATTGAGGGAGATGAAATCACTTTAACCAGTGAAGGTGAAATTTATATAAATGGCGAGAAAATAATTGAAGAATATTTACCCGGCAGCCAGAATATTTCTTATATAAACCAGACTGTAAATATTGGCGAAGATAAAGTTTTTGTAATGGGTGATAACAGAAAAAACAGTCTTGACAGCAGATTTTTTGGGGCAATTTCGGAGAAGGACATTTTCGGTAAATTTATTATAATTTACTGGCCACCATCCCGATGGTGATCTTTAAAGGCAGAATGAATTTTAATGAGACAAAAAGACTTTTAAGTCTGTGCAGATATGAGAATGACCTATATCTTGATGGCTATGAGTTAGTTGCAGGGGTTGACGAAGTAGGAAGGGGTTCACTTGCCGGGCCTCTGGTTGCAGCTGCTGTTATAATGCAAAATAAAAAAATGATGATAGAAGATATAGATGACTCTAAGAAGTTGAATGAAGTCAAGAGAAAACATATCTTTAAAAAAATAGTTAAAAACTGCCTTTGCTGGTCTGTAGCTAAAATCCCTCCCGGTGAAATCGACAGATTATCCATAACAAAAGCAAATATAATTGTGTTTAAAAAGGCAGTAAGCAGTTTGAGAGTGAAGCCGGATATTGTCCTTGCAGATTTTGTCAACGGAGACCTGGGTGAGGGATACCTGCCTGTTGTAAGAGGTGACCAGCTCAGCATTTCTATTGCTGCCGCGTCAATAATTGCAAAAGTTATAAGAGATAAGATAATGTTAAAGCTTTCTAAATATTATCCCGAATATGGGCTGGAGAGTAATAAAGGTTATGGAACAAGGCAGCATCTCAGGTCTCTAGAAAAGTATGGACCTTCAGTAATCCACAGGGCATCTTTCAGGGGTGTTTTAAGTTAATAAATCTGATAAAAAATTTACGGGTATGGTTGGAGAGTTTATAGCCCGAAAATACCTGGAGAGAAAGGGCTACGCCATATTGGAGAAAAACTATAGGAGTAGATATGGTGAAATAGATTTAATAGCCCAGAGAAACAATGATTTAATATTCCTGGAGGTTAAGACAAGAACCAGTCTGGAATATGGAGACCCACTTGAGGCAGTAGGAAAATTAAAGATTTCAAGGATAAGAAAATCAGCAAGTTTTTATATGGCAAAAAATTGCTTTCTATATTTAAACCCTCATTTTGATGTTATTTCCATAGTTATAGATAGAGGAATTGTAAGTAAAGCATTCAGAGAGGGCAGTCTTTTTATAGATGTATTCTCATCTGAGGTTTTAAAAGGTAATAAAAATGTAAAGATTGAGTATATAGAGAATGCTTTTTGAAAAAACAGAGTGCGTTTTGAAACATTGACGCAATTCAAGGACTAAAATATAATATAGTATAAAATAATACAATAAAAATATTTTAGTAACATGTAATTAAATATTAAGTTTTTAACAGTTAAATTTAAAAATAATGGTAAAAAATAAAGATTTAGCAAAGGGTAAAAAAGAAGAGAAAATTAATAGTAATGAAATGCAGCAGAAGCTGGAGGATCTGGAACTAGTAAATTCTGTAAACATTGCTGTAAATCATGGAAAGAGTCTGGAAGAAATAGTTAAACTTATAACTAAAAAAACCAGGAAACTGTTTTCTGGTTCAGGCATTGCTCTGTATTTACTAAGTAATGACGGGAAATATCTCGTGTTGCAGAGCATTAATAGAACTTCAGCCCAGAAGAAGAAAATAGAAAAATTAATTAAAATCAAAATACCCCGGGTAAGGTTGCCATTAGCAGAGAGGAGTTATTATTACAAAATATTGAAGGAAAAGAAGTCGGTAATTATAAATGATGATGTGGAAATAATAAAATTAATAAGGGAATTTATTGAAGTTTTACCGGATAATAAAAAATTATTGAAAAGAGCAATTAGAAAGCTTATACCACAGATTTATAAGATCATGAACATAAAATCAGTTATGATTGTTCCTCTTATTTCAAATGGCGATGTAATAGGACTAATTGATATATCCGGGAAAAGAAACTTTAATGCTTTTGATCTCGAAAGAATCAGCGCAATTTCCGAGCAGTTAGCTGTTGCGATAAAAAGAAATAAAATAGAAAAAGACTTAAAGGATGCCCATACTGAACTTGACCAGATTTTTGATGTTTCTGTAGACGGTATAGTAGCTATAGACAGGAATTTTAATGTTTTAAAAGTAAACAGAGCATATACTGATTTGTTTGGTCTTGATTCGGAAGATATAAGAGGAAAGAAATGTTTCGAGGTAGCTTATGGTGAGGAGTGCAATACTAAAAATTGCTTTCTTAAAAGAATTTTAAATGGTAAGAAATTTATAAATGAAAAAGTTGAGAGAATAAATAAGAATGGCAAGAAAATTATCTGTGATTTAAGTTCAAAACCAATTTACAGCCAGAAAGGCAAAATTACGGGAATTATTGAGGGGTTTAAGGATATAACCCTGCAGGAGAAAGCTTTTAAAAAAATAAAAGAAAATGAAAATAAATTCAGGGAGCTCTTTAATAATAGGAGCAGCGGTGTAGTAGTTTATGAACCGGTAAATGGTGGAAGTGACTTTATAATAAGGGATCTTAACAAAGCTGCAGAAGAAATTGATAGCATAAAAAAGGAAAAAGTCATTGGAGAGAGCGTCCTCAAGGCCTTTCCCGGTGTAAAAGATTTTGGTCTTTATGATATTTTTAAAAGGGTTTATAGGACAGGAAAACCTGAAAAATATCCTGTGGGTTTTTATAAAGATAATAGGATTGCAGGATGGAGGCGTAATTATATCTATAAGTTACACTCCGGAGAGATTGTTGTTGTTTATGATGACCTGACAAGAGAGAAAAAAACTGAAAAGCTACTTAGAGATAGTGAAAAATTCAGTTCCAGCTTGATGGAAAATTCACCTAACCCGATAGTAGTTTTTAATTCGGATTATTCTATGAGGTATATAAACACTGCAATGGAAAAATTGACAGGTTGTAAATCAAGCAGTCTGATCGGCAAAAAACCGCCTTATCCATGGTGGATAAAAGGAACGCGCAATAATAGTGATAAATTTCTTAAAGAAATATCTAAAAAAAGAGTTCATTATAACTCTATGCCAATTATAGGCAAGGGTGGGAAAATCATTTATTTGGATATTAAAACAACCACTATTAAGGAAAATGGGAAACTAAGGTATATACTGGGAACCGGTGTGGATGTAACTGAAAAAAGAGAAGCAAATAATATTTTAGAATCCGAGAGAAATAAACTAAAATCTTTGATAGGAGGCCTGGCAAATACTGGAATCGGGATAGATATAGTGGGGCTAGATTACAAAATATATTATCAAAATAAGATTTTAAAAGACAAATTTGGGAAGATATCCGGTAAATTTTGTTATGAGAAATATATGAATAGAAATAAACCATGTGATAACTGTAAAATAAAAAAATCAATCAGAGAAAATAAAGTTTTCGAATTAGAATTGCAGGCCAGGAATAAAAGATTTTATAAATTACTTTCAGCTCCTTTTCCTAATCCTGATGGAACCATTGATAAGGTAATTGAAGTTGTAATAGATATAACAGAAACAAAAAAGACAGAGGAAGAATTAGTCAGAGAAGAGAGAGATCTCAGAGAAGCGCAGAGTATTGCTCATATAGGGTCTATTAACTGGAATTTAGAGACCAATAAGATTTCTATGTCAGATGAAGTTTATAGGATTCTAAAGATTGATCCTAAAAAATTTGATGGAAATTTTAGTACCGTTATGGATTTAGTCCATCCGGAGGATAATGTATTTGTAAGAAAAGTTATAGATGATGCATTAGATAATAAAAAGCTTATAGATATAGAACATAGAATGCTGCTGAAAAATAAGCATGAAATTTATATTAGTATGAAAGCTATACCTTTCTATGATGAGTCAAATAAGCCCACTAGACTTGTAGGGACTATTATGGATGTAACTAAACGGAAAGAAGCTGAAAAGTTACTGAAAGACAGTGATAAATTCAGTTCCAGTTTAATGGAGAATTCACCAAATCCAATCATAGTGCTTAATTCAGATACTTCCATAAGGTATGTTAATATGGCGTTGGAGAATATTATCGGTATTAAATCAAATAAATTACTTGGTAAAAAACCGCCTTATCCATGGTGGCCTAAAAAAGAGGTTAAAAAATACAGGGAGAAGTTTAGTGGGATATTTAAAAGAGGTTGTATCAGGAAAGAACGTCATTATGTCAATAAGATGGGTGTGGGATTCTGGGTAGAAGTATATGCAAAATCAGTATCAAGTGATAAAGAGCTGGAATATGTAATAATGAACTGGTTTGACATAACAGACCGAAAAGTAATGGAAAAAGACCTGAGGATCAGTTATGAAAGACTTAAAAGAACCCTGGAAAGTGTTATAAACACACTGGCAGCAATGGTAGAAACCGGAGATCCTTATACTTCCGGTCATCAGAGGAGAGTATCCAAGCTGTCAGTGGCTATCGCCAGGGAACTTGGTTTAAGTAGCGAAACAATTGAGTGTATAAGGTTGGCGGCAACGATTCATGATATTGGTAAGATAAATATACCTGCTTCAATTTTAACCAAACCTGGTAAGTTGACGGATATTGAATTTAGTTTAATTAAAACGCATGCCCAGACAGGGTATAATATGATTAAGAATATAGAATTCCCAATGCCTATTGCAAAAATAATACTCCAGCATCACGAAAAGATGAATGGTTCGGGATACCCACAGGGATTAAAAGGGGAAGATATAATGCTTGAAGCAAGGATATTAACAGTAGCTGATGTAGTAGAAGCTATGTCATCTGACAGGCCTTACCGCCCAGCCCTTGGCATAGGAGTTGCGCTAGAAGAAATCAAAAAAAACAAGGGAAAATTATATGACCCCAGGGCAGTAGATGCATGTGTAAAGGTTATTACCAAAAAGGGATTTAAATTTAATTGATTCTTATTTGTTATTAAATTATCTTATAAAACATATATTTTAAAAATAATTATCTTACCTTGAAAGTCTAAGGTGAAAAAAAGTAATTTATTTAAAATCCTGGGGATTTTAGCTTTCATTTTTCTGTTGTGTACTGCCTTGATATGTAATTGGTGCAGTTCGGGAGAAGAAGCAGAGGACTTGGAAGCTGGAGACTCTGAAAGGCCAGGAGAAGCGGAAAATGAAGAAGGGGAAGTAGCAGAAGATGGAGAGAATGAAGGAGATACAGATGAAAAAGCGCTGGCTGGGGATGGAGAAAATGGGGTATCAGAAGAAGAAGTTGAAGAAACAGCTGCAGCTCCTACTATAACTCTTGAGATATATGAGGGTCCGGAATCTGCTGGTAATATATGTTATTACAGAATAAAAGCTAATGTTTCGGGTGTGCCGGCTCCTGAGGTTGAATGGAGCAGGGATGACAGCAATGGTGCATGGGGTCAGCATAAAGCACAGGTCAATATTAATAATCCAGGTAATACTTATACTTTAACAGCCAAGGCAACTAACCTGTCAGGAACTGCAACGGATTCATTAGAGCTTTCATGGGGGTGTAATAGAAGCCCTGTTATATCTGAAATAACTTTTATGGGTAGTCACTATACAGGTCAGGATTATACGGTGTCTGTAAGCGCCAGCGACCCCGATGGTGATAATTTAAACTATGAATGGAGTACTTCAGGGGGCATAATAGATGATATTTATAGTAGCTCCATAGTATGGACCACTCCTTTAAATGATGGATTTTATGATTTAAGCGTGGTTGTAAGTGATGGTAGGGGTGGAACGGCTACCAAAACTGAGACTGTTGAAGTTTTACCATCACAACCTCCACCGGTTTTGAATGCAGACTTACCTATTGTGACAGGTGAGGGTGGAGATTTGAGTAATAAACCCTCTGTGTATATCGGATCAATCCACCGTGTAGGAGATTGTTTGAATAACTATGCTTATAAAGGTGTGATAAGCTTTGATATAACAGGGTTTTCAGGAGCAAATATAAACTCTGCCAAGCTGACCGCCAGTTCCAATAATCAGCAGGGCAATCTTTCATCTTTTAAACCGCTATATATTCTTTCGGTAAACTGGGGTGTAGGTCAACCTTCAGATTTTAATATGACCGGTAAATATGTAGCTCAGGTTAGTTATTATGATTTTATCTGTACTTCGCCGGAACTAAAAAATGAGATTCAAAAAGCTATAGATAACAGGGAGCAGAGATTCCAGATTATGCTTTATTTCAGTGGCATGCTTACGGATAACGATAATAATTTTGATATGTGGATATATAATGATTGTGACATAAATCTGAATATTGTTTATAACCCGTAATAATTACTGATGCAGCTGACTTTTATTTCTAAATTTTTTTATTTATTCAATATTATCAAAACAACTGCTAATAGGTTATCCCTGTTAGACCACTCGGATAGTTTATACTGATTTCTTCCATTTTTTATATTATGCAAAATTTATACTGTATATAATTGATTATATGTGCAATTGCATATATAATTGAAAAATGTTATTTAAACTGGACAGCTTTACATTGACCGGGATTGATGCGGTAAAAGTTTCTGTAGAAGTACATATTACCAGGGGATTGCCTGAATTTATAATAGTAGGTCTTCCCGGAAAAGCGATAAATGAATCAAGACAGAGGGTAAGGTCTGCAGTAATTAACAGTGGGTTTGACTTTCCGGTAAAAAAAATAATTGTAAATCTTTCTCCCGCAGATATAAAAAAAGATGGTTCTTTCTATGATTTACCCATAGCACTTTCAATTCTTTCAGCCAGTGGACAGGTAAAATCAGCTATATCAGGAGAATCTTGTTTCGTAGGTGAGCTGTCACTTGATGGCAGCATTAATCCGGTAAAAGGGCTGATTTCTATGGCAGAGGAAGCAAAAAATATAGAAAAAAAATTCTTTTTTGTACCTTACGGGATAGCCAATCAGGTTTCTTTTATTTCAGGTTTAAAAATAATTGCATGCAGGAATCTTTCAGAAGCTGTGGAGATACTTTCAGACAGGGATAAAGTAGGAAAATTTACATACAGAAAGGAAAGCAACAGGAGAAAATTTAATGATTATAGCTTTGATTTTAGTGATGTAAAAGGCCAGCTTAAAGCAAAAAGGGCACTGGAAATAGCTGTTGGGGGCAGGCATAATATTATGCTTATTGGGCCGCCTGGGAGTGGTAAGACAATGCTTGCCAGAAGAACTGTTACAATAATGCCTGATTTAAACATTCAGGAATGTGTAGATGTTACCAGAATTTATAGTTTATATGAGAAAAATGTCAGCAGTCTTATACAAAAAAGGCCGTTTAGGAGTCCGCATCATACTATAAGCAGGATAGGGCTTATAGGAGGAGGTATTAGTCCAAAACCGGGTGAGATTAGTCTTTCTCATAAGGGGGTGCTCTTCCTGGATGAATTTTCCCAGTTCTCTGGGAATTATATAGAAGATTTAAGGCAGCCGCTGGAAGATAAAAGAGTAACCATTACCAGAAATAATTTTTCTTATAGTTTCCCCTGTAATTTTATGTTAATAGTAGCTACCAACCCGTGTTATTGTGGATACTTTGGTAATGACAGCAAAAAATGTGTCTGTAGCTTAAGGGAAATTAAGAGATTCTGGAAAAAAATGTCCGGTCCGGTTATGGATAGAATTGATATGAGAGTTGCTATAGATAGACTACCTGAGGGCAGTTTTGTAAATGAAAGAAAAAGTGAGGACTCGAGCAAGATTAAAAAACGTATTACTGGATGCATGAAGATTCAGGATAGGCGGTTCAGAGAAAAAGATATCAGCTATAACTCCGAGATCGGGATAAATATTATTAGTAAGTGGCTTGAAAAAGATAAAAACATAAGAAACCTGGTATATGCAATTTCAAAAAGATACAATTTGACAGCAAGGGGCACAGTGAGTGTTTTAAAAGTATCAAGGACCATAGCTGACCTGGAAGGAAGCGATTCTATAAAGGAAAATCATATAATTGAAGCTGTTAATTACAGGGTAAGTTTTAATTGCCATCTTAACAGTTATATAAACCGCTTATGAAAATTAATAATACCAGCAGGAAAATATTATATATACTGTTTGAGAAAGGGGTTAAAACATCAAAATTTATTGATGTATATAAGAGAAATAATCGTAATATTGATGAAACTTTAAAGTATTTCTTAAAATATAAGAATTTAAAATTTAAATATGGGAAAGAGGCGTTAGATAAAAAATACAGTAGATGTTCTTATCAGGGAATAATTAATTTCATTTTAAAAAATAAGATAGGATTACTGGAAATCAGTAATAATAATTACCCCAAACTTCTGGAACAAATATACCTGCCTCCTCCTTTATTGTTTTTTAAAGGTAATAAAATAAAAAGCATGAGTTTTGCAATTGCTGTAGTGGGCAGCAGGAAATGTACTGACTATGGCAGGGAGGTGGTTGGCTATATAAGTAAAAACCTGTCTGGAATAGGTATAACTATCGTAAGCGGGCTTGCTGCTGGAATTGACAGTTTTGCACATAAAGCTGCACTTAAAGAAAAAGGCGGAAGCATCGGTGTCCTCGGATGTGGAATTGACGTGGTATATCCTCCCGAAAATAGATTTTTATATAAAGATATTCTCAATAATGGTGCTATAATAACTGAATTTTTACCGGGAACGCCACCACTGAAGTCTAATTTTCCAGTTAGAAATAGGATTATAAGTGGCCTTTGTAACGGTGTTGTAGTTGTAGAGGCAGGAGAAAGAAGCGGGGCTATAATAACCTGTGGGATAGCATTAAAGCAGAACAGGGAAGTGTTCGCAGTTCCAGGCAATATTTTCAGTCCTGTAAATAAGGGATGTCACATATTAATTAAGCAGGGGGCAAAACTGGTGGAAAGTATTGATGATATACTGGAGGAATTTTCACAATACAGGGATAAAGTTTTAAACATAGATCAAAAAACAACCCGTGTCTGCAATAAGGGCAAAAAGCATGATGTTAATCTTTCTGGTAATGAATTAAAAATATATAAGTTTATCGGCTATAAACCAAAGAGCATGGAAGAAATAGTAGAATATTCGGGGATAGAGCTAAGAAATGTTCTAAATATAATCACATCTCTTGAAATGAATCGGTTAATAAGGGAAGATAGTTTTAATAAATATGTTAGATTATTTTAGATTTTATATTAGAATAATAATATTATAAAAAAATGTAAAAATTTTATAATTTTATCAGGGAGATATATGGGATTATTTAGAAAAAAGAAAATAGAAAGGCCTAAGAGTCCACTTGGATTGTCATTATACCAGTATGATAATATCCTGGGGAAAGATTTAAAAAAAATCATGGATAGAATGAATACGGGGAAGAGACTTAACGAAGCAAGAGCAGGTGCTATCATAGAGAACGCCATAGAAAAGTTTGATGACATTTTAAGAGAGCTTTCAAAGGATCAATTAAAAGTTGATTACCGGTCGGATAAAATAAGATATAAGATTATTGATATGATTAATAAACTCAAGAATGCATTGAGAGAAGCAAAGAATAACAGCTTTAAGCCGTCTGCTAATGAGAAAGCCGTAGTTTTTAACAGAATGCAGGAAATAGAAAAAATACGCAGCGTTATAAAAAATAAGATGAGGGATATTGAGAGTGATTACATATAAGCATGGATTTATTTAATTGTCTGGAACTTTATATAAAGTATCTAAAATACGAAAAGAATTTATCACTTAATTCCATAAATTCCTATAAGAAAGATATATTACAGTTTTTATTTTTTTTAAAAGACAGGAATGTTACCGGTACCGGGTCTTTAAATATTGAAGTTTTCAGGGAATTTTTAAAATTCATAGATAATTATAAATATTCAAATAGAACTGTTGTTAGAAAATACTCATCTCTTATTAACTTTTTTAAATTCCTTGAAAGAAATGATTTTATTAATTTCCAGTTAACACAGTTTATTAATGTCCCCAGGAGAAGGCAGTGTCTTTATTCTTTTATGTCTATAAGCGAGACAAGGAAGTTGTTTGATAGTCTGAAACCGTCAAGTGATCTGGAAATAAGGGATAGGGCTATTTTAGAATTGCTTTATTCTACAGGTGCCAGGATAAGTGAAGTGGAGAATTTAAAGATGAAAGATTTTGATATTGGAAAAGATGAAATAATAGTGACCGGAAAAGGCAGGAAGCAGAGGTTTGTTTATTTAAACAAAACTGCGCTTTACTGGATGGAAAAGTATATGGAGGCGAGGCATAGGATTGTTTATTCAAGTAAAAATAGGGGTAAAAGTGACAGGCACTTTTTTTTGAATAGATTCGGCATGGGGTTATCTTCACGAAGTATGAGGAATATAGTTAAAAAATATATAAGAAAAGCAACAATTGATAAAAATATCACTCCTCACAGTATCAGACATAGTTTTGCAACTCACCTGCTGCAGGAAGGTGCAGGTATAAGAGAAATTCAGGAACTTCTTGGCCATGAAAATATATCTACAACCCAGATATATTCACATCTGAACATTAAGAAACTAAAAAAAGACTATAAGAAGTTCCATCCTAGGGCAAAAAATGATACCGATAGAGGGTAATTATTTTGCCCTGTATAATTGGAATAATTTTTATTGATTATTTGATGAAATATATGTATTATGCTAGACTTGAACGTTGAAATTACACACACCGCTTGTAGTAAAATGGTGAACTAATATGCAGTTAAAGTGGTGGAGGATAAACCATAAAAACAGGGAGGTACAATTTTGAGCATCGTAACTATGAAGCAACTGCTGGAAGTGGGAGTCCATTTTGGCCATCAAACCAAAAAGTGGAATCCAAAAATGAAAAAATATATATACACAGATAAAAATGGTATATATATTATTGATTTACAGGAAACCCAGAGACTATTAATAGAAGCGTATGAATACGTTAAAAGGGTAGCAAGTGAAGGCGGAAAGGTATTATTTATCGGCACGAAAAGGCAAATACAGGATATAGTAGAATCTTATGCCAGTGAGTGTGAAATGCCTTATGTCAGAAATAGATGGCTGGGAGGTACCCTCACTAACTTTGAGACTATAAGCAAAAGAGCAAAAAGAATTGAAGAGATAGAAAATATGGAAAAATCAGGGATTTTTGAAAAATTAACAAAGAAAGAAGTTCTGGGAATAAGAAAAGAATACGACAAGCTTCTATTTAATATAGGAGGCATCAGAAACATGAAAAAGCTTCCTGAAATTCTTTACATTATAGATCCCAATAAAGAAATTATCGCTGTTAGAGAAGCAAGGAAGCTGGGAATACCGATAGTGGCTATAACTGATACTAATTGTGACCCTGATCTTATCGATTTTGTTATTCCGGGTAATGATGATGCAATCCGTTCATGTAGTTTAATAACAGGTGTAATATGCGAAGCCGTGAAGGAGGGCAATGAAGAGAAAATAAAAACTGAAAAAAGCCCGGAGGAAAAGGAAGAAAAGGAATTAGAATCCAAGAAACTGGAAGAGCTAAAAACTGAAGATGAGCTGGGAGAATTACCCGAAGATGATGTGTGGGTTTAATAACTATTGAGGAAGTAAGGAAAGAAAAAAATGGAAATTAATGCTGGAATGGTTAAAGAATTAAGAGAAAAAAGCAAAGCCGGAATGATGGATTGTAAAAAAGCTCTGATAGAGAGTAATGGAGACATGAAGAAAGCAGAAGAATTATTAAAAGAGAAGGGACTGGCAGAGGCCTCAAAAAAAGCTTTCAGAGCCGCGAAAGAAGGTCTGGTTGACAGTTACATACATCCTGGTTCCAGAATCGGCGTACTGGTTGAAGTCAATTGCGAGACTGATTTTGTAGCAAGAAATGAAATATTTAAAAATCTGGTGCATAACATCGCACTTCATATTGCAGCTGCAGCACCTTTATATGTTTCAAAAGAAGACGTTCCGGATGAAATGGTAGAAGAGGAAAAACAACTCTATAAGAAACAGGCATTAAATGAAGGAAAGCCCGAAAAGATATTGGACAGAATTGCTGAAGGTAAAATTAAAAAATTTTATGAAGAAAATTGCCTGATGGAGCAGCTTTTTGTAAAGGATAATGATAAGAATATAGATAACCTGGTAAAGGAAAATATAGCGAAGCTTGGTGAGAATATCGTAATTAAAAGATTTGAAAGATATGTCCTGGGTGCAGGTAAGTAGATAAGAGTAAGTAGAATTCATAAGTATTTCCGCCCTTTTAAGGGAAAATAAACAGGTATATGGAGAAGTTAAAATATAAAAGAGTTTTACTTAAGATTAGCGGGGAAGCACTGCTTGGTGAGCTTGATTATGGAATAGACCCCGGAGTCATAAATAATATATCCAGCCAGATTAAAGAGGTAGTTGAGCTGGGTGTTGAAGTTGCAGTAGTAATAGGAGGAGGTAATTTCTGGCGTGGTGTTTCTGCAAGTGCAAACGGGATGGACAGGACAACTGCTGATTATATTGGAATGCTAGCAACTATAATGAATGCTCTGGGATTGCAGAATGCATTAGAAAAAATGGGGGTAGTTACCAGGGTACAGACTGCGATATCCATACAGGAAATCGCTGAACCTTTTATAAGAAGAAGGGCAGTAAGACATCTTGAGAAGAAAAGAGTAGTTATATTTGCCGGGGGGACAGGTAAGCCATATTTTACTACAGATACGGCTGCTGCTTTAAGGGCTCTGGAAATAGATGCCGAAATAATATTTAAAGCTACAAAAGTAGATGGTGTATACAACAAGGACCCTGTAAAGTTTAAAGATGCCAAAAAATTTGAGAAGTTAAATTTTCTTGATGTATTAAGAAAAGACCTCAGAGTACTTGACTCGACCGCCACTTCTTTATGTATGGAGAATAATCTACCTGTTGTGGTTTTTGACATTACAAAACATGGAAATATAAAAGGTGCTATAATGGGTAAAAAGATTGGAACCATGGTATCAAAGGAGTAAAAAATGAAAGATATGCTTCTTAGTGAAGAGAGAAAAAAAATGAGTCAATCACTTGAAAAGACCCAGCATGAATTTAATACAATAAGAACAGGGAGAGCGTCCGTATCGCTGCTTGACAATGTTTATATAGATTATTATAGCAACAAGACCTTACTTAAATTTATTTCAAATATAAGCATACCGGAGCCAAGGGTTATTTTAATTGCACCTTACGAAACTAAATTTTTAAAGGATATTGAAAGCCAGATATCAAAATCTGATCTGGGAATTAATCCATCCAATGATGGCAGAGTTATACGGCTTAATATACCACCTTTAAATGAAGAAAGGAGAATGGAGCTGGTAAAATTAGCCAGAAAAATTGCAGAAGATGGAAGAATTGCCATAAGAAATATTAGAAGAGAAATAAATGATGAATATAAAAAGTTGGAAAGTGAGAGCAAAATAACCGAAGATGATTTAATAAAATATCAAAAGGAAGTTCAGAATATTACTGATGATTTTATAGAAAAGATAAATAATTCCTTGGATCAGAAAGAAAAAGAGATTATGGAAGTGTAGGTAGAAAGTAACTTGAACTTAATTTCTTCTATTTATTCTGCTATTAAAGTTCCAACCGTAAAAGCATTGAAAAAAAATAAAATCCCCATGCATGTGGCAATTATAATGGATGGGAATGGCAGGTGGGCTGCGAAGAGGAATTTGCCCCGTTCTGCTGGACATAAAGTAGGTGTTGAAACCCTTAAAGATATTATAACTGCATGTATAGAACTGGGTATAAAGTTTTTAACTGTGTATTCGTTTTCAAGCGAAAACTGGCAGAGGCCGGAGGAAGAAGTAAATTTCCTGCTTGATTTGTTTTTGGAATCATTAAAAGAGGAACTGGATTTGCTGTATAGAAATGGTGTAAGGGTAAGATTAATTGGCAGCAGGAAGGAAATACCCCCTGACGTATTGGAAGCTTTTAAGAATGCAGAAAAAAGAACCGAGAAAAATAATAAGCTTTTATTCAATATTGCATTTAATTATGGCTCCAGGAAAGAAATTGTTGATGCGGTCAGTAATATATATAAAGAGACAGTTAAAGGTAATATAAATATTGAGAAGTTAGACGAGGATAAATTCAATGATTTTTTATATACCAGTGGTTGCCCTGACCCGGATTTATTAATAAGGACCAGTGGTGAGTACAGATTAAGTAATTTTTTATTATGGCAGTTAGCATATAGTGAATTCTACTTTATTAAAAAACTCTGGCCTGACTTCAGGAAGAAAGACTTGCTTAAAGCTGTCTACTATTATCAGCAGAGAAGTAGAAGATTTGGGAAGGTGTAATTTATTATGCAAGTTGTAACCGTTATTATGCAATATATCCTTTCAGTAGTTGCATTGTCTCTGATTGTGATAGTCCATGAATTAGGCCACTTTTCAATAGCCAAGTTAAGCGGGGTTCATGTTGAGGAATTTTTTATAGGTTTTGGTCCAAAACTTTTAAAAATTAGAGATAGAAAAGGCACGACTTATGGTTTAAGCGCTATACCTTTTGGTGGTTATAATAAGTTACTGGGCATGAATAGAAACGAGCGTGTACCCCCCAGCATGGAAAATAAATCATTTCACAAAAAGCCGGCCTATAAAAAGTTGCTAATCTCAATTGGGGGAACTGGTTTTAATATAATTTTTGCTGTACTTATGATAGGAATTTTTTTATGTTTTGCTGCTCCAACAACAACAATTGAATATATTGAACCAGATTCACCTGCTGATGCAGTTGATATTAGAATAGGGGATAAATTTGTTTCTATGGAAGGGCAGGCGATTGAAAGCTGGGATGGTTTTGTTACGCTGATTGAAGAAAATCCTGGGGAAGAGGTAGTTTATACGGTAATGCGCCAGGGGAAGGAAGTAAAAATAAAAGTCAAGCTGGCTGATGAAGATGGGGAAGGATATTTGGGTGTATCCCCTCAACAGTCTTTTAGTCCCGGTTATGTCATAAAAAATTATGGATTTTTCGGATTGATAAGAGAAAGTTTCAGGACGACCTGGGATATAACTATAACTTATATTAAGGCATTTGGAATGTTATTTTCAGGAGAAATACCTTTAAGTGAAGCCAGGCCTGTTTCACCGGTGGGGATATTAAACATGTTTCAGCAGACAGCTTCTATGGGAATGCAAGATTTCATTTTTTTTGTTGCTTTTATTTCAATTTTAATTGGTTATGGTAACTTGATCCCGATTCTTCCTCTGGATGGAGGGAATATTTTATTTATTATAATAGAATCTATAAGAAGGAGACCTGTCCCCCAGAAGGTTATTGAATCATTTAATTATGCTGGAGTGTTTATTCTGGTTTCTTTACTGCTTATAGCTGTTGTTCTTGATATAATAAATCCTTTTAATATTATTAATTTATAGAAATAATTTTTATGAAAATAAAAAGGAGAAAAACCAGGACAATACAGGTAGGGAAAATAAAAATAGGAGGAGATAACCCTATTATTGTCCAGTCTATGACTAAATCAAAACTGTATGACCTGGAAGATATAAGAAAGGAAATAAAAGAACTAATAGAGCATAGCTGTGAACTTATAAGGATTGCGATACCGGATAAAAAATCAATAGATTTTCTTAAAAAGCTAATTGATGAAAAAATTTTTAAAATACCCCTGGTAGCTGATATTCAATTTGATTACCGACTTGCACTGGAATGCATGGATGCAGGAGTTGATTGTGTAAGGATAAATCCAGGAAATATAGGGGGTCGTAACAGAGTTGCCGAAGTTATAAATAAAGCCAGGAGTAAAAAAGTTGCCTTAAGAATCGGGATAAATTCCGGCTCAATAGATAAAAAAGTGTTAAAGAAGAACAAAGGAGATATGGCCAGGGCAATGATTGAAAGTACACTGGAATATGTTAGACTTTTAGAAAATCTAAAGTTCTATAATTTTAAAATATCAGCAAAAGCATCATCTGTTCTGGATACTATAAATGTTTACGAGGTTATATCTGAAAAAGTTGATTATCCTTTACATCTGGGTGTTACGGAAGCAGGACCTGTATTCAGTGGGAGCATAAAATCTTCTGTAGGAATGGGAATTTTATTATCAAGGGGGATAGGAGATACAGTAAGGGTCTCACTAACGGGGGAATCTGTAAATGAAGTAGATACCGGGTATATAATTCTTAATAGCCTGGGTTTAAGGAAAGTGGGAGTAGATATTGTATCCTGTCCCACGTGCGGAAGAACATCGGGAGATTTTTATAAGCTTGTTCATGAGGTTGAAAAATTAACTTCAGGGATTAAAAAAAATTTGAAGATAGCTATAATGGGCTGTATTGTTAATGGGCCCGGGGAAGCTAAAGACGCGGATCTGGGGATAGCTTTTGGTAAGAAAAGGGCAGCTATTTTTTTAAAGGGTAAGGTAATTAAGAGAGTGAATAAAGATTTTGCAGTAGAAAATTTTGAGCAGGAACTAAGGAAAATAATTTAAATAAAGGAGCCAAAGTTGAAATTATCTGAATTTTTTATGCCAACTTTAAAAGAAGACCCCAGTGACACTGAAATACCAAGCCATTCGCTTTCTCTAAGAGCAGGACTTATACGAAAGGTTGCATCGGGTGTCTATTCTTTTTTACCAATAGGACTTAAAGTGCTAAGAAAAATTGAAGATATAATCAGAGAGGAGATGAATAATGCCGGTGCGATTGAGCTGTTTTTACCGGTTTTACAACCTTCAATTCTGTGGGAAAAGTCAGGGAGATGGAATGAATACGGCCCGGAATTATTTAGATTAAAAGATAGGAACAAAAGGGAATTCTGTCTGGGACCTACTCATGAAGAACTGATAACTTATCTGGCATATATGGATATAAAATCATATAAAGATCTGCCTGTAAACTTATACCAGATACAGGTTAAATTCAGGGATGAAATAAGGCCAAGGTATGGATTGCTTAGAGCAAGGGAATTTATAATGAAGGATGCTTATAGCTTTTCAAGTAATGATAGTGACCTAGAATTTATTTACAGGAAAATGCAGGATGCTTACGGTAAAATACTGGAAAGGATCGGTCTTAAATACAGGGTGGTTGTTGCTGATACGGGGCTGATTGGAGGGGATTTATCACATGAATTCATAGTATTGGCCGAGAATGGTGAGGAAAAAATAGTTTTTTGCCCGGAGTGCAGTTATTCTGAGAATTATGATATGTCAAAATCCAACCCTTCACCTATTGAAGATAATAAAGAAAGCACGAAAACAGATGTTAGGGAATCTATGAAAGAGGTTCATACTCCTGGAATTACAAGTATTGATGAGCTGGCAGAATTTTTAAAAGTTGAAAATAAGAAGATTATAAAAACAATAGTTCTAAATGATAATAATGGAAGGATATATGCTTTTCTTGTAAGAGGAGACAGGGAATTGAATTTAAAAAAAGTGAAAATTCATTTAAAGAAAAGCCTGAACTTCCTTGAAAAAAATAAAAAAGACAAAAATCTGGTTATGGGATATATTGGTCCTGTTGGGCTTGATGGTAATCTGGAAATATATGCAGATAACTCTGTAAAGGGGGAACAGAATTTTGTGACTGGGGCAAATAAAAAAGATTATCATCTAATAAATGTTAATTACCCAAGAGATTTTAAGGTAAGGGGATGGGGCGATTTTACTTATCCTGTTCAGGATGACACCTGTGTAAAATGTGGAGAGAAACTTAAATTCGAGAAGGGGATAGAAATAGGCCATACATTTAAATTGGGCTGTAAATATAGTGAAAAACTGGATGCAAAATTCCTGGATACAGACGGAAAGTTGAAACCTCTGGTTATGGGTTGCTACGGAATAGGAGTTACCAGGATTATGGCAGCAGCCATAGAACAGCTGCATGATGACAGGGGTATAATATGGCCAGATGCAATAGCGCCTTATATATTTAATGTTATTACTACAACTGAAAAGAACAAAGAACTCTCTGAAGCAGGAGATAAAATCTATAAAAAGCTTAAAGAATTGAATGTAGAAGTTCTTTATGATGATAGAAATATTAGTGCAGGGATAAAATTTAAAGATTCTGATTTAATAGGCATACCGGTAAAGTTCATTGTAGGAAAAAAATTTATTGATAAAAAGTTACTAGATGTTGAATATAGAAAAAATGGAGAAAAAATAGAACTTAGTATAGATTCAATTCCCGAATTTATAAATAAATATAAATCTGCAAATAACCTCAGGTAATCTTAATATGGAAGCCAAAGGCGACAGAATAAAGGGAGTTTTAGAAAAAATCATTTTTAAAAGTCCTGAAACCGGTTTTATAGTTGGTAAGGTAAGAACGGAAGAAGGCAATATTATAACTATAGTAGGAAATGCCTTTGAACCTAAATGCGGGGAAATTCTTGAGATAAAAGGAAAGTGGGTTTTAAATAAGAATTATGGCAGGCAATTTGAAATAGAAGATATTAAAACTACCGAACCTGCTACTATTACCGGTATAAAAAGCTATCTGGGCTCGGGCTTGATAAAAGGCATTGGCCCGGTAATGGCAGAAAGAATTGTTTCCTATTTTAAGCTCAAAACTTTAAAGATAATGGATAGGGAACCGGATAGGCTAGAAGAGATAGAAGGTATTGGCAGGAAAAGAATAAATCTTATCAAAAAGTCGTGGAAAAAAAACAGGGATATAAGAGATGTAATGATTTTTTTACATTCAATCGGAATAAGCAGCAACCTTGCGATGAAAATTTATAATAATTATGGCGACAGCTCTATAAGTATAATCAAGTCAAATCCGTACAAACTTTCCGAGGATATATTCGGGATTGGTTTTAAAAGCTCGGATAAAATAGCATTGAGGATAGGTATAGAAAAAGATTCAATTTTTAGAATAAAGGCAGGAATAATTCATGTATTAAATGAGGCAGAAGATGCAGGACACTGCTATTATCCGTATCATGAACTGGTAGGTCTGCTGGAGAGCTTTCTGGATATAGAAATAGGGAAAATAAATAACGCCTTAGAAGCACTGGAGAGAGAAAAAAGGATAAAGGTTGTCAGGGATGATGAAGAAAAAGTATATCTTGCCAGTATCTACGAAGCTGAGAAATATGTCTGTAAAAAAATAATGGAGATTTTAAATAATCATAATACGGGTGGGGTAAAAGAAGATAGGAAAAATGATTTGACCGGTTTTATAAAAAAATTATCAGAGGAGATGAATATAACACTGGATTTTACCCAGGTAAAAGCTATAGAGAAAGCATTGACAGAAAAAATGCTGGTTATAACAGGAAGTCCGGGAACAGGAAAAAGTACAATACTGAATTTTATTATTAAATTATTTAAAAAGGAAAATAATACTATTACTCTGGGAGCTCCTACAGGAAGAGCGTCAAAAAGATTATGTGAAACTACTGGTGTAGAAGCAAAAACCATACATAGAATATTAAATTATAATCCAAAGTTAAATAAATTTGCCAGGAATGAAAAAGAACCTATCGAAGCAGATATTTTAATCATTGATGAGGCATCAATGATAGATATAAGACTTATGAAGAATTTGCTCTCGGCTATAAAAGATGGGACTAAAATTATTTTTGTGGGGGATATAGACCAGTTACCTTCAGTAGGGCCGGGGAATGTTTTGAGCGATATTATCAGTTCTGGAATGGTCCCTGTAATTGAGCTTAAAAAAATATACAGGCAGGAAAGCGAAAGTCTCATAGTATATAATGCTCATAAAGTAAGGGATGGGCAGTTTCCATTTATAGGTAAGCCAAAAAATAATGATTTTTTCTTTATTGAAAAGAATGAACCTGAAGAAGTAGTAAAAGTTATACTGGATTTATTGACCAGGAGGATACCCGGAAGTTTTAACTATAACCCTCTTCATGATATTCAGGTTCTGGTTCCTACCAATAAAGGAGTTGTGGGTGTAAATAATTTGAATTTAAGAATCCAGAATATTTTAAATCCGGAGGGCCGAAAAATTATAAGAGAATCTGTAGAATACAGGCAAAATGATAAAGTTATACAACTCAAGAATAATTATGAAAAAGATATTTATAATGGAGATATAGGGATTATTAATGATATAAATAGTGAAACAGAAGAAGTAATAGTAAAATTTGATGGCAAAAATGTTAATTACAGTTTTTTTGAACTTGACGAGATAAGCTTATCTTATGCAATATCAATTCATAAGTCTCAGGGTTCTGAATTTAAGTGTGTTATAATACCTCTTCTTACTTCTCATTATATGCTGCTGCAGAGAAATCTACTTTATACAGCTATTACAAGAGCCAGGGAGCTGGCTGTAATTGTTGGCAGTAAAAAAGCAATAGGTATGGCGGTAAATAGGAATATTGTTGAAAACCGTTATACAAATTTGAAATATCTGTTAAAAAATTAATAATACTGAGATATCCACTTTTAAGATAGGCCATTTTTTTAAGATTGGAATTGTAATTTCTGTAAAAATTTTCGCTTTTAAAATTCTTAAGGAATAATTTTAACAGGTGTAATGCTTAATTGTATTTTTTCTAAATTGTGATATACTCTTATAGAAATTTTATGCGAGTGGTTGAGGAAAATAGTGGGTTCGGCCCACTATTTTTTAATTTAAATTCTGTTATGAACAGGTGATAGGATTGAATAAAAAATTAATAACAGCATTGGTTGAATTAGAAAAAGAAAAAGGAATAAAACTGGATACCCTGGTGGAAGCACTAAAGGTTGCCTTTGTGTCGGCCTATAAGAAGAATTATAAGGTTGAGTATGATTGCAGGGTAGATATAAACATGAAAACCGGTGAGTTAAAAGTATTTAAAATCATGGAGAAGAATGAAGAGGAAGGCGAATCAGGGGAAGACGATAGTGAAAATGACGAAGTTGAGGTTACACCTGATAATTTCGGAAGGATAGCAGCTCAAACAGCCAAACAGGTGATAAGGCAGAGAATCAAAGAAGCAGAACGTGAAGTTATGTATGAGGAATTTAAGGATAGAGTTGGGGATATGGTAACCGGAATTATACAGCAGAGTGATGCCAGATTTACTCTGGTGGATTTAGGTAAAGTAGAAGCACTTCTGCCGCCCTATGAGCAGGTTCCAGGAGAGAGATACAGGCATGGGGAAAGAATAAAATGCTATATTTCAGATGTGAGAAAAACAACAAAAGGACCCCAGGTAATAGTATCCCGTACCCATACCGGTTTAATAAGGAGACTGTTTGAACTTGAAGTACCTGAAATTTATGAGGGAATTGTAGAGATAAAGAGTATCGCAAGAGAAGCGGGATATAGAACAAAGATTGCAGTGAATTCTAACGAGGAAAATGTAGACCCGGTAGGGGCATGCGTGGGTCCCAAAGGTTCAAGAGTCAGGATGGTTGTTGATGAATTGGGCGGAGAAAAAATAGATATAGCAGAATTTAGTAATGATATTGTAGATTTTATAAAAAATGCACTGAGTCCTGCAAGGGTCTTGAAGGTGCTTACTGATAAGCAAAAAAATTTTGCACTTGTTGTGGTTTCAAGTGACCAGCTTTCGCTTGCAATAGGTAGGGAGGGGCAGAATGCAAGGCTGGCTGCAAAGCTAACCGGCTGGAAAATTGATGTAAAGAGCGAAAAGCAATTTGAAGATGAGCTTGATAAAGCCAGAGAAGAAAGAGTAAAAAGCAAAGAAGAAGATACAGAAACTGCTTAGTAAATTTTAGATAAAAATATTTTATAATTATAATAAGTGGATATATATTAATCTATCTACTGTTTAAGAATGGAAATAAGAGTTGTCCAAGAGTAATTATGAGCGTTAAAAAGAAAGAAACTAAAGAAAAAAAAGAAAAAGAAGAACAAAATATAATAAAAACTGGTGCAAAAAAAGTAAATGTAAGTAAGCCGGGAAATAAAACCGGAAAAACTAAGACCGTTAAGCGAAAAGAAGATAAAGCAGTTTCTGGTAAAAAGGCTCCGGCTAAGAAAAAAAAGGATACCGGTAAGAAGGAAGCAAAATCTAAAGCTAAAGAAACAGTGAAGGAAAAGGCCGGTGCAAAGACTGAAAGTAAAACTAAGCCGGCTAAAGGTAAAAGCAGAGCCAGTAAAAAAAATGCTCCCCAAAAAAGCAGTGCAGAGAAGACATCTGCAAAAGCTGTTAAAGATGATAATAAGAAAGTGGGGGTTAAAGAAAAAGTTGAGCTGAAAGCTCCACCTAAGACTGAAGAAAAACAAAAAACAAAGATAAACTGGGAAGAAGAAAAAAAACAGAGCATAAAAAGTGTAATTGACAGAGAGCTTGATAAAGAAGAGAAAGAAGGGGGCCTGCGGTTAAGACCTACCAGGAAGAAGAAAATATCAGTAAAGAAATCAGGTGGGAAGGGAGTTTCAAAAGATCAAAGCAAGGTTCTGGAAAAGGAAGTAAAAAAAAGACCGGAGATAAAAAAAGTAATTGAAGTCTCGGAAAGCATAACTATAAAGAAGTTATCAGAAAAAATAAATGTTGCTTCATCTGAAATATTAAAATTTCTGCTTGATATGGGCGAGGTTGTCAATATTAACCAATCTCTTGGTAAGGATTTGATAGAATTCCTCTCGCATGAATATAACTTTAAATACCGGATTATAGGTTTTGAAGATAAGCTGAATGAGTTTTATAAGGATTCTGAAGAAGAACTGGAACCAAAATCTCCTATTGTTACTGTTATGGGACATGTAGATCATGGTAAAACAACGTTACTTGATGTTGTAAAAGAAACAAGTGTTGCCGTAAACGAGCAGGGGGGTATAACCCAGCACATAGGTGCTTATCAGATTACTTATAAAGGAAGGAAAATCACTTTTATAGATACGCCGGGTCATGAAGCATTTACTTCTATAAGGGCAAGGGGAGCGAAGGTCACAGATATTGCAGCGATTGTAATAGCTGCCGACGATGGTATTATGCCTCAAACGGTAGAAGCAATAAATCATGCCAGGGATGCAGACGTTCCCGTTATCATAGTAATAAATAAAATAGACCTGGCAAATGCAAGCCCTGAGAAGATAAAGAAAGCACTTACTGAATATAATCTGGTTCCCGAAGAGTGGGGTGGAGATACTATTTGTATAGAGATTTCAGCAAAGAACAAAGTAAATCTGGATGCATTCCTGGAGATGATTTTACTGGTTGCAGATTTAAATGAGATAAAAGGTAATCCTAATGCACAGGGTACGGGGGTCATAATTGAGTCAAGACTGGATAAGGGATTGGGTCCTATAGGTACGGTTATAGTAGAAAGAGGTAAATTAAGAGTTGGAGATTCTTTTATTGCCGGTGATTCTATCGGAAAAATAAGGTTATTAAGGGATGAAAACATGAATAATATAAAAGAGGCAGTTCTGTCACAGCCGGTTGAGGTTATAGGATTTTCAATGGTACCGAAGGCAGGGGATAAATTATTTGTGGTAAAGGAAGAAAAAGTAGCAAAGGAGCTTTTGCAGAAAAAGAATTATGATAAAAAAATGGCAAAAATTGCTGGCTCAAGAAGAAGTTTAACCTTAGAAAAGTTGTCTGAGTTAGCAAAAGAAAGTGAAATAAAAAAGTTAAAGATAGTCCTTAAAGCAGATTCCGAGGGTTCACTTGATGCAGTAGAAAAATCACTGGAGAAAATAAAAGATGAGAAAGTAAAAATCAAAGTAATACACAGGGCAATTGGTGAAATAACGGATAGCGACACCATGCTTGCAGCGGCTTCTGGCGCAATCGTAATAGGTTTTGGGGTTGTGCCGAATAGAGGTGCAGAAGTATTATGCAAGAAAGAGGATGTAGAAGTAAGAACTTATGACATTATATATAAACTGATTGATGATATTACTCTTGCCTTCAAAGGTTTATTGAAGCCGGAAGTAAAGAAAGTCAGCAAGGGCAAAGCAGAGGTAAGGGAAGTTTTTAAACTGCCTAAAGTAGGAGTAATTGCTGGCTCTTACATTATTGAAGGAGAAGTTGAGAGGGGTAACCTTGCAGATGTTGTAAGGGATAAAAAAGTAATCTATGAAGGAAAAGTGATAAATCTTCACCGTTTTAAAGAGGATGTTAAAAAAGTAGCTGCGGGGTATGAATGTGGTATAAGACTGGATAATTTCCAGGATTTTAATAATGGTGATGTAATAGAGTTTTTTAAATTGCAATAACCCTGTCCCGTAGCAGCAATTGGTGGTGATCTGAGTGGACAGAATAAGAAAAGCGGAAATAGACTTAAAAAGGGAAGTAAGTTTTATTATTAATGCAAAAGCGAAAGATCCAAGAATAGGATTTGTTACAGTAACTGGTGCAAAGCTATCCGTTGATTATAAGTGGCTGAATGTATTTGTAAGCATTATGGGAAATGAGGATGATATAAAAAGGAGTCTTGAGGGTCTGGAACGCAGCAGGGGTTTTATAAAGAAAAATTTACAGGAAAGAATGAAGTTAAGAAATATGCCTAATATAAGGTTTCTACATGATAAGTCAATCAATAACGGTATCAGAATATCTAAAATACTGGAAAAAATTAAGAAAAACAAGCAGGAGTAAGCGGGTAATATAATTGGATATGCAAAATTTATACAATCAGGTGTCGGAAGTTATAGATGATGATAGTGATTTTGTAATTATAACCCACGCTAACCCTGATGGTGATGCCCTTGGCTCCCAGGCAGCGCTTTATCGGCTGTTATTATTACTAAAAAAAAATGTGGTATCGGTATGCAAAAGCGAGCTTCCCTACCAGTACAATTTTTTACCCAATTATAACGAAATTAAAAATGACCTGGAATGGGTTAAAGGTAAGAATAAAAGTTATGTATATTTCTGCCTCGATTGTGCAGATGAATACAGGATGGATATAGATTTTAAGGAAATAAAAGAAAGTTCAAAGCTGATTATAAATATAGACCATCATAATAATAATACCAACTTTGGCAATATAAATATTGTAGATACGCAAAAGTCGGCAACAGCCGAAATCTTATATAATTTAATATCCAGTTGCTATAGGGAGCTAATGAATGAGGAGATAGCCCTGGGTATTTATGTGGGTATATTAACTGATACGGGTAATTTTCAGTACAGCAATACAAATTACATTGTTCATAAAGTAGTAAGTGAGCTTCTTAAATTTGACCTTGACCTTTCAAAAATACATAAATGTATATACGAAAGTGAACCCCTGGAAAGGTTTAAATTAATCCAGCTTGTTCTTCGGAGGGTTGAATATGTAGACTCTTCCGGTTTGATATACTCATATGTTCTGAATAAGGACTTTAAAAAATTAAACCTGCCTTTATCTGCACAGGATGGTTTGATTAATCTGTTAAGAAGCGCAAAAAAAGTGAGAGTAGCAGCTTTAATAAAACAGATGGAAAAAAGAAGATTTAAAATAAGTCTGCGCACGTCAGATGATGGTATTAATTTATTTTATGTGGCAAGTAAATTTGGTGGTGGGGGGCATAAAAAAGCTGCGGGCTATGCTGATAAAGGGAGCTTGAGAATTATAATTAGCAATCTAAAGAAATCAATAGAATGCAATATAGAAAATGAAAAATGATAAAAAGTCAGGTTTATTAAAAAATTTTAACGGTGTATTGCTTATAAATAAACCGGCAGGGGAAACTTCTTACGGGATAATAAGAAGAATAAAAAAAGTTTTTTTTTAAATAAAATCGGACATGCCGGGACGCTGGATCCAGGAGCAGAAGGTCTTCTTATAGTTTTAGTAAATAAAGCTACCAGGTTATTCAATTATTTTTTAACTTTAGGAAAAGAATACATAACCGATATAAAGCTTGGACTGATTACTGATACCCTTGACCTGAACGGGAAGGTTCTGGTTATAAAAAAAGTTGGAAATCTGGATATAAGGAGAGTATTATCTGTCCTGGATAAATTTAAGGGTAGGATTGGACAGATACCGCCTGCATATTCATCAGTTAAATATAAAGGGAAGCCATCTTATATTTATGCAAGGAAAGGGCATATTATAAATTTAAAGCCGAAGATGGTGGATATTTATAATATAGAGATTGTTTTGTTAAAGGGAGATTTACTTAATATAAAGGTAAGTTGCGGTTCGGGAACATATATAAGGTCACTGGCTTATGATATTGGTAACTTACTTGGCGTCGGGGCCTCTGTCAAAAAGCTTGAGAGAACAGGTATCGGTGATTATAAGCTGAAAGACAGTATTGGCATTGAAGAATTTTGTAGAAAGGATTTTAGAGAAAGTGATCTGGAATCGAGCCCTTTTATTATATCTGTAGAAAAATTGCTTGAAAAAAATGGGGATATCTACATAAAGGATGAATTCAAATCCCGGATAAAAAACGGATCGCCTGTAAAAGGAAATATGATAGAAGATCGCGGGGCTATGGCTTTTAATTCATTTAATCCCGGGTGTCTTTTAAAAGTAAGGGACGGTAATGGGGATTTATTAGCTGTACACAAGATTTTAAGTAAAAATATTTCAGCTGACTTAGAAGTCGGTAGTTTAAAGCTTACAAAAAGTATAATAATTTTTTAATGGCATGAATTTTTAAAAAACAATTAAATAAGATTATTTTTTTAAAATTATAAAGGTAGGAATGGAATAAAATTGTCAGAGCTACTGGAATTAAAAAAAATAAATAAGGGTTATTTCAGGTCTAAAAATACAGTACTGGTAATTGGATTTTTTGATGGAGTACATCTGGGTCACAGAAGGATAATAGAAGCATGCCTAAAAAGTGCAAAAGGAATAAATGGTGTCAGTGCAGTCCTTACATTTGACAAACCTCCAGTAAATGTAATAAAAAGCAGGATACGCAAGAAGCTTATAATTTCTTATGAAGAAAAAATAAGATTGATTGAAGATCTGGGAGTTGATTATATAGTAAGTGCCAGCATAGATAACGAATTTTTAATGTTAATGCCGGAGAGTTTCTGCAGGAATATTTTAATTAATAAGATTAATGTAAAAGAGGTTTTTGTTGGAAGTGGATTCCGTTTTGGCTACAAAGCTAAAGGGAACATCCTGTTTCTAAAAAAATTTTTTAAGTCTTATGCTGTGAAAGTAAATGTTTTACCTTTGCTTAAAGTAGAAGGAGAAGTTGTTTCCAGCACCAGTATAAGGAAATATTATTCTGAAGGCAGAATAGATAAAATAGCTAATTTACTGGGAAGAAAGCCACAGCTAGAAGGAGAAGTTGTCAGGGGTTCCGGAAGGGGAAAGAAACTTGGATTTCCGACTGCAAATATAGATATATGCGAGGTTAATATAACTCCCGGCGACGGGGTCTACCTTGGAAGAGTTATGATTGGTGAAAGTAAAAAGAAACTATTTAATGCTTTGATTAATATTGGTAATAATCCCACTTTTAAAGATAATAAGAGGTGGATTGAAGTTTTTTTATTAAATTTTAGCAGAGATATTTACGGTGAAAAAATAAGAATTACTTTTTTGAAAAAGTTAAGAGATGAAATAAAATATTCCAGTAATGAGGAATTGATAGATCAGATTAAACTGGATCTTAAAAGTGCAGATAAATATTTCAGGAAAAGCGATGGCGGAAATAAAAAATAAAATTATTACCAATTGATTTTTATAAAACTATTTATTATTATAATCGTTTGTGGCTTATTTTAGAAATAATAGGGGTTGTATACTTAGAAACAATTTCAGCCATCAGGTAGGATAAATTGTAATTAATATATAGTTATGATAAATTATAGGACGAGTATTTTAGGAGGTGAAGAAGTTGACTTTAGTTAAGGAAGAGAAAAAAAAGGTTATTAATAAATTTAAGATCCATGAAAATGATACTGGCTCCTCCGAGGTTCAAATAGCTATATTAACTAAGAAGATTAATAGACTTAATGAGCATTTGAAGGAAAATAAAAAGGATAATCATTCAAGAAGAGGTCTTGTTATGATGGTTGGAAGAAGAAAAAGACTCCTTGGATATTTAAAGGATAACAATATCGGCAGATATAAGAAAATAATAAAAGAATTAGGTTTAAGAAAATAATTATATATACATTCATATATATTCAGGAAAATGGAATTAGTAGTTTAGAGGAGTAGTTAAAAATAAATGGAGAAAAGTTATGAGGTTGAGATCAGTGGGAAAAAAATGATATTTTCTACTGGTAAGGTGGCGAAACAGGCCAATTCAGTTTTAGTTAAACACGGTGGCAACGGTGTTCTTGTTACTGCGATTATGAATCCAAGACCAGCTGAGAACTTGGATTTCTTTCCTCTTGTTGTAGATGTTGAAGAAAGGATGTATGCAGCAGGGAAGATACCCGGAGGTTTTTTCAAGAGAGAGGGCAGAGCGAGTGATAAGGCAGTTCTTAATGCAAGATTAACTGATAGGGCTCTAAGGCCATTATTCAATAAAAATATAAGAAATGAAGTACAGGTAATTGCTACAGTTGTTTCATTTGATCAGGTTAATCCCTACGATATTTCAGTAATAAATGGAGCATCTCTGGCTCTTTATATATCAGATATACCTTTTGATGAACCAATTGGTGCCGTAAGAATGGCAAAAGTAGGGGATAGCTGGATAGTAAATCCATCACATTGTGAAATTGAAGAAAGCATTATAGATATAGTTGTTGCAGGAACAGAGGAAGCAATATTAATGGTTGAAGCCGGGGGAAGGGAAGCTCCTGAAGAAATAGTGATGGAGGCAATTGAGAGATCACAAAGTGAAATAAAGAAAATTATTAAGTCCCAGAAAGAGTTTTGCAAGATAGCCGGTAAAGAGAAAAAGGAAACAGTTAAATTTGAACTGAATAAGGATGTTGGGAAGAAAATCAGAAGTCTTGCAGAGAGCAGGGTCCAGGAAATTCTGGACAGTGTTGTTCAGTATTCAAAGAATGGAGACAAGAAGATTCAGCTTGATAATACTAAGAAGGGATATTATCAGGATAATGTAGCAGCATTAAAGGAAGAAACAGAAGAAAAGTTAGAAGAGGTTTTTCCTGAAGATAAAGAAAGTATTGATACGAGCTTTAAAGAGCTTGAAAGAGAATTAGTAAGGAAAATGATTCTGGAAAAGGAAATAAGGCCTGATGGCAGAAAACCTGATGAAATAAGAGATATTAAATGTGAAGTTGGTTTATTTCCTCATACAACTCATGGGATTGGACTTTTTACCAGAGGGAAAACCCAGGCACTTACGATACTGGCTCTGGGTTCAATAAGGGAAGCACAAAAAATAGATAGTCTGGGGAAGGAAGAATTTAAAAGATATATTCATCATTATAATTTTCCACCTTTTAGCGTTGGCGAGACATGGCCACTGAGGGGACCTAAAAGGAGAGATATTGGTCATGGAGCGTTGGCTGAAAAAGCATTAAGGCCTATGATTCCGGCTGAGGACGAATTTCCCTATGTATTAAGACTTGTATCTGAGATTCTTGAATCAAACGGCTCCACTTCAATGGCAAGTGTATGCGGAAGTACGCTGGCTTTAATGGATGCTGGAGTTCCCATATCAAACCCGGTTTCTGGAATAGCAATGGGGCTAATTAAGGGTGAAGGAGATAAATATGTAGTTTTAAAAGATATACAGGGAATAGAAGACTTTTATGGTGATATGGACTTTAAAGTTGCAGGGACCAGAAACGGAATTACAGCGTTGCAGATGGATATAAAGGTAAAGGGAGTCAGTCTGGACATAATAAAGAATATACTTGACAGAGCAAAAGAGGGAAGGTTATTTATACTTGAAAAGATGCTGGAAGTTATTCCGGAGCCAAGAAAGCAGTTATCTGAATGTGCACCAAAAATTACTACTTTTAGGATACCCAAGGAAAAGATTGGAGAGGTTATTGGTCCCGGTGGGAAGAATGTTAAAAATATAAAGGAAGAGTTTGATCTGGATGAGATTGATATAAGTGATTATAATGGTGAAGGTCTTGTTTCCATTACTTCTTCCAATGATAAAAATATTGAGATGGCCAGGAAAAAGATAGAAAGTATGTTGAAGGGTATTGAGGATATAAAAGTAGGAGAAGAGTTCTTGGGCACCGTCGTAGGAATAACCAGCTATGGAGCTTTTGTGAATTTAATTCCAGGGGTGGATGGGCTTCTACATATATCAAGAGTTGCGAATGAAAGAATTAAAGATGTTAATGATTATTTAAAAATAGGCGATAAGATAAAGGTTGAAGTTGCTAATATTGATGCAAGGACGAAAAAAATAGGTCTAAAAAGAGCTGATATCTAAATATTTAATTAGTGAGGTAAATAAGAAGATAATTTCATTGAATAGCATAAAATTTGATCATTATGAGATTACAGAGCTAGAAAATGGAATAAGGGTAATCAGTGAATATATACCTCATTTCCGTTCAATATCACTGGGCTTCTGGGTTCAGGCAGGTTCCAGAAATGAAAATAAGGATATAAACGGAGTTACTCATCTTATAGAACATCTAATATTTAAAGGCACTGACAAGAGAGATGGTAGAGATATAGCTATTGAATTTGACTCTATGGGTGCTGAATTTAACGGGTTTACAGATAAAGAGATTTGCTGCATATATGCTGATTTTATAGATAACTATCTGGATAAATGCATTGAATTGTTGTTTGATATTATTTCAAACCCTTCTTTCCAAACAGAACATATCAGGACTGAAAAAAAAGTTGTGATTGAAGAGATAAAAATGTTGGAGGAAAGCCCTTCCGAAAATGTTGTAAATTATTTTTACGAGTTAGTTTTCAATGGACATCCGCTGAGTATGCCGGTTATGGGTACAAGGAATTCAGTTAAAAAAATTAAAAAGTCCGCAATACTCAAACACTTTAAAAATGGATTTGATATTCAGAGGTTAGTTGTATCTGCAGCAGGAAATGTAAAACACAAAGATTTAGTAGAAAAAATTAAAAAAAATTTCACTTTAAGTAAAAGTAAAAAGCAATTGGGAATTTATTCTGAAGTTAAGAAACCAACCAGGTGCGGGGGTGTAAGAAAAATACCAAGCAGTAAAACCGGGTCAGTCCATATGTGTTTTGGTAGTCAGGGCTGTAGTCGCACAAGTGATGATAAGTATCCAATTTCATTGATAACAAATTTTATGGGCGGAAGCATGAGCAGTAGATTATTCCAGAAAATAAGAGAAGAGGAAGGCCTGGCTTATTCTATTTTTAGTAACAATGTCCAGTATATGGATACCGGAATAATAGTTATATATGCAGCAGCATCACCTAAGAATATTGGGAGAGTCCTGGAGCTTACTAAAAATGAAATAAAGAATTTTGTTAAAAATGGTGTAAATGATATAGAAATTTTAAGAGCAAAGGAAAATCTAAAGGGTGGTATTGTATTGAGTGTTGAAGACATAAGTTCAAGAATGTTCAGGCTTGGTAAAGCCCTGCTCTTTGGTAAAAAGGTTTTGACTATTAGTCAGATATTAAAGAAAATAGATGGTGTAAAAAAGGAGGATTTAAATAGTATTGCAAGAAGGTATTTTAATCAGGATAAAATGAGCCTGGTAATGATGGGAAAAATAAAATAAGGCGGTTTAATATGAAAAAAATAGTGATGTCTGGAATTTGCGGTAAAATGGGTTCTTCCATTTCCAGGGAATTATTAAAGGAAGAAGAAATAGAACTGATCGGAGGGCTGGATGTAATAAATGAAGGTGCAGATATAGGAGAATTTTTAACAGGTAAAAAGAATGGATATATGATATATAGTTCTTATGATAAGGTAAAAAAATTAAATCCGGATATTATTGTTGATTTTACTAATGCTGACGCTGCTAAGAAAAATATTAACTGGGCTATTGATAATAGCATAGATATAATAGTAGGAACCACAGGCCTGAAAAAGGAGGATCTGGAAATTATTGAGAAAAAAGCTTCAAATGCCACAAGCAAAACACTTATTGTTCCTAATTTCTCAATAGGAGCTGTTATTATGATTAAAATTTCTAAAATGATATCAAAATATTTTGATGGCTGTGAAATAATAGAATTACATCATGATAGGAAGATAGATGCTCCTTCGGGAACTTCTTTATTTTCAGCTGAAGAGATAGGAAATTGTAAAAAATTCAGTAAGTCAAGATTAAAAAAGGATGAAGAAGAAAAGGTAAATGGCAGCCGTGGTGGGTTTGTTAACGGTATTCATATACATAGTATAAGGTTACCGGGTCTGCTGGCGCATCAGAATATTATTTTTGGTTCGAAAGGCCAGACATTATCACTGAAACATGATAGTTTTGACAGAGCATCTTTTTACCCCGGTGTTGTTCTTGCCATAAAGAATATGGAAAAGCTCCCGGGTTATACGTTTGGGCTGGATGAACTAGTAGATTTCTAATTACATTATTTGTTCAAGGAGGATTATATGTTAGATCTGGGTGAGGTAATTACAGCAATGGTTACCCCATTTGATAAAAATTTTAAACTGGATATTGAGTCATGCAATAAACTAATGAAGTATCTTGTAGATGAAGGAAATGATGGAATTTTATTGTCAGGTTCTACTGGAGAATCCTCGACACTGGATGATAATGAGAAAATAGAATTATTTAAGGAAGCAAAGGATAATTTTGGTGATAAGGTAAAAATTATTGCGGGGACAGGCTCTAACGACACAAAGCATTCTATAGAATTATCAAAGGAAGCAGAAAGAATTGGAGTTGACTGCTTGCTTTTAGTTACGCCTTATTACAATAAACCTTCGCAGTGGGGTCTTTTCAAGCATTTTGAGGCAATTGCAAGCGAGGTCAGTATTCCCATAATTCTTTATAATGTTCCCTCAAGGACATCATCTAATATAAATTCAAAAACCTGTATAGAACTATCTAAAATAGATAATATTTGCGGAATAAAGGAAGCCAGTAGTAATTTAAGACAGATTTCAGAAATAATAAGGGATACAGATAATGATTTTCTGGTTTACAGTGGTAATGATGGGGATACGCTGCCTGTATTATCTGTTGGAGGATACGGGGTAATAAGTGTTGCCTCGCATATTGTATGCAGGGAAATTAAAGAAATGATTTCAAGTTTTAAGAGAGGGGATTATAGCAAAGCAGCCGGAATACACGGCAAGCTTCTGGATATTTTTTATGGTATTTTTATAGTTACAAATCCTGTTCCCATAAAGGAAGCATTGAATTTAAAGGGTATTACAGTAGGGCCCTGTAGGTTGCCCCTTTATGGAATGGAAGAGAAGGAACTATCTATTTTTAAGGAAATTTTACAGAGACATAAAATAATTGATTAAATAGAAGTAGCTTGAACAGGCCAGTAGATAAAAAAGCCACGTAGAAGAAGGTGAGGTTTTGCATATACGGAATTATGGTAAAAAGAACTAGCTTAAAATTAATACCACTGGGGGGATTAAGTGGTATAGGCAAGAATATGACGGTCTTTGAAAAAGATAACCAGATTATAGTAGTTGACTGTGGTTTAATGTTCCCGGATGACGATATGCCTGGAGTTGATTTTCTAATACCTGATTTTTCATATGTTAAAAAAAATAAAGAGAAAGTAAAGGCAATAATACTTACGCACGGACACGAAGATCATATTGGTGCCCTTCCATTTTTATTTAAAGAAGTAAATGTACCAGTATTTGCTACCAGGTTAACTATAGGTCTGACGAAAACGAAGTTTGATGATCCAAAGATTAAAAATCCTGTGAAATATAATGAGATAAATCCTGATAAACCTATTGAAATAGGACCTTTTAATATAGAATTTTTCAGGGTAAATCATAGTATCCCGGATAGTGTCGGGTTAATTATAAGAACGAACATCGGGACCATTGTACATACGGGAGATTTTAAGTTTGACCATGCTCCTATTGACAATAAACCAACGCAATTTTCAAAAATTGCTATGGCCGGTCAGGAAGGTGTACTGGCACTTTTATGTGATAGTACAAATGCAGAAGAAATGGGCTTTACTCTTCCTGAAAGAGATGTAGGCAAAACCCTGCTGGAAAAATTTGAAAAGGCACAAAAGAGAATTATTGTTGCGACTTTCTCATCACATATACACAGGATACAGCAGATACTGGATGTTTCTAAAAAATTAAAAAAGAAAGTAGCTATTAGCGGTAAGTCAATTTTAAAAACCATAAGAGTTTCTTCTGAGCTCGGGTACTTAAAAATTCCTGAAAAAACTATAATCCCGATAACAAAAATAGATGATTTCTCTATAAAGGATGTAGTTATACTCTCTACCGGCAGCCAGGGTGAGCCACTTTCTGCTTTAAACAGAATAGCCCTGGGCGAGCATAAGAGGGTTAGTATTATGAAAGGGGATATGGTTATAATATCAGCTTCACCGATTCCTGGTAATGAGAGGGCTATATCTAATACCATAAACAGGCTAATAAAACGGGGCGCAGATGTTTTTTATGAATCAATAGCAGGTGTGCATGTTTCAGGACATGCTGCACGTGAAGAAATAAAAACAATGATAAGTTTAACAAAACCTAAGTATTTTATTCCTGTTCATGGAGAGGATAAGCATAGAGTTCAAAATGCGAAGATAGCAAAGTCAATGGGAATAGATGAAGAAAATATTATGATAATTGAAGATGGAGATATAATTAAAATTAATTCAAATATGTGCAAAGTATCTGGAAATTTAAACCCCCAGACTATTTATGTGGATGGGATAGGAATGGGAAACATTGAGGATATAGTACTTAAGGACAGGAGGAAACTATCAAGAAGCGGGATTATATTCATGGTAGTTGAGATAGATTTAATAAAAAAAATTATTTTAAGTGATCCTGATTTTACAATGAAAGGTATAGTATATATTAAGAATTTAAAAGAAATTATTGAAAAATTAACGAAGATTATAAAAGATTCTGTAAAGGAAGGTTTTAATAACGATATAATGTCAAGGGCAGTGTTTGAAGAATTTATTAATTATAAAGTAGAAAAATTCATTTTTAAAAAAGTAAGAATAAGACCTATAATAATAACAAAAGTAGTCAGCCCGCGTGAGTGCTGATTGAATTTTAAATCCTTAAAAAAATGAGTCTATCAAAAGATAAAAGAAGAAAAATAAACAAAAACAAAAAGAAATCCATGAATGTTGATTATAAGGATAAAAAGAGGTATGTAAAAAGAAGAACCGATGTATATGGTGTTTTAATAATAATGTTTTCTGTCCTTTTATTTATAAGCGTGTATGGTTTTTCTGATTCCGGTCTGGTAAACAGGCCGGTTAATGATTTTTTATCTCTAGCTTTTGGGGTCGGTAAATTTTTAATTCCTTTGATGTTGCTTGCGTGGGGCTTTAGTTTTTTTTTGAAAAGAATAAGTCTCTTACCATCAAGTTTCGGTTGGGGGTTTTTACTGCTGTTTCTGTCTATTCTGGGTTTGCTTGGGAACAATTTTAAATATGTCAATGTATTTGATGAAGTACTGGTAAAGACCAGAGGAGGAATTATAGGAGCAGGAATTTTTTACGGGTTATATAAGCTCTTTAGTAGTCCCGGCGCTGTGGTAGTGCTGTCTGTATTAATAATTATATCAGTTTTAATAATTACAAAGGTTTCGCTGATAGATGTAGGTAAAAAAATAATACATTTATTTAAAAGAAGAAATTTAAGCCCTTTAAGACATTTTTTTGGAAAGAAAGATTTTAATGAAGATGTAAGGTTGCTGAAAGAAGACGAGAAATATAAGGGTAGCATATATTATGGTGATAAGAAGGAAAGAGCTTCAGGTGAGTTTCAGGTTTTGAATAATAGCGGCAAAAAAGCAGAGGGAGGTTTCGATATACCCGTTGAGTTTATGAAAAAGTATGAAACAAAAAAATCAGGTAGTGACCAGTTGAAAATACCAATAAAAAGGAATTACGGACCGGAAGAGAATTACAGGTTACCTCCAATAAATTTATTAAGGAAATCTAAAGATATACCGCCAAGGTTATATAAGCAGGGCGTAAAGGAAAGAGCTAATACTTTAAGCAAACTGCTCAGGGATTTTAATCTTGATGCGCGTATAGAGAAAATAATCAACGGGCCCACGGTTACTCTTTATGAATTAAAGCTTCCGCCAGGGGTTAAAGTACAGAGGCTGCTCAGTCTTGAAGATGACTTCTGTGTTGCCCTTGGATCTCCTGATATCAGAATATTGACCCCCATACCCGGGAAGTCTGCTATTGGTATTGAGGTACCGAATAGTATAAGGAGTATAGTTACTCTAGGAGATATTTTTACGGTTGATGATGAAAATATAACTGATAATTTGCTAAATGTACCGCTGGGTAAGAATCTATCAGGCAATATTATTTATATGGATATAGCAAAAATGCCGCATATATTAATTGCAGGTGCAACTAACTCAGGTAAAAGTTCATGTCTTAACAGTATTATTATTTCTCTTTTAATGAAAATAAAACCAAGTGAAGCCAGATTTGTAATGATTGACCCCAAGATGGTAGAACTTAGTATTTATAACGGAATTCCTCATCTTTTATCGCCGGTTGTTGTAAATCCCAAGAAAGCTTCTTCTGCACTTTCCTGGGTGGTAGAGGAGATGGAGAAAAGGTTTAAGTTACTGGTTGAGAGAAATCTTAAATCTCTGGAAATGTATAACATTAAAGCAGGTAAAAATAGGAATGAAGAAGAGGATTTTGAACCACTTCCATATATTCTGGTTTTTATAGATGAACTTGCTGACCTTATGATGTTATCAGCTTCAGAAGTAGAAGACTATATCTGCAGGATTGCTCAAATGGGAAGGGCAGTTGGTATTCATCTGATAATATCAACACAGAGACCTTCAGTTAATATCATAACGGGATTAATTAAGGCGAATATACCATCCAGGGTAGCATTTATGGTAACTTCAAATGTGGACTCTCGTGTTATACTGGATTGCGGCGGAGCCGAGAAATTAATAGGCAAAGGAGACATGCTGTTTTTGCCCTATTATTCAAACAGGCCGGAAAGAGTCCAGGGTTCATTTGTAACTTCTCATGAGATTGAAATGATTACAAGGTATATAAAAAATAACAGTATTACTGAATATAACGCAGAAATATCAAAAAAAATCAGTGGGGAACAAAAAAGTTCAAAAAATAAGGATGAGCTGTTTTACGAAGCTTTAAGAGTGGTAGTGGATTTTGGGCATGCTTCGGCATCATTGCTGCAGAGAAGGTTGAAAATAGGATATTCAAGAGCTGCAAGGATTATAGACCAGATGGAGGATAGGGGCCTTGTAAGCGGCTATGATGGTAGCAAACCAAGAGAAGTTTTGATATCAAAGGAAGACATGATTAAATTACTGGAAGAAGAAGATAGACAGTAAACCCCGGAATAAAAGCTTCAAATATTGAGAATTTAAATATGATTTGTTCAATAATAAGCATAGGGACTGAATTAAACCTTGGGTTGATACTTGATATGAATTCTGGATATATTGCGGATAGGGTTACTGACCTGGGAATAGAGTGTAGATATATGTTTACGGTAGGTGATAATATAAGTGACATAGCAAGTGTATTAAGACAAAGCTTAAAGTGTAGTGATTTAATAATAATGAATGGTGGTCTGGGCCCTACAGATGATGATGTTACAAGAAATGCAGTTGCCCGGTCATTAAATCTAAATCTTGTGAGGGATAAAAGTCTTGATGAAACCAGTATCATATTTATAAGAGATACGAAGAAAAAAGAAATTATTGAAAGATTATTAAGACAGTCATATATTCCTGAGAATTCATTTCCAATAAAACCCAGGTTGGGCAGTGCTTCCGGGTTTAGAATAATACCGGAAAAAGGGAAGGTTATAATCTGCATACCGGGGGTACCAAAAGAAATGAAAAATATGTTTAAAGAAGATGTCATCCCTTTTTTAAAAGATATGGTAGTAGAAGACAGCTTAAAGAAAAGTGGAGTAATAATCAGAAAGTCAACACTTCTTACTACTGATATCAGCGAATCGGAAATAGAGGAGAGGATTAAAGAAGTTGCTGGTGTAGCCAGGAAAATAAATGTGAAGATAGGGGTTACAGCTGATCCCGGTTTAATAAAAATAATACTGGTAGCGAAAGCTCCGGATAATATTAGTGCTGGCAGGAATTTAAAAATAATTGAAAAGGAAGTTCTAAGCAGGCTGGGTAATTATTTTTATGGTAAAGACGATACTTTAATTTCCGATAATTTGAAAGAAACCATCAGGAAAGCAAACGGTAAACTAACAATAAGCACTGCTGAATCTATGACAGGAGGTCTAATAAGCAGTATTATCACTGATACACCCGATAGCTCAGAATTTTTTTTAGGAGGAATAGTATCTTATTCTATTTCTTCAAAGGTAAATTTGCTTGATATTAAAGAAAATGATATAGAAGAGTTTGGAGCTGTGAGCGAGGAAATATGCCTGGAGATGGCAAAGAAAGTAAAAGAAATTTTTAATTCAGATTATTCATTGAGTGTAACAGGTTATGCAGGTCCTGAGACCGAAAATAAAAAAGTTGGGCTGGTTTTTTGCGGTATTATGGGACCGGATGGATATAAGAAAATATTTAAGAAAGTATTTCCTGGGAGCCGATTGGAAATTAAGTTCAGGACTGCTCAGTTTATATTAAACGAATTGAGATTGGCAATAAATGAAAAAATTTTAGGTGGGAAACGGTAAAGAAAGGCAGCATATTGAATAATAATAAAGGTAAGTCAGAGAAGAGACTATTTCTGGCTATAGATATACCGGAGTTTATAAAGAATGATATATACAAGTTTACTTCTGGTTTATTAAGCCTGGACAGGCGTATAAGAGTTTTACCTGCTTTGAATATTCATATAACTTTAAAATTTCTGGGAAGTGTTAATGCCGGTAAAATAAAAAAGATTGAGGAAGCTTCAATACTGGCAGCGGGTAAGTTTAACAGGTTTAAATATAAATTTAACGGGAAAATAGGCGCATTTCCTTCCCTCGAGAAAGCAGGGGTTATTTTTCTGGGAATAGGGATGGGGGCTGATAATATTTCTGAAGTTTATAATGAACTGGAAGGCAGTCTTGCCAGGATCAAGGTAAAAAGAGAAAAAAGAAAATTTTTTCCGCATCTTACTGTTGCAAGAACAAGGATTACGAAGGATGTAAGCAAACTAATAGACAACCATAAATTTGATTATGACAATGCTCTGGAGTGTTCTGAAATTTCATTATTTGAAAGTAAATTAAAATCTTATGGGGCTGAGTATATTAATCTGAATAATTTTAGCTTAAAATAAAATTATTAAATAAGGTTTTTTAAAAGTGTAGCTGATGTGTTAAAATGAGCTTATGTGCAATTATGTAATTTTAATCGTATATGAAATTATTATTTAAATATATAAAAATTTATTCTTTTAAAAAAAATGTTTATTGGAGGATTTAAAATGGATAGGGAAAAAATTATAGAAAATACCGTATCCCAGATAGAAAGACAGTATGGAGGCGGTTCCATAATGAAGCTGGGAGATAAGAGTTTGATAGCGGATATAGGTTATATATCTACAAATTCGCTTGAGCTTGATATAGCACTGGGAATTGGGGGGATACCCAGAGGAAGGGTTACCGAGATATTCGGCCCTGAAGCTTCAGGAAAAACAACTCTTGCATTGCATATTATTGCCAATGCACAAAAGGGTGGCGGTATTGCTGCTTTTATAGACGCGGAACATGCCCTTGACCCTGGTTATTCAAGGAATCTGGGTGTAAATGTTGAGGAACTTTTACTTTCACAGCCGGATAACGGGGAGCAGGCGCTGGAAATATGTGAAATTTTATTAAAAAGCGGTGCCCTTGATGTAATTGTAATTGATTCTGTAGCGGCCCTGGTGCCAAAAGCAGAGCTGGAAGGTGAGATAGGTGATTCCCATGTAGGCCTTCAGGCAAGGCTTATGTCACAGGCCTTAAGGAAAATAACCGGGTTTGTTAGTAAAACCAGAACTTCAGTGGTTTTTATCAATCAATTAAGAGAAAAAATAGGAATTATGTTTGGTAATCCAGAAGTTACACCGGGAGGAAGAGCATTAAAATTTTATTCATCTGTCAGGATAGACATAAGAAGAATTGATAGTATCAAGAGCGGTACCGATGCTGTGGGTAACAGGGTTCGTGCGAAGGTGGTAAAAAATAAAGTTGCCCCACCGTTTAAGAAAGCAGAGTTTGATATAATGTATGGGAAAGGCATATCAAAAGAAGGCAGTGTACTTGATGTGGCTGCGGAGTTTGGAATTGTAGAAAAAAGCGGTTCATGGTATTCATATAAAGACGAACGTATTGGACAGGGCAGGGAAAATGCTAAAGTGTTTTTAGCCCAGAATACAAAAATAATGGAAGATATTGAAGAAAAAATAAAGAAGATGTTGAAATTGGGTTCCAGTAGCATTGAAGAGGAGAATAAAGAGGTTAAAGAGGAAAATAAAAAAGATAAAAAGAAATAATAAAGAAGAAAAAGGTACTGTCCTAGATAAAAAATACCATTTATTTTTAAATGAAGGTTAGTATTGTTCTTAGTAGAATAATTTAGAATTTTGCGAAACTGACTGTAGCTGAAATTATAGATTAAAATCTTTATTAATAGCTATATAAGGTAATTTGGGCTATTGACTTATAATGTCTTAATGTTATAATCTACTACGCTAAATAAGAGTTATATTAGTTTCATCCATTTGAAAACTTCTATTTAATTTTTATTGACAATTAAGCTTTGGTATGTTATTTTTCTGCAGGTTAATTTTGTGTTCTTTGAGAACTAAATAGTGTAAGTTTCTTCGAGCTAAATTATGTAACTTTTGATTTTATTGAGAGTTTGATCCTGGCTCAGGACTAACGCTAACGGTGTGCATAATACATGCAAGTCGAACGGACAATGTGAAAGTGGCAACACTTTTACAAAGTTAGTGGCGAACGGGTGAGTAACGCGTAAGTAATCTGCCTTAGAGATTGGGATAACCTTCTGAAAGGAAGGCTAATACCGAATAATTTATGTTAATCGCATGGTTTTCATAAAAAAGGTAGCCGCAAGGCCTCTGCTCTGAGATGAGCTTGCGTCCTATTAGCCAGTTGGTAGGGTAACGGCCTACCAAAGCTATGATGGGTAGCCGACCTGAGAGGGTGACCGGCCACACTGGGACTGAGATACGGCCCAGACTCCTACGGGAGGCAGCAGTAGGGAATATTGCGCAATGGGCGAAAGCCTGACGCAGCGACACCGTGTGAAGGATGAAGGTCTTCGGATCGTAAACT